>Ga0207641_10000939_pt1 | contig 30094 bp, 21 predicted proteins | sample KBSSwiS62_FD_184306 | JGI IMG/M metagenome (GOLD analysis project Ga0207641, IMG submission 184306) | Switchgrass rhizosphere microbial communities from Kellogg Biological Station, Michigan, USA - KBS Switchgrass S6-2 (SPAdes) (version 2) | ecosystem: Host-associated > Plants > Roots >... | reverse complement strand
GACGGTCGTCCTGGTTGTCACCGCCGCGCTGTCGATCGCCGGGCCCGCATGGCGCGCGGCTCGCATCGATCCAGCAATGGCGCTGCGAAACACGTGAGTCGTCCGTATCACCGCACTTTGTAACGCGGGCCGGACATGTTGCCCATCGCCGCCATCATGTTGATGGTCGAGTTGTATCCCGACGTCAGCATCGAAGACGTCGCCGCGTAATTCGCGTTCATCTTCGAGATCTGGGCGCTTACGTCGACGGCGCCTTCTGCTTGCGGAGGCGCCGCGGGCGGCTGAGACGAAGTTGACAAGGCGGGAGCAGCGGCCTGGTTCCTCGCCGCGATGAAATCGGACCGTAACGCCTTGACGACATCCATCTGTGCGTAGGTGGCCTTGACCTGCTCGCGAACCGCCGGAATCATGTCCGTCCACACCGAGAGTGTCAGCGCCCACGTCACCGGCATCGCGGCGATCGCCTTCCGCGTCTCGGCGGGGAGCGTGGCCCATGTTCGCGCCAGATTGCCGGCCCACATGTTTTTCGCGGCGTCGTTCGGTGTTGCCTGCACGCCTTCGAGCTGTCCGGCCATGAAATAGAACAGCTCCAGCGCCGCGTCCGCCTGCTGACGGGTGAGGGCTGGAGCGCCGGCCGCAATCGGCGGATGCGCTGCGTCGTATATCTCGAGGAGCAGTGTCGAGACGCTGTCCGTTTCCGTTCGCAGCGCGCCGATCAGCTCGACCTCGTTCTGCCTGCGGACAAGGTTCTGCTGTGCCGTGGGCAGCTTGACCACCTGGTTTCGAAAATCGAGGAGTCGTCCGACGCTCGCGATGGTTCCCGCATCCTTCTTTCGCCAGTCGTCGACAATGCTCGACCGGATGACTTCACGCTGTGCGGCGTTGAGCGGCGCGTCGATTAGCCATTGCAGCGTGTCGATCGTCTCTTCCACGTCATAGACCGTCAGCGGTGGCTTTCCGGACACGAGCACTTGTGTATGCGCCAGGCGACAGCCGTCGATGAAGGCGGCCATCTGCTGGATGGCCTGTGGCGATTGCGCGTTGGCGGCGACGAACTCGATGACGGCGGCCCGCGTGCCGCTCTTCAGGACGCCCACCAGCACCGATGCGACGCGGCCGTCGGCGCTACCGAGGAAGAACGTCCGCAGCGCGACATCGAATCCGTTGGCGTGACGAAACGATGCCGGTGCGCTCGCCGGCTGAACGCGAAATGCCGTCGCCATCCAGCGCGCGTGCATCTCGACGGCGTCGGCGGCGCTGCCCCAGGTTTCGAACGGCGGACGGATTCGGATTTCGTAGGCGTCTGAGAGCCCGAACGGCTTCAGGGCGGTATATCCCATTTCCTCGACCCGTTGCCGATCGGCTGGCAGGGTAAAGAGCACGATGCCGGACCGGGACGTGGGCAACTGCTGGGCGGTCGCCCCGGGCACCGCTGAGAGGCACGCGATCGCGGCGAATATGCACATCTTCACGTTGGGTCGGGTGTCGTCTGCTCGCATGGTGCCCTCGTTGGTTAGGCGCCGTTCACGGTCGTTGACGCGGAAGCAACAGCGATGCCCGGTGGCGATCGACGCAAAACGGGCCGCGCTCACCAGACGCGGAGGCCGCCCGCTCCTGTCTCCACTATCCGAATGGATGGTGTCTCACACATTCGGATAGCAAACGCGGCTCGTGGCCCGGCGACGTGGCGGCGCTTCTCAACGCGTCGAATCGGTCGAAGGTGTTCGCCGCTCTCGACTTCCCGACCATGGCGCGCTCGCGCGGGATGCGACACCCGGTGGCACGGCAACTGCGTGTGGCTTCTTCAACGGGTGACCGAATGAACATGTTCAGGATCCTCAGAACCGCTACAGCCGCCGCGATACTCGGCGTGCTTCATGTGCCGTCGTCTCACGCGCAGACGCCTGTCGGCGTGCCGGACGCGGCCGGAATCAACTACGAACAGGAAGTCCGGCCGATTCTCGCGAATCGGTGTTTTGGCTGCCACGGTCCGCGGCAGCAGCAGTCCGGTCTGCGGCTCGACCTGCGGCAGAACGCGCTCCGCGGCGGCGACTACGGCGTCGTCATCGTTCCCGGCAGATCGGCGGAGAGCAAACTGATCCAGCGTCTGATCGGATCCGACGGGGGCCTGCAGATGCCGCCGACGGGCGAGCTGCCGGCCGAAGAAATCGCGGTGCTCAGAAAGTGGATCGACGCGGGCGCCGACATGCCGGGGCGTGCCGCCGAAGCCGCGGCCACCGAGCGGCCGACCGAGCCGCGCGTGCAGAACTTCTTCGACGCGATTGCCGCGCACGATCTCGCTTCGGTCCGGAGGATGCTCGCGAAGGATCAGTCGCTGTCACGCTCGGCGGACTCCGCTGGATCGACTGCGTTGATGCAGAGTGCCTACGCCGGCACGCTCGAGATCATGGAAGCGCTGCTCGAGGCGGGCGCCGACGTCAAGGCGAGCAACCGGCGCAGGGCGACGGCGCTCCACTGGGCTATCTCAGATCCGATGAAGGCGAAGCTGCTCCTGCTGCATGGCGCGGACGTCGACGCCACAACCGTTGACGGCCGGACGGCGCTCCACGTCGCGTCCATGCAGCCGTCGGGCGCGCGCGTCGTCAAGCTGCTGCTCGAGGTCGGCGCGGACGTCGATGCCAGGACCATGACCGGCAATACGCCGCTGTTCGGCGCCGCGGCCGCTGGCCTCGACAACACGCTGCTTCTGCTCGACCACGGGGCGGATCCCAACATCCCCTCCCAAAATGGCACGACGCCGCTGATGGTCGCACGCACCGCGGACGTGGTGTGGCTGCTGGTCGCGAAAGGCGCTCGCATCAACGCGCGATCGAAGCGCGGCGAGATGGCGCTGGCCGCCGCCGCGAGCCGGGGCGACGACGAGTCGGTCAAGCTCTTGCTCTCCAAAGGCGCGGACGTCAACGCGGCCGACTATCGCGGCTACACGCCGCTGATGCACGCGGCGCAGTACGACCGCGACGCACTCGACGTCATTCAGCTGCTGCTGGCGTACGGCGCCGACGCCAACGTGGCCGCCGAGGGGCAGACGGCCGCAAGCATCGCGGCGCGACGCGGCGACACCACGCTGGCGTGCCTGCTGCGGGAAGCGGCGGCTCATGCCACCGGTTCGCGGCAACAACCGTAGGAGAATCACCATGCGGCTCGCGTTCACTCTTGTCGCGGTCTCGCTATTGGGTCCGGCCGTCGTCGCGAGCGACGAGCCGTCGCCTGCCGCGTTGAAGACGGCCGTGAAGAAAGGGCTCGATCTGCTCGAGAAGACGAGCCCGACATTCGTCAAAAAAGGCGGCTGCAACTCGTGTCACAATCAGATGCTGCCGGCCGCCGCGCAGGCGTTTGCGCGAGGCCGCGGGATCGCGACCGGCGAGACCATCCTGCAGCTGCCGCCGGAAGCGTCGGAGGCGACCGCGGAACGGTATGTGGAGTACTCGATTGGCGGTGGCGCCGGTGTCACGGCGCTCGGGTTCGAACTCTTCGCCGCCGCCATGGATCACAAGCCGGCGGATGCGCGCATTCGCGCGAAGCTCTATTACATCAAGGGCATGCAGCAGCCGGAAGGCCACTGGGTCGGAGGCGGAAGCCGTCCGCCGCTCACCTTCGACGACTTCACGACCACCGCCTACATGATTCACGCGCTGCGCACCTACGCAGCTCCCGCGGAGACGGCCGATACCAACGCGCGCATCGATCGCGCGCGGTCCTGGCTCCTGAGCAACTCGCCCGATCGCACGCAGGAGCGGGCATTCCAGGTGCTTGGACTCGCCTGGGCGCATGCGGACGAGGCGTCGATCGCCGAAGCCGTGAAAGGTCTGCGGGCGTCGCAGAGGAGCGATGGTGGCTGGTCTCAGCTTCCCGCGCTCGAGTCGGACGCGTACGCGACCGGCACCGCGCTTTTCGCGCTGCACGAGGCGCGGATACCGCCAACGGATCAGACTTACCGCGCGGGCGTGAAGTACCTGCTGTCGACTCAAGCCGCGGACGGCACGTGGCATGTCAAGACCCGCGCGCTGCCGTTTCAGCCCTACTTCGAGAGCGGCTATCCCTACGGACCCGATCAGTGGATCTCCGCCGCGGCCGCCGCCTACGCGACTCTCGCGCTGTCGGCGGCCGTCGACGTCCCCCACGCCGAGCCGCGTTGACGGATTAAGGCCTCGCGAACGCGTGTTCATCCGGCAGTAAAATACCTGCCGGGCAAATCTCACCGGATGCCACTCCGAACGGGTACCTTCGTCGGCACGCTGGAGATTCAGGCGCCGTTGGGCAGCGGCGCGATGGGCGAGGTGTACCGCGCCCTCGACACCAAGCTGAATCGCCCGGTCGCGATCAAGTTCCTCTCCAGCGTTCTGGCCGATTCCGCGGCGCGGAGTCGGTTTCAACGTGAGGCCGAGCTGGCATCGTCGCTGAATCATCCGCACATCCTCACTGTGTACGGGGTCGGCGAGTTCGATGGTGAGCAGTATCTCGTCACCGAGCTCGTCGATGGCGGGACGTTTCAGGATTGGGCTCACGCGTCGCCCCGATCTTGGCGACAGACAGTTGAACAACTAGTTGGGGTGGCGGATGGACTCGCCGCGGCTCATGCGGCCGGGATTCTCCACCGCGACCTCAAGCCGGCCAACATCCTGATCGCGAGAAACGGATACGCGAAGCTGGCAGACTTCGGTCTGGCCCGGGCCATGACGTCAGGCGACGACGAGGCGACCATGGCGCATACTCGCGCCGGCATGGTCGTTGGCACGATAGCCTACATGTCGCCCGAACAAGCCGCGGGACGACCGCTCGATGCCCGGAGCGACATCTTTTCGTTCGGCGTCGTGTTGTACGAGGCGTTGACCGGCCGCCGGCCGTTCGGCGGCGCCACGGATCTCGAGCTCCTTCAGACGATCATTCATCGGCCGGCGGAGCCGCTTCCGCCGGATCTGCCGGTCGCTCTTCGCCTGATTGTCGAGAAGGCGCTCGAAAACGATCCCGCCGACCGCTACCAATCGATGCGCGAGATGGTCGTGGACATGCGCCGCCTCCTCCGGCAGCGGTTGCCAGGGGCAGAGGTTGCCGCGCCGGTGGTCGCGCGGCGGCCATCACTGCCGGGCCGCGTCAGCGCGCTGACGATCGTCGTGCTCGGCGCCGTCATGCTGCTGTGGCTGCTGCGGCCCCACCCGGCGGCGGCGGCGAATCCTCTCGAGAACGCGCGCTTCTCGCGGTTCACGAACTTCGAGGGCACCGAACGAAGCGCGGCCATTTCTCCAGACGGACGATTCATCGCATTCCGATCGGACCGCGACGGGCCATTCGATGTCTGGGTCGGGCAGGTTGGCACGGGCCAGTTCGTCAACCTCACTAAAGGCATAGACGACGAGTTCGCGACCGACACGCGTAGTTGTGGATTTTCGGCCGACGGCTCGGAAATCTGGTTGAGCGGCGGACCCGATCGCCGGTTGCGGTTGATGCCGATGATGGGTGGCACACCGCGACCGTTTCTCAACGAACGAGCCGTCAGCGTCGCGTGGTCTCCAGACGGCTCGCGTGTCGTGTATCACCTCCAGGACGACGGCGATTCGATCTACATCGCCGAGCGGACGGGCAGCAACCCGCGCCTGCTGTATCGACGCAAGGCGAATGAGCACAATCACTTTCCTGTCTGGTCGACGGACGGCCGCTCCATTTACTTTGCCAGCGGCACTCCCGTGACGAAGGAGATGGACGTCTGGCGGATCGCCGCCGAGGGCGGAACACCCGAGCGCCTGACCCACCACGACAGCGACGTCGCGTACCTGACGCCGACTGACGCACGTACGGTGCTCTACGTGGCGCACGATCAGGACAGCTCAGGCCCGTGGCTGTGGGCGCTCGATGTCGATCAGAAATTGACGCGTCGCATCAGCTTCGGCGTCGAGAAATACTCGTCGCTGGCGTCAACGCCCGACGGCCGGCATCTGGTCGCGACCGTTTCGAACCCGAGTGCCGCGTTGTGGACGGTGCCGATCCTGAGCGACCGGCTGGCAGAGGAGCCTGACGTTAAACCGTTTCCGCTTCCGACCGCCGACTCCAGTGCGCCGCAAGTCCGATCCGATTCTCTTTTCTATCTATCCGCGCTCGGCGCTGGCGAGGGCGTCTGGCGTTTCGACGGTGGACAGTCGAGGGAAATCTGGAAGGGCAGCGATGGCGCGGTGCTGGCCGCGCCGGCCGTGTCGCGGGACGGCCGTCAGGTGGCCATCGTGATGCGGCGCGATGGAAAACTGCGGCTTCACGTACTCTCGGCCGACGGCGGCGAGATCAGGACCCTCGCTGAAACGGTCGACGTGCGGGGCGGCGCGTCATGGTCGCCCGACGGCCGCTGGATTGCGGTGGGCGCTGGGAGTGACGGTCTGTTCAAAGTACCGACCGACGGCGGCAAACCGATCCAACTGGCGTCGAGCGCCGCGTTCAACCCCGTGTGGTCTCCTGATGGATCGCTGATTGCCTATGCGGGTCCGAACGTCTCCGCGTTCGCACCGCTGCTGGCCGTTCGTGCCGATGGAACGGCCGTCGAATTGCCTCGGCTGCAGATGCGCCGCGACGGCGAGCGGATACGGTTCACGTCGGATGGCAAAGCTTTGATCTACATGCAGGGCGCACTGCGCGCCCAGGACTTCTGGCTGCTCGATCTGGCGACGATGAAGACGCGCCGGTTGACGCATCTGACGCAGCGTGACGCGGTCCGCACATTTGATGTCATGTCAGACGGCAGGCAGATCCTGTTCGATCGGTTGCGCGACAACGCGGACATCGTCCTCATCGACATGCCGGCTGCGGCGGCACGATAGATCATTCATGAAGACCTGGCAGCGATGAATTGACATGATTGGGATCACCGTCGGCCACTACCGGATTCTCGATCGCCTCGGCGGCGGCGGGATGGGCGTGGTGTACCGTGCCGAAGACACGCGCCTGGGCCGGCAGGTCGCGCTGAAGTTTCTGCCGCCCGAACTCGCGGCGAATCCCGATGCGCTCGAACGATTCGGACGCGAGGCGCGCCTGGCCTCGTCGCTCAACCACCCGCACATCTGCACGATCCACGATGTCGGCGAATACGCCGGCGAGCACTTCATCGTCATGGAGCTGCTCGACGGCCACACGCTGAAGGAGGAAATTGCCCGCGGGCCGTTGCCATTCGAGCGGCTGCTCGAGCTTGGCATCGAAATCGCCGACGCGCTCGAAGCCGCCCACGCGACCGGCATCGTTCACCGCGACGTCAAGCCGGCCAACATTTTCGTGACACGCCGCGGTCAGGCCAAGGTGCTCGACTTCGGCCTTGCGAAGCTCGCGGTCTCGAAGTCAGGCGGCCATGCCGCCGATGACGCGACGCGGCTGGTCGACGATCGCGTGACGACCGTCGGCACGACGTTGGGCACGGTCGCCTACATGTCGCCCGAACAGGCGCGCGGCTCGGAAATCGACGACCGCTCGGATCTGTTTTCGTTCGGCGTCGTGCTGTATGAGATGAGCACCGGCACGCTGCCGTTTTCCGGACCGACACCGGTTGCGATCTTCGAGGAGCTCTTGACGAAGCAGCCGCCTCCGCCGTCGAGCCTCAGGGCCGGCCTGCCCGCTGAATTCGATCACATCGTTGCGAAGGCGCTTGAGAAGGACCGCGACATCCGCTATCAGACCGCGGCGGATCTCCGAAGCGATCTGACGCGGCTGAAGCGGGCCAGCGGCTCGGTCGCGATCATGTCCGCGTCCACCACGGAACAGCCTCGTGCGGCCTCTCCCCGGCGATTCGATTGGCGCATGATGGCGCTCGCGGGTGTCGTCCTGGCGGCCATCGCCGCCATCGCGGCGTACGCGACCTCGAACCGCACGCGCGCCTTCAGCGAGCGCGATTCGGTCGTGCTCGCCGATTTCGCCAACAGCACCGGCGAGCCGGTCTTCGACGAGGCGTTGAAGGAAGCGCTCGAAGTCCAGCTGCGACAGTCGCCGTTTCTGAGCGTCCTGCCTGAACAGCGCCTCCAGGGTGTGCTGCGCCTGATGGGCCGCCGCGCGGACGAGAAAATCACGCCGGCGATTGCGCGCGACGTCTGCGAACGGACAGCCAGCAAGGCGATGATCGCCGGGGCGATTTCGCAGCTCGGGCAGAGCTACATCATCTCGCTCGACGCCTCGAACTGCCGGACCGGCGACACCATCGAGAAGCAGCAGGTGCAGGCGTCCGGCAAGGACGACGTGCTGAAGGCGCTCGGGACCGCCGCCGGTCAGCTGCGGCGCGGGCTGGGCGAATCGCTGGCGTCCATCGAAAAGTACGATGCGCCGATTCAGGGTGCAACCACGGCGTCGCTCGACGCGCTCAAAGCCTACAGCCAGGGCATGTCGACGCGGCGGCGGCAGGGCGATGCCGCGTCGTTGCCGTTCTTCCGCAGGGCGGTCGAGCTGGATCCCGAGTTTGCGCTCGCCCACGCGCGGCTGAGCACCATCTACGGAAACATGGGCGAGCCGGTGCGGGCGCGCGAGCACATCACCAATGCGTACGCGCTGAAGGATCGCGTCAGCGAGCCCGAGCGCTTGTACATCCTGGCGCGCTATTACCAGACGGTCGAAGGCGGTCCGCAGAAGACGATCGAGACGTATCAGCTGTGGACCCAGACCTACCCGAAGGACTTCGTGCCGCATTCCAATCTCGCCGGCATGTACAACGGCCGCGGCGACTACGACAAGGCGATTGAGGAATATCGAAGCGCGATTGCGCTGGCGCCAGACGAGCCGCTGCCATACGGAAACCTCGCTACCATCTACCGGACACAAAACAAGCCGGAGGAGGCACGCCGCCTGCTCGAAGAGGCGATCCGACGCGGTGTCGACTCGGCCTCGTTTCGAACCGAGCTCTACACCCTCGCGTTCATGCGGAACGACGATGCCGAGATGAGCCGCCAAGTGGAGGCGGCGCGGCGCTTTCCCGACGGCCACGTGCGGACATTGACGACGCAGATCACGCTCGCGCTGTACGAGGGGCGGCTGTCGCAGGCCCAGGAGCTGGCAACGCAATATGCCTCGGAGGCCGGGTCCACGATGGGACTGAAGGGATCGGCGGCCGGCGTCTGGGGCAACGTGGCGCAGTCGGCCGCGGCCTTCGGTGATATGAAAGCGGCGCGCGCCGCCGTTCGAACCTCACTCGATCTCGAGCGCAACCTCGGATCGCTCTTGAACAACGCGATCGCGACCACGATATCCGGCGATGCCGAGACCGGCAGGAAACTGCTGGACGAAGCCGCCAGGATGCCGGGCGCGGCAAACGACGATGCCCAGCGCGGCTTCAAGTTTGCCGACGCCTTGATCCGCTGGCGTCAGGGCGACAAGAGCGCCGCGGACGCGCTGGTCGTGCCGCCCGATGCCAGCGACACCGGCGCCACCTTCATCCTCGGCGTCATCCAACTCGCCAACGGACGCGCCGAGGACGCCGCGGCGCGCTTCAAGCAGATCCTCGATCGCAAGCAGGTGACGATCAATTCGCTCAAACCGATCGCCGCGCTCTACTACGGCCGCGCGCTCATCAGGATGGGAAAGGTCGCGGAGGGCCGTCAGGCTTACGAGCAGTTCTTCGCGGGATGGAAGAAGGCCGACGCCAATCTGCCGCTGCTTGAGGACGCGAAAAAAGAATACGACCGCTTCAAGACCGCCAACCAGACAACCATGCCGGTCGCGAAACCGACCGACCAGTCGCCGCGCTGAAACTTCGCAAGGTCGGTTACCGAAACAGATCCGTGCTGGTTCCGGTCGGGAACGCAGGAATGAGGCGTATTTCGCCGTTCCACGCCTGGGCAGCGAAGGGCGCGAGCCGCTTCACCTGCTCTTCCGTGAACTGGGTGCGATGGCACGCCATCGCCCGTTGCGCGGCGTCGAAGTCCCGCTGTGTGAATGAAACCCGCACGGTGAAGTACTTGGCCTCGGGAATGAGCAGCGGTGGTGCCCCACGCTGCGGATTCATGGCGCGCATGCCTTCGGCCGGCAGACTCATGTAGAACAGCCGCTCCGGCACGCCTGGCGCGGCCGCTCGCGCCAGCTGCGTCGCAATACTGCTGACCAGGCGATGGTCAGGGTGACCGGTGCCGCCATCCGATCCCCAGGTCAGCACGGCATCGGGATGGAGCCGCTGCAACTCTCCGGCGATGCGATCCGTCAGCCGATAGAGCAGCGAGCGATCGCCGATGTAGTCCCCGAGTTTGCCATCAGGGAAGCCGAGGAGAATTGGCGGCTGAACGCCAAGCGCGTCCGCCGCGCAGCGCGCCTCTTCGCCGCGCGCCCGCGCGAGCTCCGGGCCGCGCGGGATCGTCGTATGCGTTCCACCCTCGGCGCCGTCTGTGGCGACGAGCAGGTAGACCTGCACTCCCTCGCGAGCGTAACGAGCGAGAATCGGTGCCGCGGCGCTCTCGTCGTCGGCGTGGGCCAACAGCGCGACCAGCGTTTTGGCGGCGCCCTGGGCTTGCAGCCGTGGAACCACCGTCGATTCGAAGAGCGGCACAACCATGTTGATGAGTTGATAGAGCAGCGCCGTGACCACGAGTGCCGCGATCGCCAACGCGCAGCTCGCGATCGTCTCGAACACCACGTCTTCAGAATTTCTGTTGGTCATGATCGCCTCCTGCAGCGACGATAACGCCGCGCGAGGCGATTCGGGCTTGAGGAAACCTTGAGGTTTCCCTGATCAGGCGTGCCGGCCCGGTAAGTCCCTTGGAAAGAGCGCACTTAGCATCGGCTGGCCAGCCAGCGCGGTGTGCCAGCCATAGGCGGCCAGTGCGATCACGGTCAGCACAATCAAACGGGAGGATGAGGCGTAGGGGACGGACGAGTCGATGGCGATCGGCATCACCGTCAATAGCACGCTCACACATTGCGCGACCAGTATCGTGAGCAGGCCGAACCGGACGGCCGCGAGCACGACCGCCGTCTGAACCGCCGCGAACACCGCGACATCGGCGAACGACGGCGCGAAGTGATCGGCCGGCGTGTTGGCGAGCACCCAGCCCGTGTGGACCCTGATGTAGAGCGCCGTCAATCCCAGGGTCAGCGCCGCGATCGCAAGCGAGCGCCGCCGGAGGAGCACGATGAACAGGAACAAGAAGAGAAAGATCAGCATCGTCTCGCTCCAGAGCGGGATGTTCATCACCGAGCCGATGATCCGCGAGAGCGCAAAGCGCCCGCCGAGGAGCAAGTCGCTCGAGGCGGTGATGCCGTCCCACGGGTTGCTCGAGGCGCCAACCGGAAACGACGGCGGCCGGCCCGACCAGCGTCGCGCCAGCGTGTGAAGGCCGAGCATCAATCCATCGCCAATCGCGATGAGCACGCCGATCAGCACGTCGCGTCCAACCAGCGGGTCGCGGACGCTGCCCGCCAGCAGGCGGCTCCATCCGATCATGGTCTCGGGCCACACCCGGCGGAGGTGCGGTTCGAGGGCGATGTAGAGCAGCCACACCAGCGCCGGGACGAACAACACGAGCGGTGGCCCATTGCTGAGGACTTGAAGATCGCCGGTCGCGAGCGAGTTGCTCACCGCGCCGGCTGCGAAGAGGCAGAGGCTCAGCCGCGTCGCGCCACGTCGATCGCCGCGGCCCAGACGTAAATTGCGGTATGCCAGTAACGCGGCGACCACCAGGACAGACGGCAACACCAACGTGCGGATCAGGAGACCGATGCGCTCTCCCGACGTGCTGCCCGGCACCGGGCCTTCATTCCGGGGCCGCGTCCATGGAGCGGCGATCTCGAAGTACACGGGCTTCCCCTGTGCCGCCGCCGCCTCGATCCGAATCGGCACATCAGGGCGATCGGGGTAGGTGCCCTCCCATGCGGTCCGCTCGTCGGCGAAGATCGGTGGGATCCATCGAGGTTGCGCGCGTGTGAACCGAGCCATCGACAGACCAGCTTCTGCGAAGAGCTGGTTCCAATCGGCTGCAGTCGCGGCCGCGAACCGGGAAGATTCCTGCGATGGCTCCACCGGTACCGGGACCGCCAGGAGGCTGACGAGGCGGCCGGTTCGATCGAGCGTGACGGACAGCATCCCGGACCGCGTGTTGGGCGGATTCAGCTGCGAGACAATGTTGGCGCCGCCAATCGGCACCAGCCGACGCGAACTCTGGCGGTGCCAGAAGAGGAGCGCGGGCGGCTGCGCCGTGGCGAGCGCACGCCACCGCGCGCCGGAGCGGTCGTTCTCGTCGATGTACCTCAGGTAATCGACATCGGTCGTGTACCCGATCGCTTCATCGGCTGCCGTGTCCGCGTAGCCGAGGTTTCGCAGCGCGGTGTGGGCGCGTTCGGTGAGTGCCTGCGGGCTGCGCTCGATTTTCGTCAAGCCGATCAGACTGACATCGTCGCGCGTCAGCGGGGCGAGAGCCAGGAGACCCAACACCACGCCCGCGAAACAGAGGGCGCCAATCGCGGGCGACAGCGTGCCGGCTTCTCCCGCCGCCGCCACCATGTCGGGTGACGGCGTCTCACCGGCGGCCCGCGCCCCTGCCAGTGGATCTCCTCCAGGCAGGGTAGCCGCGACCGCGATAGCCGATGATGGCCGGCGGGCCGGATCGGGCTCGAGACAACGCATGATCGCGCGTTCGATTGCGGGATCCAGCTCGGGGATGTGCGTCGACGGCCTGACGTGCGGTTCGCCGGTCGGAGGGCGCCCGCCAAGGAACGCGCCGTCGATGGTGAGCGCGCGCTTGCCCGTGAACATTTCGTACAGCACGAGACCGAGCGCATAGACATCAGTCCGCGTGGTGACTTCGCGCCCCGCCAGTTGTTCCGGCGCCATGTAGCCTGGCGTCCCCGCGATCTCGGGTGCGGCGCGGCGGCCGTCAGTGAGATCCGCGAGGCCGAAGTCCACGAGGTGCGCCCGGCCCCGCCCGTCGATCAGCACGTTCGCGGGTTTCAAATCGCGGTGCAGGACCTTTCGCTCGTGTGCGGCCGCGAGACCAGCGCAGAGCTGACGGGCGAGCTCGAGCGCCTTGTCCGATGGCAACCGGCCGATGCGACGCAGCAGCGACGCGAGATCCTCGCCGTCGATGTACTCCATCGACAAGAAGTGCTGGCCGCCGGCTTCAGCGATGTCGTGCACGCGGCACACGTTCGGATGGGAGACCTGCCGCGCCAGCCGGACTTCCTGATGGAACCGCGCCAACCGGTCGGCGCGATGCGTGAGCTGCTTCGGCAGGAACTTCAGCGCGACCGCTTGCCCGAGCTTCAGGTCGTCCGCACGATACACTTCGCCCATGCCACCGCGGCCCAGCAACCCGACGATGCGGTAGCGGCCGGACAACATCGTGCCGGGAATGAACTGCGCTCCGTCAAGTGCGTCCGACGACAGCAGCTCATCGGTTCCGACGACGGTGAGCGTGGGCGCGCGCGATGCGTCCGCGCGCGCGCCGCAGGACGGGCAGTAGCGGCTCGCTTCAGGAATGTCGTGTCGACACGCAGGGCACTGCATCGGACCGGCACGATTCTAGTCATCGAGTGACGCCATCGCCAGCGCCGGCGTGCAGACGGGCTCTCGTATAATCCGGCCAGAGTGCAGGCGGAAAGTGCGATTGTCGTCGACCTCGGCGCGCGCGTCGTGCGGCGGGCGGGGATCGACATCCAGCTCGCGCCCAAGGCGTTCGACCTGCTGCTGACCCTCGTCAGGCATCGGCCGAATGCGGTCTCGCACGAGCAGTTGCATGGGGTGCTGTGGCCCGGCGTCCATGTCTCCGAGACGAGCCTGGCAGCGCTCGTCACGCAGCTTCGCAAGGCGCTCGGCGACACCGCGGACGGCGCGCGCGTGATCCGCACGCTGCACCGTGTGGGCTACGCGTTCGTCGGAGAAGCCGTCGTCGCCGGCCACACGCCGATCGCCGGCGCGCGGAGCTGCCGGCTGATCTGGCGTGGCCAGACGTTCGACGTGCCAGCGGGTGAAGCAGTGATCGGCCGGGACCGCGGTTGTGCGGTTCGTATCGACGCCGACTCGATCTCTCGCCATCACGCGCGGATCAGAATGGCTGGGCCTGACGTCTCGATCGAAGATCTGGGGAGCAAGAACGGGACATGGGTCGGCGGTGAACGCATCGGCGGTTCCGTGCCGTTGACTGACGGCACGTCCTTTCGGCTCGGATCCGAAACGGTCCGCCTCGAGATTGCCATCGACGATCGGCCGACGAGAACGGTCAGCGACCTCCGTCAGCGCTAGCAACCGCTGTGCAGGCTACCCTCATAGAAGGACGCCATCCGCCGATAACCCGGGAAGCGACGGCACCAACCATCGGGAGGCGTCATGTATCTGCTTCTCTTGCTGCTGTTTCCGCTTCTCTATCTCGTCAACCCGTATCTGGCGATGGGCGGTCTCGTCGCGGCGATTGCCGGGATGTACTTCCAGCGCACACAGGCCGCGAAGCGCCCGCCACAGAACCGGCCGGCCGAATCGGAGTTCAAGGCCGGCTACGAAAACTGAGTCCGCGAGTATCAATCGCGGCGGCGAGCGACGATTACGGCAGCCGCCCGTACTTTCGCATCGCGGCGAGCATCCGATCGACCGGCATCGCATAGATGCGCAGGTCGTTGGCGCCGGTAGTCGTCTCGGCCGCCAGCAGCGCGTTGGTGATCGCCGCTTCCGTCGCCTGCGCCGTCGCCTGGAACAGCGGTGAAATGCGATCGTTTGGCAGCATCTGCACGTTCGTCACCGGCTGGTCGTTGAACCAGGCGCGGGCGTTCGCCGTCGAGAAGGCGATGAAAATGTCGCCCGAACTGTTGCCGCCGAATCCTCCCTGTCGTCCGATTCCGAGCGAGACGCGTGTGACGATCCGTTTGAGCTGATGCGGCAGCAGCGGCGCGTCGGTCGCCACGACGACGATGATCGAGCCCTGTTCGGGCGCGTCGTCTCTGACGCTGGGACGTTCGTCACAATGGCGGCGGCCGGCATTCGGCGGCAGCGGATCGGTGTTGGCGATGCAGCCGGCCAGATCCGGAATCTCCTCGCCGACCGGGACACCGGCGATCCGCAGGTCGCGGCGCGATCCGTAGTTGCATTGCACCAGTACGCCGACCGTGTATCCGCCCTGGTCCGCCGGAAGTTTTCGCGACGCCGTCCCGATGCCGCCCTTGAAGCCGTGGCACACCATCCCTGTCCCGCCGCCCACAGCGCCTTCCTTCGGTACGCCGCCTGAGGCGCCGTCGAGCGCCGCGAGCACGTGCTCGGGCTTCACGTGAAAGCCGTTGATGTCGTTCAACCCGCCGTCATACGTTTCGGCGACGACCGGCAGCCACCACGGCTGCAGCGCGTTCTTCTGTGAGACTTCCCACTGGATGATCGCGTCGCGGACGACGCCGACGCTGTGCGTGTTGGTGATCGCCACCGGACCTTCGAGCAGCCCGCTCTCCTGTACCCACGTCGTGCCCGTCATCTCGCCGTTGCCGTTGAGCGTGAACCACGCGGCGAAGACCGGATCGGGGTTGGCTTTCCCGCGCGGGTGAACGACGGTCACACCCGTGCGCACCGGTCCCTTGCCGACCACCAGCTTTCCGCTGCCGGTGTTCAGCGTGGTGTGGCCGACTTCGACGCCGGCGACGTCGGTGATCGCATCGAGCGGACCGGCCGTCCCGCCGATCGGCAGCTTGAGATCGCGCTCTCGTGGCTTCTGCGCGTGAAGACCTGTCACCGGCAGAACGCAAAGCGCGCAAAGAACGCAAACAAAATTTAGAGTTCTGTGCATGGTCGGCCTCGATGCGGCGATCTTCATCGGATCGTCGCCGTTCGTCAACGTACCGAGGCCGACTGCGTCCTACGGGGCGACCGGGTGCAATCGACGTCGATCTTGACCGCGCACGAGCGCAATCGCCGCGGGAATCGTCGTGGCGGCGCCAATGCTAATCAGGGTCAGCGCGATCCGGCGGCGCCGGGATTCGGGAATGCGATCCGCCAGCAGAAGTCCAACGCCGAACGCCAATGCCGCGCGCGTGCCGACGATGAAGCCGAGCAGTGGGGGATTCAGGACGAGGTTCATACCAGTCTCCATGATTGATGTCGGCTCGGCCGACGAACTCCTGGATTTCTTTGCAAGCGGTACGCCCGTCGCCCCATGAGGGCCTGAAAGGGCGGGCGCGACGAGTCCGCTCAGCCGGGGCAACCGCGAGACGGCGCGATCCGTCCAATGACCATTCATGCTGAGCCTTGGCTCCGACATGCGGTTCGCGTTTCGTCTGCTCCGTAAGACGCCCGGCTTTTCGGTGGCGGTCTTTGCGGTCCTCGCGCTCGGCATCGGCGCCAACGCCGCGCTCTTCAGCACGCTGGACCAGACGGTCATTCGGCCGCTTCCGTACGCCGATCCCGATCGGCTCGCGATGGTGTTCGAAGACTTCTCGGCCTTCGGAACGGCGAAGGCTCGTGTGTCGCCCGGCACGTTCTTCGACTGGCGGCGCCGCACGCGAACGTTCGAGGGGCTCGCGGCGCTGCGACAGTCCGGCATGAATCTCGCCGAGTCGGGCGCACCCGAGGAGGTGACTGGCGCCGCGGTCACCGCCAATCTGTTGCCGCTCCTGGGTGTGCAGCCGCTCGCCGGGCGTGTCTTGTCCGTCGAGGAGGAACCACCCGGGCACCGCGTGGTCGTGCTCAGCGAGCGTCTCTGGCGCCGGCGCTTCAATCGGGACCCATCGCTTGTCGGCCGCTCGATTGTCATGAGCGGCGAGCCCTATACGGTCGTTGGCATCATGCCGGCCGGGTTTCATTTCCCAACGGCGCGGACCGAATTCTGGGTTCCCATTGGCCTGCGTCCGCAGATGCTGACGGCGCGCAACAGCCACTTCCTGCACGTGGTCGGACGTGTGCGGCAGGACGCCGGCTGGAACGCCGTCCGCGACGACATGCGCGACGTGGCTCGTCAGCTCGCCCGGGAATACCCCGCAACCAACGACCGCGTCGGCATCACCGTGACGCCGCTGAAGGAAGAGGTGACGCGCGACGCCGGCCGTGCGCTGTTGCTGTTATTCGGTGCCGCGGCCGCGGTGCTCCTGATCGCCTGCGCCAACGTCGCCAACCTGCTCCTCGCGCGTGGATCGCGACGGCGCCGTGAAATCGCCGTGCGTCTCGCGCTCGGAGCAAGCCGGGGCCGCGTGGTCGGACAGTTGATCAGCGAGAGTCTCGTGTTGTCCGTCGCGGGTGGTGCGGCCGGCCTGATCGTCGCGCGCTGGTGTCTTCAGGTGCTGACGCGGTTCGTGCCGCCGGCGCTGTCGTCGTCGATCGAGCTGCATCTCGATGCACGGGCCCTGATGTTCACGACGGTCGCGACGGTCGCGACCGCGCTGCTGTTTGGCATGGCGCCCGCGTTGCAGAGCGTCTCCCGCAGCCTGGTGGACAACCTCAAGGCGAACGTCGCGTCAGGAGACGATCGCCGCGGTGTGCGGCTGAGGGATGGCCTCGTCGTCGCCGAGATCGCGATGGCGCTCGTGCTGGTCGTCGGCGCCGCGCTGCTGATCGACACGCTGGTTCACCTGCGGGCTGTCGATCCCGGATTCCGCGCCGATCACGTCCTGACCGCGCAGATTGCCGTGCCGTATCCGAAATACGCGGATGCGGCGCGCCGGCAGGGCTTCTACAGCCACCTCGAGGCGCGCGTGAAGGAACTGCCCGGCGTCACGCAGGTCGGCCTGACGTCGGATTTGCCCTACACGTCGCGCGGGAACACCATGAGCCTGAAGATCGAGAACCAGGCTACGACACGCGGATTGGCGCAGGATGTGTTGTTCCGTCTCGTGAGCCCCGATTACCTCCACACGATCAGCGCGCGCCTCCGCGCGGGGCGTTTCCTCGACGACCGGGATCGTCAGAGCGCGGCGCCGGCTGTCGTGATCAACGACGCGCTGGCGCGCGAGTACTGGCCGGTGGAGAGTCCGCTGGGCCATCGGATCGACACCGGCACCGGCGATGGCGCGCCGCTCTGGATGACGATCGTCGGCGTGGTCGAGGACATCAAGGAGCGCGGTCTCGATTTCGGACCCAGACCGGCCGTCTACGTCCCTTATCCGCAGACGACCATCGCGTTCTTTCAACCGTCGGAGATCGCGATACGCACATCCGGACGGCCCGAGGATCTGGCGGGCGCGCTCCAACGCGCGGTGTGGTCCATCGATTCCGAGCAGCCGGTCTCCGCGATACAGACCATGGAGGAGATCGTCGACGCGGAGCTGGCGGACCGCAGCCAGATGCTGGCGCTGCTCGGCATCTTTGCCGCGCTCGCCCTGCTGCTCGCCGCGCTCGGCATCTATAGCGTGCTCTCCTATCTCGTGGTGCAGAACCGGCGCGAGATCGGATTGCGGATCGCCATCGGCGCCAGCCCTCCCGTCGTCGTCCGCGAAATTCTTGCCCGCTCCGCGGGCCTGACGGCGGTGGGGATCGCGACCGGACTGGCGGCGGCGTTTGCCACGACTCGATGGCTGGGATCGCTGCTGTTCAACGTCTCGCCGGTCGATCCACTTATTCTCACGAGCGTCGCCGCGTTGATTGCCGGCGTGTCGCTCCTGGCGTCGTTCCTGCCGGCGCGCCGGGCGGCGGCGATGGACCCGATGCAGGTTCTGCGCAGCGAATAAGCGGCACTTACGATCCTGGCTCCCCGGTGGCCCTTCCTGTCGGAAGCGCGGTGGCGTCACGCTCGCTGCCTTCTTCAAGTCGTTGTGAATGCGTTATTTGCGTTCCCTTCGACTGGCAGGCTCTTTGCGCCACCTCGATCCGTCCCGACATTCGGAACCGGGAGGAGGAAGGCTGATGATTCGTCTTGCTGCGGCCGTCGGCGTCGCCCTTTGCGTGAGCCAGGCCACACTGCATGCGCAGGCTCCCATCTTCACGGTGCAGGCAGAGTCTGCTGACGTGTACAAAGCGCCGAGCACCGGCAGCGCTGTCATCGGCCACGCGCCACGCGGCACCGCGCTTCCTGTCACACGCGAGCTCGGAAGCTGGGTCAAGGTTTCGTGGCCGCGCGCCGAGGATGGCGTCGGCTACGTCCACGTGAGCATGGGATCGCTCGGTCAATCAGAAGCCGGTCGATCGGTTGCCGCGGCGCGTTCATCGCAGCCGACGTCCGAAGCCGGGTCGTCCACTGCCGCCGCGGTCAGGGGCCCGGCCGCCACACCGCAAGGTGCGCGGACGCCCGTGGTTTACCTGCAAGCGCCTGGACACCTCGTCGGATTTGGAGGACGCGCCGGCGGCTCGAACGTCGGCTTCGGAGCAAGTGCGCGCGCGTGGAGCCGCGATCGATTCGGCGTTCAATTCGACTTGACGCGCGTTGCCATGGCCGGCCTGGCGCCGACCGAACGCGTGACGTCGATGCAGTTCGAGCCAGGCGTGTTGTACACGCTGGCGGATCACGTGGCGGACTACATCTGGGTGCGGCCCTATGCCGGATCCGGACTGACGATCGGTCGCCGGTCGTTGAGCAGCGCGATTCCCGGTGCGGTCCCGGTCGCATCCCAGAGCCACGTTGGCGTTCAGGCCTTCGGAGGCACCGAGCTCACGTTTGCCAGCGTTCCGCGATTCGCCGTGAGCGTGGACGTCGCATACCGCTGGGGCACGACGGAGTTCGCCGGCATCGACCTCGGGCGAGTCGGCGTGTCGGTCGCGGGGCGCTGGTACGTGAAGTAAGGGCAGTAGGGTTCCTGCCGCGCCCGCCAGTCCCCGGCCGTGCCGGGATCGGGGCCGGGGCTTTTCGGGCCGGGGTTTTCTAGGGTTTCGCCGCGAGCCCCGCGACGATGGCCACGAGCTCCTGCGGATCGATCGGCTTGACCGCGATTTGCTGGAACCGTTCGGGCCCCACCGCGTCGGACCCCGCCGTTTGCTCGTAGCCGGTGAGCGCGAGGGCCGGGATCTTCGCGATCGCTCCGTCGAGGTTCCTGATCTTGCGAATCAGCGCGAACCCATCTTCACCGGGCATCCCGATATCGCTCACGAGAACGTCAAGCTCGCATTTCGTGACCGTGTCCATCGCCTCGCGAACGGACGATGCCGAGGTGACCTGAGCTCCGGCGCCTTCCAGGATCACCTGCAGCAGATCGCGGCACTCGCGATCATCTTCGACGACGAGTACACGCACACCGTCGAGACGCATGCCGCCGCCGTCCCCCGCGCGTTCCGGCTTGTCTTTCATTTCTGGGGGTTCACCCGCCGCCGCCGGCAGCTGAACGATGAAGGTTGCACCCTGGCCAACGCCCGGGCTTTCTGCGCGAACGGTTCCGCCATGCAAGTGCACGAGGTGGCGGACGATGGCGAGTCCAAGGCCGAGTCCAGCGTCAGTGCGCGTCGTGCCGGCGCTGGCCTGGCGGAATGGTTCGAACACGTACGGTAAAAACCCCGGGGGAATACCCTGACCGGTGTCGCTGACCCGAATCTCGAGCTCGCCGTCGGTCCGTTTAGTCCGCAATGATACGGTGCCGCCTGGTCCTGTGTACTTCACGGCGTTGGACAACAGGTTCCAGGCGACCTGCTGCAGTCGCGTCGCGTCCCCGTGCACCGAGCCGGTATCCGGCGCGAACCGGCTTTCAATCACCACGCCCTTCGCCTCTGCACTCGGACGCAGACTTTCGATCGAGCTCTCGAGCACGTCGACGACCGGGACAGTGGCGAGGTCCAGCGCGTAACGGCCTGAGCTCAGACGCGAAATGTCGAGCAGATCGTTGACGAGCCGCGCCAGCGTTTCGGCGTTTCGCCCGATGCGCTCGATCAGATCGGCCTGGCGGCCCGCCGACACCTGCCCCGCCTGTGCGAGTCGCACCCAGCCGAGAATCACAGTCAGCGGTGTCCTGAGCTCGTGCGAGACGGCGGCCAGGAATTCGTCCTTCAAGCGGTTCGCAGTTTCCGCGTCCTTGCGCGCCTGGCGCTCGCGGCGCAGCAGCTCCACACGATCCCGCTCGGCCTGCTGGCGGCTCGTCGCTTCCGCACGCAGGCGATCGTTGGCGTCGCGCAACTGCGTCGTGCGTTCCTGAACGCGCCGTTCGAGGTCGTCGTGCGCCCGCTTGAGATTCTGTTCGCTCGCCCGGAGTGCTTCCTCGGCTCTGATGCGCTCCGTGATGTCGAGGGCGTGCCCCACCACGTGGGGGGCCGTGTTGGCATCCGCGATCCGCACGTTGCGGTACATCCAGATCCGTTCGGCGCCGTCTTTCGTCACGACGCGCATCAATCCCGTGTCGATCGTGTTCTGCCGGATGCGCTGCAGGTACTTGTCGAAGAGGTGTCGTGTGTTCGGCGACAGGAACTCGCGAAGGTTCACGCCGATCCCCTCGTCCGGGCGATAGCCGAGGGCATGCGCCGCCGCCGGGTTGATCGACAGGAGCACTCCGTCCAGGTCGTGCGTGCAGATCAGGCCCAGGCTCTGTTCCACCAAGTCGCGGAATCGGACCTCGCTTCGATGGAGCGCATCTTCGGCGCGGTGCCGGGCGTCTTCCGAGTCGCGCTGCTGTTCGAGCTGTTCGCGCATCGCGCGCAGCTCGTCGAGCAGTTCGACAACGGTCTTCTCGGGCATCGTGAACAGCCTATCGCGGGACGCGCGGCTTTTTTTGCTTGGGGTTCACAGATTGTAGCATCGCCGGTCAGCGCGTAACCGGCCGATGACCGGCGATGCGTGCATGCATCGTCCGATTTCGCACAGCAGGGTGCCCGGTCGGGAGAGCCTACGTGGACTTCGCGAGGATCTCTGGCGAGGGGCGCGAGTGTGCCGTGGTGCCGACTCCGGCATCACGCCGGAGATGGCAACGGGGCGCCAACCGGACTAGCGTCCGGACCGCGAGGCGAGACGTGGCGCCTCCGGGGACAGCGCTGCAACGACGCGCGCTGATTGGCCCGGTACGATTCTGAATTCCTTCTCCAGCGTGATGAAGGCGTCGCGCCTCACGCGCACCAGGTACCGTCCGGCCTTCAGCTCATTGAAGGTGACGCATCCGGCGGCGTTGGTTTCACCCTCGCGTTGGGCGACACCTTGCACCTTGATGTGTGCGAAGCCGAGCGGCTTACCGGCCCGATCGGTGACGCGAATCTGGAGTGCCCCGGGTTGACATGTCGAGGACACGCCACGGCTGTGTGGAGCCGCCGTGAAAAGGAGAAGCAGCAGGGTTCCGACCATTTGTGCTCTGGACCTCTCCAGGGGCCCGTGCCAGCACTGTGCCAGACGCGTGCGCGCGAGCAGGTCCGTGACAACCTGCGCATTTATTGATCGGTTCGAGCGGCATCCGGACCGGCGGCGTGATCGGTCGGCGCCCGTCGGGGTGCGGCGAATGTCCGAGATGCTCGACGGATAACAGATTCGTTCGGGTCCCCGGCTTCCCGGGGCCGACATTCCTACCCGTAGACGCTCTACAGAATATGTCGTAGAGTGTCTACACAATGCGCCGCGAACCCTCGTCCCGAGTCGGCCTGCTGCAAGGCACGCTCGAACTGCTGATCCTCCGCACCTTGATGGCCGGACGCACTCACGGTCACGCGATCGCCAAGCACATTCAGCGCACCTCCGAGCATCTCCTCCAGGTCGAAACCGGATCGTTGTACCCGGCGCTCCACCGTCTGGAGGCGAAGGGCTGGATCGCGGCCTCGTGGGAGTTGTCGGAGAAGGGCAAGCGGGCCAGGTTCTATCGACTCACACCGCTCGGGCGCAAACAGCTCGCGGCCGAACGATCGAAGTGGGAAGCCTTCTCGCGCGCCATGGCGTTGGTCCTGACTCCAGCCGATCAGGAGGTACCGTGAACGCTTTCTTCCGCAAGCTGCGGTGGCTGACCGAACGCTCGGCCAGGGAAGCCGAACTGCGCGAGGAACTCCAGTTTCACCTCGAGGAGGAGGCGGACGAGCGTCACGCTGACGGCCTGGCGGAGGACGAGGCGCGATGGGCAGCACGCCGCGAATTGGGCAGCGTGACCCTGGTAGCCGAGAACACACGCGCCGCGTGGGGTTGGACCAGCCTGGAGCAACTCGCGCGAGATGTCGGCTCCGGGCTCCGCCAGGTCCGCCGGAATCCAGGGTTCTCGGCCATCGCCATCGCCACACTCGCCCTCGGCATCGGTGGAATAACGGCGATGTTCAGCGCGTTCGACACGATTTTGATTCGGCCCCTTCCGTACGCCAACCCGGACCGTCTCGTCATGATCTGGGACGATTTGAACCACAAGGGCATCGTGAAGAGCTTTCCCGCGCCTGCCGAATGGCTGGAGTGGCGGCGCCACAACACGGTCTTCAGCGACACCGCGGTCACCCAGCCGGCAACCGCCACGCTTTCTGGCGATTCCGAACCCGAACAGGTTCCGGCGCGGAAGGCGACCGCGAGCTTTTGGAACGTGCTGGGCGTGAATCCGCTGATGGGTCGCGTATTCACGGAAGAGGAAGACGAGGCGGGCGTACGCGTCGCCGTCATCAGCCACGGACTGTGGCAGCGCCGTTACGGCGGGTCGCCCGATGTCGTGGGCCGGACGATTACTGTGAACGACAACCCGTACGAAGTGATCGGCGTCATGCCGCGCGAGTTCTACTTCATGCCCGCGCGCGATGTTGCCATCTGGATGCCGGCGTCATTTCCCGCCTGGATGCGAAGGAACTTCTCATGGCACGACTCGGAGGTGGTGGCGCGCCTGACTCCCGGCGTGAGCCTGGAGGGCGCGAAGGAATCGATGGCGGCACTGAGTCTGCAGGTGACGGCGAAGGATTTCCGAGGCCCCCATTCGGTGATCGTGACGCCGTTGCGGGAAGAGCTGACCGGCAAGACGCAAACGGCGCTGGTGGTCTTGCTGTGCGCGGCGGCGACGCTCCTGCTGATCGCGTGCGTCAATCTGGCGAATCTGCTGATGTCGCGCGGCGCGGTTCGCGGCCGTGAGGTGGCCGTGCGGGCAGCGCTCGGGGCGGGACGCGGAAGACTGGTCGCGCAATTCCTCACCGAAAACATCGTGCTCGCCGGACTCGGTGCCGTCGCCGGGCTCGCGCTCGCCGTCCCCGCGATGCGGTTTCTCGAGATGCTGGTGCCGGAAACCATGGGAAACGTGCGACTCGCGCTCGACTGGCGGGTGCTCGGGTTCTCGGCTGGCGCAGCCATTGCTGCGACCTTGACCTTCGGACTGGCGCCCGCGCTGCGCGGATCGCGGCTTGCCCCGCAGGACCGGCTTCGAGATGGAGGGCGCGGCACAGCGGGCAGGAGCAGTCACTGGATCCAGCATGCGCTCATCGTCATCGAGACGGCCCTTGCCGTGGTGCTGCTGACGAGTGGCGGCCTGCTGCTGCAGACCTTTCAAGATCGTCGGAATATGGATCTCGGGCTGCGAAGCGAGAAGCTGCTGACGTTCGAGACGCCGCTGTTCCGCTACCGCGACTTCCACGGGCGAGTGGCCTTCGTCAACGCGGAGTTGGAAGCCATCCTTGCCATTCCCGGCGTCGTCAAGGCCGGCGCGACGTCGCAGATTCCCTTGAAGGTCAACGACCCTCAGGCGACCTTCTATTTGCTCGCCGGTCAGTCGAAGGACAGTATGCCCGGGCAGGTCGCGCTGATGCGCGTCGTGAGTCGCGATTACTTGCCAACCATCGGCGCGCGCTTGCGCGAAGGGCGCTTCTTCGACATATCCGACCAGCGTTCGGAATCGCCCTTGGCGATCGTCAACGAATCCTTTGCGAATCGCAACTTTCCAGGGCGTTCGGCGATCGGCGCCCGATTCAAGTACGGACAGCTGAACGAAAAGGGGTACTGGTACACGATCGTCGGCGTCGTGAAGGAAATCCGTGAAGTGGGCATGGAGGAAGAGCTCAGGCCCGCAGTGTATCGCCTGCTCGAACACGCTGAACAGGTCGGCAGCGAGCCGAACGGCATCGTGGTTCGTACGTCGGTCGAGCCCGAGTCGATCGTGGCGGCGATTCGGCAGGCGATTTGGTCCGTCGATAAGAACCAGCCTGTCGCGCGGGTTCAGACCGTCGAGGAGATCATGGCGCGGCAGTTGGCGACCTCATCGCAGAGCAGCGGGCTGATGAGCGCGTTCGCGCTGCTCGCGCTGTTTCTCGCGTCGCTCGGGTTGTACGGCGTGCTCTCCTACGCGGTGACGCAGCGCACCAACGAAATCGGCGTGCGCATGGCATTGGGCGCGACCTCGACCGATATCCTGCTCTCCTTCGGCCGACGTGGGATGGCGCTGGCACTCGTGGGCCTCGCGATTGGTTTGGTGCTGGCGGCCGTCGCGGCGCGGCTGATGACCACGCTGTTCTACGGCTTCCACCCGGACTACCTCCCGGCTGTTACCGTGGTGTCCCTTGTTCTGATGGCCGTCGCAGCCCTGGCGTCGCTTGTGCCCGCCCGTCGCGCGTCGCGCATCGATCCCATGCTTGCCCTGCAGCATGAATAGGCGCGGTCGCATCACCAGTTGTGGAGAGGAACCGCAAGGGACTGGTTCGGTCGCCAGTTCGCCGTAAACAAGAGGAATCGCCTCCCCTCTGAGCGGCGACTTGTGCGAATGAGCCGGTGGAACGATCCCAGGAGGGGTGTTGAGCCTTTGTGGCGCACGCGATTGCACGAGTCATCGTGCAGGACTCTTCGCGAACCTGCGCACGATCGCCTCCAGGTCGGCGTATTCGAACGGCTTGCCGAGCCAGCCCTCGGCGTGCACCTCGGCGGCCCGGCCTGCCGGATCGGGAGCGGCGGTAAGGACGACGATGGGAGGGCGCGAGTCGCGGCCCTCGAGGGCGCGGCAGAACTCCCAACCGTTCATGACCGGCATCTTCATGTCGAGGAGGATCAGATCGGGGTCGTGACCTTCCATGTCGTCGAGTGCCTCTTGGCCGTTCGCCGCGCTGGTCACCTCGAAGCCGATCGACGTGAGCATGAGCCGGAGAAACTCGCGCAGATCGGGGTCGTCATCGACGACGAGAATCCCGCCCGCGCTCTTCACGGCACCTCCGCACGAGGAAGGCGCAGGTAGAACGTGCTGCCCTTTCCTTCCTCGCTCTCGAACCACATCGCTCCCCCGTGACGGACCGTGATCTCGCGCGCCATGAAGAGCCCGATCCCGAGGCCCCCGACGTCGTGTGGAGTCCCGGCGTGGGCGCGAAAAAACAGCTCGAAGATGCGGTTCTGCTGATCCGCCGGAATTCCGATGCCGCGGTCGCGAACCGAAATCACGACGTCGTTGTCCGACGGCGCGACGGCGATTTCGACGTCGGCGCCGGGAGGTGAATACCGAATCGCATTGTCCACGAGCCGGCGGACGGCCTGCTCCAGGTGGGGGCGATCCGCGGACACCGTCACTGCCTCGGGCGCGTTCACGACCAGCCGGTGGTGAGTCGCCATCGGCGCTGCCCAGCGCGCCACGGAGCACAGCATCGCGGTGAGCTCGACCGGCTCCCGGTAGAGCACCAGCCGGCCGAGCGAGATGCCCGACACTTCGACCAGATCGTCGATCAGCCTCTGCAACCGGTTCGACGCGCGCTCGATGGCAGCCACCATCGGACGCTCCGCCGGGCTTGTGTCGGGCCGCTTGCTCATGTGTTGGGCGTATCCCTTGACGATCGCGACCGGCGTCTTGAACTCGTGCGCCAGCGCGGCCAACACTTCGCGCTTCAGATGATCGAAGGCCACCTCCTCGGTCATGTCCGCCAGCACGACCACGACGCTGTGAATGCGATCCCCGTCCCGCATCGGCGCGCTCGTGATGCGATAGGACCTTCGCTCGCCGGTGCGCTTGAAGACGAGGTGGTTGATCTCTCGAACGATCTCCCCGTTCAACGAACGCCTTCCGCCCGTCCGATCGGCTGGGATCACGCGGCCCTGCTCGTCTCGGAACTCGACCAGTTCCATCCGTTCGGCCAGGGTTACGCCCCCGCCGGCGAGCTCGATAATGCGTCCCGCCAACGGGTTGGCCTGCACGATGGTCCCTTCGCCGTCCAAGACGAACACCGCTTCTTGGATGGCATTCACCACTGCATCCCAGCGTCGCTCCGCCTTGCGCCGCTCGCCTGCCTCGAGGGCAAGCGACGCGAGGTCGGCCAAGTTGGCGGCGAAGGCCTCGTCGTCGCTCGTCCAACGCCGTGTGGGTCCAACGTGCTCATGACAGAGGACCCCGTAGGGCTGCCCTTTGTGCCAGATGGGCACGTCCATCATCGAGGTGATGCCGTGCAGCTCGAGATAGGCTTTTCTCAGCTCGCGGGTGCGGCTGTCGGTGCGCGCGTCGTGCGCCGCGATAACACGGTTTTCGGCGATGGCGGAAAAATAGCTCGGGTAGTCGCGCGCCCACAGGATTTCGCCGACCGTGTGTCGACTTTGGGCGCGAACGAAGTTGTCATCACACACGATCGCATTTCCGTCGGGGAGCAACCGCCAGATGCTGGTCCGCTCGACCTCGAGGGCGACCGCGGTCGCCTCGGTGATGGCGCGGAACGTCTCGGCGACATCGGCCTTGTTGCGCTTGGCCAGCTCGAAGAGCACCTGCTCTCGACGACGAGCGACCCGGCCGTCGCCGTCATCGGGCCTGCGCACGTGGGCCTCGGGCTTCGCTGTCCCTCATCGCGACGCCTCCAACGGATCTTTGCACGCGCGCCGTCGCGCGAACGAGCTGAGCTCTGACAGCGCGCCTCAGTGCCCGCGCTCACCTTCTCGCATCTTCTCACGAGCCTGGCGAGCCAGGGCTTCATCATAAGTCGATACAGAATGGCCACTTTGGCCTTTATCGCGCGACGCTGCGCCCAGCGAGCAAGAGCGAAGACCTAGGAGCGATAGGTCGCGCTGTGTTGACCGTCCTGCTGCGGAAATGTATTGGATCGCGCTGCTCGAGCAGTGGCCCTTAGAACAGACTGGCAAGGCGACCGGCGTCGGCGGCGGACAGCACGATCGACGGTGCGCGCAATGCGGCGTCGAGGTGGGCGGGCGTCCGGGGACCGATGATCGCTGCATCGATACGGGGATGGTGTAACACCCACGCGATGGCAAGCGCGGTCATGTCCACCCCGAGCGCGCGGGCTTCGTCGCCGAACGCGGAAAGCCCATTGAACACCCTCTCCGAAAGAAGGTGCGTGTAAGGCTCCGGGCGGAGCGTCATCCGCGACCCTTCAGGGTAGGCGCCGGCCGCTCGATATTTCCCGCTCAACCAGCCGCCGGCCAGCGGGCTGAACGCCGTGAACCCCACGCCGCAGTCTTCGCACAGCGGAAACATCTCGCGCTCCGGCGTTCGATCGAGCAGGCTGTAGGAGTTCTGCACCCACTCGAATCGCGCGAGCTTTCGCACCTCGCTGATCCAGAGCGCGCGCGCCAGCCGCCAAGCCTCGATGTTGCTGGCGCCGACGTACAGCACCTTGCCGGCGCGTACCAGATCGTGCAGCGCGGCGAGCGTTTCCTCGAGCGGCGTCTCGGGATCCGGCTCGTGGATCAGATAGAGATCCAACCGGTCGGTCTGCAGCCGCCCGAGGCTTTGGTCCACCTGCTGCAGAATGTGCCGTCTGGACAGCCCGCGATCGTTCGGCCCCGGTCCGACCGGGTTGAACACCTTCGAGCTCACGAGCAGCTGCTCCCTGACGGCGGAGCCTTTCGCCCGCAGCCACTTCCCGATGCACGATTCGCTGCGGCCGCCGCCGTACGCGTTGGCGGTGTCGAAGAAATTGATGCCGGCATCGAAGGCGCAATCCATGAGCGCGAACGCCTCTGCCTCGTTCTCGCCCATTCCGAAGAATTGAGGCGCCGAGCCGATGCCGCCGAAGTTGCCGCAGCCCAAGCCGAGCCGCGACACCTTCACTCCGGTCGATCCCAATCGCCTGTAGTCCATCGTGTTCAGAGCGTACACAAAACGGCTCCGAGGTAACATGGCGCCGTCGAGTCGATACCATGACAGTCCTGATGATGCTGGTCGTCGCGGTGTGGTCCGCGGCTTCGGCCGCGACGCAGACGGCTCCACGCGCCGCCGTTGCATTGGACAACGCACGGGTCCGCGCCTATCGAACCACGATCGGCGCCCTCGCCGGCGTCGCTCACGGTCCAGGCGTCGTCATCTGGCTCCGCGATGGCCCGGGCGGACAAGCGGGTCGCGCGATGTGGCTCGACGACGTGGCGGTGCCGCCGGCGACGGGACAGAGCGGCGAAGCCATCGTGATCGTTCAGCCGCTGGCGCAACCGGCGGTGCGGTCGAATCCGTCATCCGGGTCGAAGCCTGGCGACGCACCGTTCACGGGCATGAGTTTCGTGCCGCTGTTCGAAAACACACGCGTGTCCGTTCTTCGCGCGCGGATGGAAGTCGATGCGCGCGAAGGCGTTCATACGCACGCCTCGGACACGATCGTCGTGCACCTGTCGGGTGGCGAGATCGAGGACACCGCGAACGGCAAAACAATCGTGAACCGGTGGAAGCCCGGCGACGTGGAGTTCGAGTCGCGCGGATCCAGCCACTCCGCTCGTAACATCAGCCACCCGGTCGACGTCGTTCTTGTCGCCGTCAAGCCGTAGCTCCACGGTGCCAGGCGGCCTCCGCCGTGTGCTCGGTCTCGGCTTCGGTCTGGCCGTCATCGTCGGCAGCACGCTGGGCATCGGGATCCTCCGGACGCCCGGCCTGGTCGCCGGCCAGCTCTCGAGTCCGTCATCCATCCTTCTCGTGTGGATCGTCGGCGGGCTGTTCACGCTGCTCGGCGCGGCGTGCTTTGCCGAGCTCGGCACGATGCTGCCGCGCGAGGGCGGGTACTACGTCTACGCGCGCGAGGCGTTCGGCGACACGGTGGGATTCGCTGTCGGCTGGACGGACTGGCTGAGTTACTGCGCCGTCCTCGGGTACGTGTCCATTGGTCTCAGCGAGCTTGTTGGTGTTCTGGTACCGGCCCTGGCCTCGTGGGTCACGTTCGTGGCGATCGCCTCGCTCGTCAGTCTGGTGGCCTTGCAGTGGGCGGGAGTGCAGGTGAGCAGCCGCTTTCAGCAAGCGGCGACAGCCGTGAAGTTCTTCGCATTCCTGGTGCTGGTCGTCGCGGCGTTTGCGATCGGCGGTACTCCGAAAGCACCGATCGCCGCCGCGGCGACCGCCTCGATTGCCGGCGTGGTGTTTGCGCTGCAGGCCGTCGTGATCACGTATGGAGGGTGGCAGAGCGCGCTGTACTTCTCTGAAGAAGATCGTGATCCGGCTGGCAACA
>Ga0207641_10000935_pt1 | contig 30144 bp, 41 predicted proteins | sample KBSSwiS62_FD_184306 | JGI IMG/M metagenome (GOLD analysis project Ga0207641, IMG submission 184306) | Switchgrass rhizosphere microbial communities from Kellogg Biological Station, Michigan, USA - KBS Switchgrass S6-2 (SPAdes) (version 2) | ecosystem: Host-associated > Plants > Roots >... | reverse complement strand
CGCGAACCGGACGGCTCCACTCCCGCCAACTTCGTGCCCGCGGTCATGGCGGAGATCGGACCGTTCGGCCCGCCCGGAGCCTACGTCGAGATCGACGGAGACGAGACGTGGGCGGTGTACCCGGCCTCGCCCCCCGCGTTCGGTCCGCCGGCCCCGTGGGTCGACGACGATGGGGTGGAGGGGACGGAAGTCCCAAAAGCCTGACGACCGTTGGCGGGCGATACGCCACGCGGTCAATCAGCCAGATCACGAGTTACAACACGTGCGGGATGCAGTACCGGCTAGAACGCGTCGACCGCATCCCAAAACGTCCGGCCTGGTCCAACATCGGGGGCATCGTCGCGCACGAGATCGTCAACGCGTACGAGCGCCAGCGCGCCCGGGGCGAGGTGGCGGCTATGACGCCGGACCGCGCAGCCGAGATGTACCGGGTCGGCCTGCGCCTCAAGATCGAAGAGTTCCGCGAGACGACCGAGTTCGCCCCGGAACTGTGGTACGCGGCCGATGGCGGACGCGAGGGTCAGGAGTGGTGGCAGGACAAGGGGCCGGAATTCGTGGCCCTGTACATCGAGCGCCAGGCCGACCGGACCGCTGAGACCATGGTGGACAAGGGGACTGGTCAGCTCATGCTCGAAGTCGACCTCGCCGGCATAGTCAACGGTGTGCCGGTTCGGGGCATCATTGATCACGTGCTCGAACACGCGACCGGGGCGCTAACCGTGCGCGACTTCAAGTTTGGTCGCAACGCCCCGGCACCGGGCGGTATCCAGCTACCCGCGTACGGCGTGCTGCTAGCACAGAACGGTCTTCTCGCGGACCCTGACGGCAAGGCCAAGCAAGTCGAGGTGTGGGGAGACTACTGGCTCGGCCGGAAGGGGGCAGCGAGTAGGGCTATACGTATACCGCTCCCCGATGCGTATGAGCGGTTCGGGTACGAGGCCAGCCTCATGGACGTCAGCGAGCGCGCCGGCCTATACCCCGTCAACCCGAGCAATCTCTGTATCGCATGCTCGGTCCGCCGGGCCTGCCCCGTCATGGGCGACGACGACCAGCGGCGCCCGCTGGTGCTCGATGGATTGCCCAACAGTTCGCTGTTGACTCTGACAGTCGGGCGCGGTAGCGTTCTCGATGTGCAGCCGAGGACTCCAGTCCTCGCGACAACTCCATAAGTTCGTGGTTCGCCGGGCCTGCTGTGGAGGGCCAGCCCGGTGCTCCACTGGTCGGAGCAAGGGTCCGCGCGACGCCTCCCGCGGCACCCCTGACCCAGCATCCGGACGCGATCGCCCGCAAGCGCGCTGTGCCGGATCGGAACGTACGGGCTGACCCCCCGTCCGGCCGGGTTCGATTCCCGGGCTCCGCACGCGCTCCGCCCGACGTCTGCCCCGTGCGACGGCGTCGGGCGGAGACACCGACACCGTTGCCGTCTACCGAATCGAGTCACCGTGACGTACCCGCAGTACGGCCAGCCCGCGCAGGGCTACGCTCCCGCTCAGCCGCAGCAGTACCCGCCGCAGCAGCCGATGCAGCAGCCGACCTATCCGCAACAGCAACCGCAATACAGCGCCCCGCCCGCGCAGCCCGCCCCGGCCCAGATGGGACCGAGCATGCCGGCCGGCTTCACCGCACCCCCGCCGGCTGGCCAGGCCTACCCGCGGCCCAAGCTCTCGGACCTCCGGGGACGGCTGGTGCTCATCCGTCCGACCGCACTCGACCGCGGAATCAAGGCACCGGGCACCGACCCCAACAAATTGCAGGACCGAATCACGGCCGACATCGTCGTACTCGACGGCGGAGCACTGGCGTTCGGTGGCTCGATGCAGCAGGGCCGGCCGAACACGCATCAGGATCCGGCGATGCCCGTGGGCTACAAGGGCGTGTTTCTGTCGCAGAAGAGCGTGGTTACGCAGCTACAGGGCTACCTGCCCGGCCCGACCAACCCGGCGGGCGGGCGTTGCCTGGCGCGCGTCGGGCTCGGCACGTCCAGCACGCCGGGGAACAACGCGCCGTACCGGCTCGACGACCCGAGTAACGAGGACATCGCGCTCGCCCACCAGTACCTTGCCGGGGAGCAGACCGGGAATCTTCCCTTCCGGTCGACCGCGGAACCGGTGCCGGGTCAGCAGGCCGCGCCGATGCAGACCGGACCGCAGTACGTCCAGACGATCCCGCAGCAGTACGCGCCCCCGGCGCAGTACGGACCGCAGCAGGGCTACGCGCCCGCGCAGCAGCCCCAAGGCCCGCCCCCCGGCTACCCGCCGATGGCGCCGCAGCCTGCCCCGGGCCAGTTCCCGCAGTACCCGCCACAGCAGCCAGGCCCGGCCGGCTACCTCGCGAACCCGGACCCTGGCGCGCAGTACGCTCCGCAGCAGCAGCCCACGCAACCGGCGCCCCCGACCGCGCAAACCCCTTGGGGTTAGCCTGAACCCGTCCCGGGTGCGCATGTGAGGGTGCACCCGGGACACTTCGCCTCCGTAGCTCAATAGGCAGAGCGCAGCGTGGAACGGCCATGCCGCACGCGATCCCGGTTCGAGTCCGGGCGGGGCACGCTCCCTATCCGCATAGACCGAAAGGGTTTCTCGTGTTCAAGCGCATCATCGCGCCCCTCGCGCTCGTGCTGGCCATCGCCGGTGCGACGCTCGCCATCGCCCCCGTCTCGCCCCCGGCGGTATCCACCACGACCGCGGTCGCTCAGATGCCGCCCGTGGAGCTGGTGTCGTTCAGCTCATGCCCGGCCTTCCACGCGTGCATGTTCGACGGCACCAACGGGTCGGGAGCGATGCTCGATCTGCCGTTCAGCACCAGTTACCCGGGCTGCCACAACCTGAGCGGGACATGGAACGATCGGGCGTCAAGCCTCATCGTCGGCTACGGCTCGGGGGCGTACATGCGATTTTGGCTGGACTCGGACTGCCACCAGTCCGCATTGATCGCGAGTAAGATGCTCGGCCCGAATCAGAGCGTCGCGGACCTCTCACAGGAAAAGACCGGGGTAGGCAACGGCACGTGGAACAACGTCATCACATCGTACGCGGTGTACCTACCCTAGCCGTTCCCTCTCGCCGACGACCGAGAAAGGGTTGCTCGATGTCCTGGCTCCGTAAGCCGCTTGCGGTTGTGATCGCGGTCGGTGTGGCCGTCCTACTCATGCTTCTGCTCTTCGGGTGCAAGCCGGGTACCGCCCGGCCCGGGAGCGACCAACAGATACCCACTCGCCCCGGTGACCGTCGGATCGTCCTGCACATCGAGGATGAGGACTCAACGGGTGCGCCGATTCAGCGGCTGGTGACCATCCATGTGATCGGCACCGACAAGGCCGGCCGCATGATGGTCCCGGATCAGGGTGGGCTCGGCGTGCCCGGTCCGGCCGTGTTCACGGCGACGACCGAGGATTGGGTACCGATCGACCCCGACGCGGGGGCGGTGCAGGTCACCATCACGGCGACGATCTTCGCTCGCGTACCCGGGGAGCGGTTGATCCTGCGAGCGTTCTACGGGTCCCGGACCGGGCCGGAGGTCGCGGGTTCCTACCGCGAGGCGCGCAACACCTCGGCTGGCGGGGTAACGCGCGTGCTCACCACCGCACCGCCCATCATCGTCACGATCTCTTAGGCTGGACCGATGAGAGAGAGTGTCGAACTGTTGGTTAGTCACGAGCGCCAGCCCGCGCCCGTCGTGGTTGTGAACGCGGGGCGAGGGGTCGGCGCACGTCGGCTCCGCACCATCGTCGCTGAGATCGTAGGCTCAGCGGTGGACACCATCGTCAACCGAATCAGGGAGATCATCACCATGAACATGACCGACCTCGAAACCAAGCTCGCCGAGCTGCAGGCCGGGCAGACCAAGACGCTGCAGGACGTCGAGACCCTGATCGCCAACGGCGACACGTCGGCTGCGATCAGGAAGGTGCAGGCGCTCATCGACCAGAACGCGGCCATGGACGCGGAGATCCAGGCCGCGCTGCCCCCGGCCCCGCCGGCCGACGGCGGTACCCCCGTCGGCGCCTGACCGCGATTCTTGGTACACCAGTACCAAATAAGACCGAACCGCCCGCGGGATCGAGCCTCCCGCGGGCGGTTCGATGTCTGCGTCAGGTTCTGTCAAGGGGGTCGAGGTATATGACCCGCGTCACACCACGCCTATTCGCCCGATATGCCTGCGTGACCTGCGCCACACTGTGACCGATTCTTGTGACGACGGTCACATTTTCCTCATTCTACAGTGGACAGTCCATAGTGGACGGCGTAGAGCTCCGGGGCACTTCGACCAGATATGCCCGATTCTCCGCCCATGATCCACACACGCTGCCGAGCCGCTGTCAAGAGCGCTCGCGTAATGCCTGGTCACGGGGCATGGATAGTAAGCCCTTAAGGGACTACCATTGGAAGTAGGCGCACTGATTGGTCGTCAGTGCAATTCCAATGGAGGCAGTCATGTCTAAGCTCATCACTCTCGTCCGCACTAACTCCGTCTACGTGCTCGTATGGCTCATCGTCCGCATGTTTCTTGTGGGGGCGGCGTGGATTTCATACGGTCACATCGTCACGACGGCGCAAGAAATCCACGTCACTGGCTCGCAACCGTACATGGTGCCCGTATTCATCGACGGCATCGCGATCCTGGGACTGATTGGCCGCACCGGAAAGCTTGGGGACAAGGCAAAGCGTTACGCGCCAGCACTTATCCTGCCGGCCGGGGCGCTCTCGCTCGCAGCGAACGTGTTCGCGGGCAAGACCTTGGGAGACAAGATCTTCGGTGCGCTGGTCGTCGCGGGGTTCATGCTCGTTGAGTGGTACACCACCACGCACAGTGCAACGCCAGCGGCAAAGAAGACCCGCACCGTCAGCGATGAGACCAAGATGAAAGCCGCGCTCACCCGGAAGTACAACGCGTACATGAAGCTCAGCCCCGCACAACGGACCGCGTACCGCGTGACGAACGGTGGAGCACCGCAGAAGCCGGCCCACGTCAAGCCGTGAGCTGACCACAACGAAGGGCCCGGGAGGAATCCTCCCGGGCCCTTTTGCTTGCCCACGGGCGGGCGCGACCCCGACGACAGAGAGACCCGCCCGTGGGGGTCTATTCGGGCAGGGCTCGCGTGACGTCGGTGACGTTGGCTCGCCCGCGGTTATACACATCCCCGTATGCCACGGCAACCGCCGTGCGCGAGGGGTCGGCCGGCGCGTACGTCGGCTGATACGCGCTCGCCCCGAGCATCAGGATGGCCGCGACCACGCGCGCCAGCCGCGCTCCGGCGCCGTCCCCGGTGCGGGTCTCCAGCCAGCGCACCCCGTACACCCATACGACCAGCACGACGGCCGTCACGATGCCCTCGCTCAGCCAGCCCCGGACGCTCTCCGGCAACAGCGCGAACACGGCGACGTGGGTCGCCAACCACGACACGAGTAGTTGCGCCCCGGTGCGGAGCGCTGCCATCAACTGAGCATTCACGCGCTCACTCCACTCTCTATCTCAGATGGCCCATCCGGCCGCTGTAGCTGCGTCTGCGGCATTATCAGGGTTGCCTGGTCCATCTGTCGCTGCAAGGCCGCTACGGCGCTCTGCGTCGATTTGACGGCGTCTTTGAGGCTTCCCCCGCTGTTGGTCTGGACCTCATGGCTGATGATCGCGACAGCCAGCTCGTTATTCGCCATCCGTTCCATCATGCCCCGGCGGCCGGGCACGCCCGGCCTGTCCTCGACGCCAGCCCAGTCTGACCAGAATGTCTCGGCGCGGGACATGAACAGGCGCATCGGCTTGACGACTTTCAGCCACAACACCGATGCCGCGGTGACCGCGCCCGCGAGGGCAGACAGCGCCCCGGTGATCTGCTCAGTACTGATCTCGATGTTCACTGCCCTCCCTGCCGAACCTGTTGGTGATCGTACAGACTGGTCGTTCTGTTTTGTCAGGCGGAGATGGCGCCACCCGTCGAACCCGACAGCGGGTGCGTGTGGTCGGTTACGGCCCCGCCCTGCCACTCAGCCACGCCGCGCAGGTCTTCCGACCACGCCGCCCCGCCCGTGATCGCAGCGAAGGTCTGGGCAAAGCTCCACTTGCCGCTGGCGGTAGTCGCCTTGTGCAACGTGACCACGGCCGGCCGACCGGTCTGCGGCGTGCTGAACGCCTCGACCAGCCATATCCCGAGTCCGTCGGTGCACACATATCGGTCACCCAATGAGATTGGCCGATCCGCCCAATCGTCGGCGAACTGGTACCTGATCATGTCGTCGTCTCCCTGATGCTGGTCGGGCCCGGCCGCGAGGTATCCGCGGACCATGGCGAGGAATTCAACCCACGGGAAGTTTGCCCCGGGGTCGGTGTGTGATCCCCCGTCTTCGGGGTACGCCATCGTCACATCGACGTGGCCAACGATGCCGCGCGTGGCTGCGCTCGGGGCGTACCACGCCGCCCGGCATTCGGCCACGGTGAGGTGGCGCACGGGCAGGCCGTGATTCTGGCACAGGACGGCGACTTCGTACGCGGCCCGCTGCAGGGTCGCCGTCGAGACGCCGTCGTGCCACTGCAGCACGGTCTGAGCGGCCTGCCCGCAGATCTCGACCTGGATCCCGAGCGCGTTGCCCTTCGGGAACGCGGCGTATGCGGTGTCGCCGTCGCGCACCTCGCGCACGGCGGAATCGCTGTCGACGAACAGGTGCGTACTGACGGACTTGGGGCGCACCTTGTCATACGCCGCCCCCGCTTCGGCCGACGTCGGCCCCTCCGACCCGTCGGTTACGTGGATCACGACGTACGCAGGGGTCGGCCGGGTGCCCGCCTGCGCGCGTCCGCTCGCCCACCACCGGGGCGGCCCGACCCAGACGGCCCGGCTCACGAGTCCCATTCGCCGGCCCCTGCGATCATGGTCACCTTACGGGAATCCTCGAAACAGCCCGAGCCGCGCTCGTGGTCGCCGTGCTCGCCGCAGTCGTGCGTCTGCCCGTTGTACGTGTCGCTCCACCACGTACGGCCGATCCACAGGTTCTCTGACCGCGTCTCCGCCTCGTACGGGTCAAGCTTCTCGTGGTCGATCAGCCACTGCTCGACCTGCGCGCGTAGCTCGCGCTTCTGTGTCTGCGGCCAGCCGTCAATCATCAGGCCACCGCCGGGGGTCTTGGTGAACGTCGTCATTACACCAGCTCCAATATGATTGTGCCGTCAAGGAAATCCGACTGTGCCCAGGTCCACGGCGCCGTGTTGGTCAGCACGTTACCGCCGTTGAGCCGGACCCCGAAGCTTGTCGCGTTCGGCCCGATGAATGCGAATCCGGTGTTGTGAGTGGCGCCACTGTTGTCCCGCATCCCGACCGCGCCGCAACAGCGGTTGACGCCACTGTTCGCTGACGTCCACCCGGATGGCAGACCAATCGAGTAGGTCCCCGATCCGAACGTGGTCGTTGACCCCATGTCGATCGAGAACGACATGACGCCAGTCTTGCCGGCCCGGAAGTACACCCCGGACAGTCCGCCGTTGCCGATCACGGGGTTCGTGGTTGAGCCAGTCCACGCCGGAACGTACGTGTTCCACGGATCCGTGGTCGCAGCGATCGCGTCCCGGATTGCCTCCCACTGAGCCCCGGTCGGCACAAACCCGGATGGTAGTGCTGCCGGCAGCGTGCCATCCCACGAACCCATGCGCTCATCTCCCTACAGCGAGTAGACACCCGGACGATACAAGGTCAGCGCCTGCCCGGCCGCGATCGGCTTGGTCAGTCCGTCAACGCCCCGCGTCATGGTGAACTGTTGCGGGCTAGCCAACAGCCAGTTGTCGAACGACAGTGTATTGGTGGTCACGGCGGTTTCGTTCCGGGCGTACCCGCCCACGCTGCTACCGGACAGTACCGCCGTGGTTGCCTCGGCTTGCCAGAGCGGCGCCTGCCGTTGGGTGAACGAGGCTCCGCCGGACGTCGTTCGGTCCCGGCGCCAGGCCCGGACCTTGACCGCGCTACCGACGGCGTACCCCACGATGGTGAACCACGTCCCCGTGGCCACAGTGATATCGAGGTGGAGAACCGTACTAGCCAGTACGGTCTGAACGCCGGCAGCGCGCTCGACTACCCGTACCGTCACCACGCCGGCGGACGTCAAGATCAACTCTGCGGTGACGTAGTCGTTGACCCCCGACCAGCGCGGCAGCACGCCGACCCGCATCGAGCCGGACGCCGGCAGCGTACTGAACTGGACATCCGACTTGACGATGTTGTCCGCGGTCGGCGTGGCCAGCGTGGCGAACCAGTCAGAGTTTGTCGTGGTCGGAGTGATCCGAGCCGTCCCGCTGGCGACCGCGAACCCGCTTGCTGCCGCGCCGGTGCAGGTCCATGCCGACGGCCCGACGTTGGGCGTTCCCCACGACGCGACATCGGTGCGCGACCCGAACGCGTCGCGGGCGATGTCGTCAATTGAGGTAACCGTGACGTGCTCGCCCGCCGCGGCCATGCCGAACGGGAACATGGTCGGATACGTGGTCGTGTCAATCCAGCGGATCGGGATTACATCGTCCTCGGCGCCGATCTCGAGAACGTCCCATGCCGTCGCGCTGCTGTTCACGGCCACGGCAAGCTGCGTCCCGCCACCACTCAGCCGGCTGCTGTTGTCGGCCCCGGTCTCGATCGTGGTCACGGCGAAGTACGGGGCGTAGGGGATGGCGTTGATCACGGCACCCCAGTAGCCGTTGCCGCCCTTGATCGTTTCCTTCCACCCGCGAGACATGAGGTCGATAGGGATGATGCCGCGGGGCGGGTTCGTGATCGTCGAGCGGTCGCCGAGCTTGTGCGCCAGCCACGATGTGATGAGGGTCGGTGCGCGCAGCAGGTCGATAGTCCATGACGGGTAGCGCTTCCCGATCACCGTGCCCTCATGCACGGTCCACCCGGCCTGGCCGGGTAGCTGCGCCACGTCACCCACGTTGGGGCTTATCGATTCTGCGTACCGACCCATCCGTGCGATGGTGGCAGAGTCCGCCGTGACGCGCACGCTCTGGCCGAGCGCGCTTGCCGTGACATCGTTGCGCGACCGGACGTCATCGGTGGTCGGCGCGATCGGGGCGAACAGTTGTCGAGCATTGGTGTTCACCGTGACGCCGGCAGTCTGATTGATGAGATCCGAGAACGTGCGGTAGCCGACCACGCCAAGGTGATCGGTGAGGATGCCGCGGTCAACTTTGCCGGCGTCACGGCATAGGGTCACGATGTCCGCGATGGCTTGCGGACCCATGGAGCTCGACACGGTTCCCGTGATGTTCGATGGCACGCCCTCCTCCGCAGCCAAGCGTTCGATCCGGTCGTGCGCCTGCTCGCCGAGCCACGCGAGATGAGCTTGGTAGAGCACGGCCGGATCGGGTGCACTCGAATGGAATCCGAGGTGCGCGATCGATACGGATGTACCCGTGTTGTCGGTGTCCGCGGTACCGGTGAACGCATCGGCGAACGGGCCAGCGACATACGCCGGGTAGGCCACCGTGGCGGACGGGAACGTGAACGTCCCCCGCAGCACGCCATCGAAGTACAGGCTGTTGACGTAGTCCGATCCAGACGTTACCTGCGTCACCGTGATGTGGTGCCACTTGCCGTCGAACATGGGACGGGTCGAGTCGCGGTAGTCGATCCCGCCGAGCGCGTCTGTCGTGGTGACCTCGCCGTACAGTAGGCCGGCCCCTGACCCGTCCCAGATGTCTGCGATGTAGACATGGAACCCGTTGCCGGTACTGTCCTGCATTTCCAGTCGCCACACGTGATGTTTCGTGATGGCGGCGTTCGGCCCGGTCGCACGGAACGAGAACGACACCGCCCACGCGCCGGTAGCCGGCATCGAAAGGTCGGCCTTGACGCTGGCGCCAATCGTGATTTTCAGGCCGTCCACGGGCAACGTGGGGAACCCGGTGTATGGCCAGACACCGACCTTGTCCGAGCCGGGCGGACCATCGGTGGCGGACAGGTCGATCCCGTGGTCGCCCACCCGCATTGTGGTCGACAAGGATCCTTCGCTCGGGACCTCGGTCACGAAGTTCGTCACGGCGCCAGAGGTCGACTCCAGCGGGAAATAGTAGACGGGTCGGCTAACCGCGGACCGGTACGTCCGGCGCATGGCTGACAGCACCGACTTGCCCTGCGTCAACTGTCGGAAGAGTCCACCGGCAGTGATGTGCGTGATGCCCAGAACCGGAGTGTTATTCACCCATCCGTCAACCAGTGCTCCGATGTACTGGACCGTACGGACGCGGAACCCGCCAGAGTCCGGATCGAGACTCAGTCGGATGGGACAGTTGTGCAGGACACCGTAGAGGTCCGACAGCGGGTTGTCGTCGGTGTAGCGCGCGTCCATGAGCGCGTACGCGCCCGACGCGGCGCGCGATGCCACGTTGCGCAGGTCGAGCAACAGCTCACTGTTGGACTCGCCCTGTTCATCCTGAGCACCGATAGTCAGCTCGATACCGGGATCCTTGTGCCAGTCGAGCGTGACGTCCTGCCACGCATAGCCGGCGGGGTCGGCGGACCGGTCCGCCCCGGGCGCTATCTCGATACGGACCCCGAGCTTGTCCTCTGGGAAGCTCATCAGCTTGCCGCCCCCACCAGCGTGACCCCGGGGTCGCCACCCTGCACCCGCGTAGTGGTGCGGACATTGCGCAGCAGTCCATCCCCGTGGATCCATACTTCGAGCCTGCGCGCCCCGCCGGCCCCGGCTTCTTCCCGGATGAGTCGGCGCAGCATCGGCTCGGGGCTGGCTATCTCGACCTGCCCAGCTTCGGCCATCGTCACGAGCGTCCCGCCCTGGCGCGGCATAACCACGCCGCCGCGGGCAAGGTACGGGATGTCCGGGATGACGTCGTTGACGTCGAACCCTTTGCCGCCCAACGGCGGAGGGAGCCACCCCGGGAAGTGAATGTGTATCCCGAAGTCGAGCGCGTTCCACGCTCGAATGATCATGTTAATGGCCCACTTGACGCCGGAGTATAGCGCTTCGCCGAGCTTGCGCGATCCGTCATAGAGCGCATTACCGACCCGCGAGGGTATCCCGATCAACCATATGACCTTGCCCTCAATCCAGTCGAGCGCCGCACTAAACGATTGCTTTGCGTTGTTCCATCCGGTCACGAAAAAGTCAGCGAACGGGCCGGCGAACCATTCCCCGACGGCGACCGCGGCATCCTTTATGCCGCCCCAGAGTCCGATAAAGAAATCACGGAATGCAGCACTGTTGGTCCATAGCAGGTAGATCCCTGCCACGATAGCCGCGATCGCGAGGATGACAAGCCCTATCGGGTTGGCGTCCATCGCAATGTTCAGCAACCACTGAGCGGCAGTCCACACCTTGACCGCGCCGGAGATGGCGTACATGGCGACGACGACCGCGGCCAGCACGCCTAGCAGCGGGACCAGCCATGCCTGATTCTGTCGACCGAAGCTGATCATGTCTTTCAGAGTCGATACAAAATCCTTGGCATACGGCAACAGCGCCTGTCCAAGCTCGGTCTTTGCGTTGGCAAACTCCGCGGCCAGAATCCGCTGCTGGTTGGCCAGCCCGCCGGAGGTGCGAGCAAAGTCGCCCTGCGCGTCCGACGTCTGTTCGATGATCGCGGCCTGCGTCGCCAGTACCCGTTGCTGCTGTGTCAGGTCGGGGATGGTGCCCTGAACAATCGACTGCAGCTTGGCTTGCGCGGCCTGCAGATTGTTGCCAGCCTTGGCGGCTTCTTCCGACGATCGGCCATGCTCGGCGACCGCTTTGTTATAGGCGCGCTGAGCATCGTTGGCGGCAAACTGAGCTTTGCCCAACGCGATCACGTCGACCCTGGCCTTGACGATGCCCTTGCGGACCGCCTCGGCTTTGACGCTGGCCTCATCGAGCAGGACACCGTAGGCCCGGATGGGTTCGCTCTCACCGCGGAACGCGGCCCCGATCGCCTCGGCAGCGTCGGCCGGCGACGTATTGAAGAATGAGGCGAGGTCGCCAGCCAGCGTCACCGACTGCTCGCTGAAATCGGTCAGCGCTTGCCCTGCCAGGCCGGCCCCCTTGCCGAACGTGGCGAACGTGGCGGCTGAGTCAAGAGCGGCCTGTTTGCTGAGACCCAACGCCTTGTCCGCGCGCGCGGCGAAGTCCTCGATCGCGCTGGCCTGGTTACCGAATACCTGGCCGATCTTGCTGGCGGACTCGTTGAGGTCGCTGGCTTGCGTGATGATGTCGCGAGTGAAGTTGATAGCCCCGACCGCGGCGAACGCTGAGCCGATGCCCACCGCTATCTTTGCCGCGGTACCGGCGAACCGCTTGAGCTTCCCCTCGCTCTCGCGCAGACCGCGCCCGTAGTCCTCTGCGTTGAGCTGCAGGTAGGCGACCAAAGTGCCCACGTCAAGCGCCATGGTCGCCTACCCTCTCTCCCGGTACGGCCGGGACCGGTACGGAGATCCTAACGCCCGGCGGGCGTGCCGGGCTTCGGTGCGAGCTTGCCGGCTAGCCGTGACTCCACCGAGGCCAGGCCGGCGATCCGGTTGCGCAGCGTCCGCCACGGCAGGGCTGCCAAGTCCGCCCCCGAGCGCAGGTCGAGCCGGTAGAACTGTGCGAGGTCGGCTTCGACCAACGCCCAATGCGTCATGACTTCGGACCACGTGAGCGTGTGCGCGGCGCCGGAGAGGCGGTCGAGCTCGTCCGGCGGGACTTCGTACCATTCGTAGAGTCCCGTTTTTGGGTTGCGCTCTCCCCCGCCATACCGGTCGAGCGCCGCGCCGCTCGATTCGGCGGGGTCGGTGCTTTTCCCCCGGTCTCCCAGTAGGTCTCTGCCGCGACGATCCCGTTCGTGATCCAGATGAACGCGGTCTGACCACAGAACGCTATCTTCGCTAGGCTCACCCCGTTGGTCATCATCTGGCCGTACACCGGGCCAAGCGTGCGTTGGTACATGTCGCGTTCGTCGCCATCGTCCAGTACGACGCTGGCGCCTTCCGTTCCGCCTTTGATGGTGCTCTCGGCCAGACGCAGACACCATAGGGCGGTCAGAGCATCCGGCCCCGGGACCACGTACGTAACCCCAGAGACCGGAAGTCTGAGCGTGTCGTCAATCAGTTCGTCGAGGTCGCGCATCGCCATGGGGGTCAGCTACCCGCCGTCGGGTTCGTGATGTCGGACCGGACGCCCTTGCCGTCGAGCGTGATCGTGACCACGTCGAGCGCGGTCGACGGCCCGCCGGCACGCTGCCAGGTCACCTCGGCAGTGCCGCGGTACGCTTCCGGTCCGCCGTTGCGGTCGTACCACCGAACGTCGACCGTGCCAGCGCTGCCGAACAGGGTCGATCGCTCCCGGAAGATTTCCTGGCCGGGATCGTAGTCGGTCGCGTCGGCCGGGTCGTGACGGCGGATCACCTTCATGACGATCTGCCAGTTCAGCAGCGTCTTGGTCTGCCCGCCCCAACCCTCATCGTCATAGACAGTGTCGTCTTCGAGGTGCGGGTTCAGCGGGTCGTTAAACTCCTGGACCCCACCCACGCGGACCCACACGGGCGAACCCGACGTGCCGCTGTTGACGTCGATCGCGTATTTCCGCGCGAGGGCGGACACGTCGGTCATGGCTACTCCTGATCTCCGGCCGTCCGGTTTGTGTGGACGTAATAGTTGACTGTGCGTTCGTACCGATCCTGATTGTCCGGCCCTATCGGAGCCTCGCTCTGCCAGTACATGTGGACCAGGGGTACGCCGGTCGACAAGATCAGGCCGTTGACCCCCTGTAGCGCATCGTACGCGGCATCGCGAATGTCGCTGGCCACCATCGGGCTCGACGTGCCACGGATGCGTAGCTGAACCCCGATGACAACCTCGGTCAGCAGGGGGTCAGCCTGGATCGGGTAGTCGGTCAGGCAGATCACGCGGTCGGGGTCGTTGGGAAGGTTGACCAGCGTGATCGCCGGCAGGCCGTTCAGCTCCGCCGCGACCGAGCCCGGGGTGTAGTTACCCACGCCCGCGTCATGAAGATGCTGCGCGATGCCACGTAACAGCAGGCCATTGAATCCGGTCACGACCTACCTCCCAATCCGGCGGCGTACCTCGGCAGCAAGCAACCGCGACATGACGTCCTGCTCTTCTGCGAACGTTAGTTCGAGCCACTTCGCCCGCCGACCAGGGGCATGACGGAAGGTCAAGTCTTCGTGCTGCCGGGCGGCGTACGGAGTGCTGTACGACACCGCACCCCGGATCGTGGTGTCGTCACGTTCGTGGCTCGCCACCCCCGACTGCTCAAGTACGGACGTCAGGTGTGGAACGGACCGGTTCGCTGTCTCCAGTCCATATTCCATGGCCACGGTCACGCCGTCCTCTGCGGCCTGCAGCGTCGTTTCCTCGACAGCTAGACCTTTCCATGTGACCGTTTGCTTGACTGCCATCACGACGCCCTGATGAGTACGTGGCTCGGCACCGGCAATGATCCGCCGTCCATGCGCGTGATGGTGTCGACGCGCGCTTCCTGCTGGCCGTTGCCGAGATCCCACCGGACTCGCGACCGGACGGTCATCGCCGACGTGTCGAGGTCGAGTTGAGCATAGATGCTGGCCGATGCTGAGCGCTCGTCTCCGGTCCCCTGGTTGCTGTTACCTCGCGTCAGTACCTTGGTCCCGGTGTCGATCAGGCAGGGCTGAACCGTGATCGCGGGAGCGAAGATTTCGACGCCCTCCCCCGTCGTTCCGAGGTACGGCTCGATCGTGCACTCGTGCACAAGGAACTGATCGGGAATCCCGGCCACGTCAGCCGCCCGTCGTCTGAATCAACAGCAGGCCACCGCGCAGAGACTCGATGATGGGGCCCTTGCCGGTCAGGCCAGCCTCGACCAGCACCGCCCACGCGATCGGGCTGTAAAGCATGGAATCGGACTCGCCCCCGGCGGATGTGTAGCCCCGACCGAGCTGGACGCTGCCGATGGTCACCGACTGGTATCCGGAGGGCAGGCCGGTCGTCTCGCCCCGGGCGAGGTGCCAGCGCACCTGCTCGCACGTCGCGCGCGCGAGCGCGACCTTGACCGCGGCATCGGTCGGATCGTAGAGCGCGGTCAACAGCACGTCGTCAGTTTCGCGGCTGGCCTGCCAGAGCAGAAGATTGATGTTGGCCGGGATCGAGGTCACGCCGGGGAGCTCGGCGTAGTCGGTCGACGTCGCGTACGTGTCGGGCAACAGCGTCCCCGCCGGCATCAGGACCGTGATCGTCTTCTCGCCGACGCCGGCCCCGGTCCCGGTGATCGTCCACCGCTCCGTCCACAGGCCCGCCGCGGTGAACACGTAGGGGTCGGCCGACCCGCTGGCGACTCCACTCGCGACCGCGAACACCTCGCCGGTACCGGCAGTCTCCGTACCGTCGGGCGCGATAATGGTCAGCGCGCCCCCGGTCGAACTGTCGCCCGGGGTCACGGTTACGGTCGGGCTGGAGTAGCTACCAACCAAGGTCATGCCGTGATGGTACGGCCTGCGAGGCTGGTGGGTCGAGCGTCAGCCCGGTACGATACCGGGCCCGGCCGATCCGACCACGATGCCGGCGGGGGTAGCGTCACCGACGACGATCGCTCCCGGGCGCACGCGGCGCCCGGACGGGGTGCCGGTCAAGCCCACGGTCACCACCAGCGCCCCCGAGCCGGTCCGTACGACGCGCGGAGTACCTGTCGCGGCCACACTAAACCCGAGCGCTCCGGCGGCCCTGGTGACGCGCGTAGCGGCCCCGGCGAGGTCGACGCTGACCGGCAGTGCCCCCGCGCCCGTGCGCACCACCGTGCCCGTGCCCGCGAGGTCGATGCTGAATGACAACGCGCCGGAACCTTGAACGGGCACCCCGCCAAAGCTCAGCGCAGCGTCGGCCCACGCGCGCAGGTCGAAGTTGCCGCCCCCGCCCCCGCGGGGGTTGCCGAGCGCCCCGAACCCGAATGTGCCGTTGGTCAGGCTGATGTGACCGTCGGGCGCCGGACCCCCGCTGCCGTCGGCCGGGTAGGCGAAGCTGAGATCAAAGGGGCTCTTGCCGACCCAGCGCCCAAAGACAACGTACGGGCCGGCAGCCAGCGGGATATCCGCTCCGAGGTCACCGACCGGGTTCCACCCATGCACCAGCGATCCGCCGGACGGATCAAGCGTGACACTGGCGACCAACGTGCCCGCGGTGTCATCCCACACCCCCCACCCGAGCTGGTCGCTGGCGGGGGTTGCTGTCGGGGCGTACCACACACGGTTGAACGCGTTCGAGCGTTGCAGCACGGCATCGGCGGACAGACTCCAGATGACCCCGTAGAGGTGCGCCGTCCCGGGGTCCGAGTCTTCCGTCGATGGGCTGCCGGCGTCGGGTAGCCCGTGCTCGATGGCCACTAGTCCCCCGGTATCGTGACGGCGCCAATGGCGAACTCAAGAATCCCGTCGGCCACGGTGACGTTCCCGCCCGTCATAGCGGTCCAGTGCCAGCGGAACGGCGTACCCGCACTGTCCCAGATCTCGAACCCGGTGACCACGGTGCCCGGCGTGATTCCCTCGAACCGGACTAGCGCATCGTTGGCGCCAGCCGCACCGCCCGAACTGGCCCCGAAGGTCACCGTCTGCGGGGCGTAGGTCCCGCCGGTCACCTCGGTCCCGTTGACGCTGTCGCTGCCGTTTGCCGTCATCAGCCGTTGCTTGAGCGGCAGGGTTGGCGCGGTGGTGGGGTTTCCCGTCAGCCAGTTGATCGTCCGGCTTTCGGCCGTGTTCGTCAGGCTCATCGAGGTGCCTTTCGCGGTGACAGGGGCGTGTCCGCGATCGTAGCCGGCGGGACGCCCTTGCGGGTGCGCCGAGCCGGCGACGCGTGCGTGATCACGACCAGCGACGCTCCGGCGGGATCCGGCTTCGGCGTGCCGGGGCCCTGCGCCCCGACGTCATAGAGCTCCGGGGCGTCGGCCCACACCGGCGGCATGATCAGCCGATCGTGCTCGACCTCGACGACCATGTCGGGTGAGTCGACCAGTTCCCAGTTGTCGAGTCGGTCGAGCCGGGCCTGCCGCGACCCGAACGTCACCGTCCCCGCCCCGTTCGGGTCGGGGTGCGCGTTGTTTCGGTAGACCCATCCCGGCCTCATGGGGTTCTCCATTCGTCGATGATCGCCCGCGTGGCGTGGCGATCGCCCCTTGCGTCAGCGTACCGGCTGTACAGCGCGCGGTTGGCTTCGCTGCCGTGGATCCGAGTCTGCCGCTCTTGCGGCTGGTGCCAGAGGTGATAGAGCGTCCCGGCCGCGTGGAGCGGTTCCCCGATGAGAGTGTGCAGGGCGTACGACCATGCGTCATCCTCGTGACCCCACCCAATGAACCGCGGGTCCATCGGCGCGTATGCGTACGCGTCACGGTGAACGACGGTCAGTCCGCCTCCCGGATGCTGGCGGTGCACCGGCTCGGCGAAGTCATCAGGCACGTGCTCCCATCCGTCAACCTCCGCATCGGTGCGGCACTTCAGCCACGACGATCGTGCCGGGGTGAGGCGGATAACGCGCGCTGCCGGGACGGCCCATGAGCCGTGCTCATAAGCGAAACGCTCGCAGTGATCGAGCCGGGTTAGGTCGAACCGCCGGATCCAGACGTCAGCATCGGCAATGATGAGGGTCCGGTGCCGGGGCGGGATGTAGTGCAACGCTTCCTGGATAGCCAGCCCCTTACTCCACGGCAGCGCGCCGGGGGCGACATGCGTCGCCAGGCCGAGCGAGGTCCACCGGTTCCGACACCAGTCCAGCGACGACATGCGCTCGGCCTGGCCATCGCCAGCGAAGGGGATCAGTACCACGGCATCGTCGATCATTTCGCTGGCCACCAGTCCACGCCATCGGTCGCCACGATGCCGGCGATGATCAGGAAGAACAGGATCGCGTTCGAGATCATCGCGTGCTGAACCGCGCGCCGACGCCACACCCGCAGCAGGCTACGCATCTTGCAACCTCCACCCCTCGAACGGGTCGGCCGTCGTGACCAACAGGCCGCATCGGTTGGCCCGGACGATCCACGTGGACACGGCCGGGAAGTACATGGTGTCGAAGCATTCGGGGCTGAGCTGGTGCGCAGACTGCGCGCCGTCCCGGAGCGCGTTGCCGGTGTGGATCCGGCAGAGGTTGCTGTACTCCCATTCGGATCGGTCCGCGGTGCTCTCGCGCAGGTGCTCATCGAGCCGTGAGCCCGACGACGGGAACAGGACATGGAACACGGCGGGTCGAACACATTCCGGGAACCGACACCCGTGCGCGGCTCGATGCCCCCACTGCTGCATCACAGCACCTCCAGCGGGTCATGGATCATGCCGGCGTCGGTCGGGGAAAGGAACCAGTAGTGCTCACGGAAGATGTCGCCCATGACGCTCTCTCCACGGCGCTCGATCAGTTCACCCCACGCTCTCCAGTGTGCGCCAGCGTCGGCCGGGACGGCATCGCCGGCAGCCCGGTAGGCTTCGGCACCCTGGACCGCCTTGCGGGTCATCTGAGCGGCAGACCGATATGGGTAGTGCCGGATCGTGATACCCGCGTCGTACGGTGACACCTCCACTCCCGGCAGGCTCACCCCGTGGTTGCCCATCTCGATCACGGCACCCTCCGCCCAACGGTACGCAACCTTGTGGAGCGGCAGCGGGGTACGCGTCCGCCACGGCATGCACGCCGGGTTGAACGGGGAGCCGCTAGCGGGGTCGAGCGCGGTGCAATAGTGATTGAGTATCGGCGCCTTGACTACGGCCATGCCGGCTGACAGCTTGTCGAGCCAATCGCACTCGCGCAACCGGTCCGCCACGGTCTGACCGTCCCGCCAGTCGGGGGCGAGCCAAAACTCATCGGCATCGAAGGGCATGATCCAGTCGGCGCCGTACTGCACCCGAGCGAAGTTGGCAGCCCGTGTCATCCGTTCCGATTGGAGGTACGCGCGGCTGGTATCGCGTGTCACGAACAGTCGCCCCCCCATCGCGGCCGACCAGCCTATCTCGTTGAGGATCTCGGCGGTCCGGTCCGTTGACCCGTTGTCGATGACCACGACCGCGTCGACCTGGCGCAGCATGTGCGTCAGCGTCGCCTCGATGATGTCGTCTTCGTTGCGGACCATGGTCACGCCGACCACGACGGCGGTCATGAGCGACCGCCGATCGAGTGCCCGTCGGTGTCGGGGTCGGTGATCGAGCGCTTCGGTTCCCCCTCCGGGCGACCGCTCAGCTTGCGTCCCGGGGGAGCGGCCTTGCCGCCCCGACCGAGCGCGAGCCCGCGCTCATCGGGGTTCGTGTTGCCGGTCTTGCCCATGGCGTTGCCTCTCTATGTGAGCGCCCCCGGTCACGTGACCGGGGGCGCGACGATTGTTACTGGTCTCGGCCGATGACCGCGCAACCGGCATAGTGCTCGCATCCGGCCGACGCGCCGCAACTCACGCAAGCTTCCGCCGCGTGCTGAATAGCCTTACGCCGCGCATGCAGTCTGTCGGCTACCGCGGTCAGTTGCTCGATCGCTTCGCGGATGTGACTCTCGGCCACGATCAGATCGACTCGGCTGTTCTCCGGCATCTCGGCATCGGTACGCCAACGGAATGGTTGCCCGTTCGGCACCAGCCCCTCAACGTAGAATTTCTCATTTGCGCGACCGTGCGCGTTCATCGTGTTCAACGCGGACCCCACCATCTCCCGCGCCGCGCGGAGCCATTGCACTGCCTCGATGCGGACACGCGTGTCCGCACGGTTGCGGCGCGGCGCAGGCCGACATCCGCTACAGCCGACCTTGTCGTTAGCAGGGCACTCTTCCATCGCGTGACGAGTGTGACGGTTGCTCATGGGTTGCCTCCCTTGACGTGGTGACCCGAACACCGATGACGATACGGCACAGTCAACAGCTAGTCAACAGGTGGGCGGGACTCGACCAGCGCGCGCACGGCGTCCGGCCCGATCGCGGCAGCGTCGCGGTACTGTGCCACGATCTCGAACTGTGCCGCGTACCCCGGGTGGAGGGGATCCGACGCCGGCAACCGCGGGTGCCAGAGGTGATACATGTTGCCCTCCACCCGGCGGGCAGGCGTTCCGGTCATGGCCTCGGCGGAGTAGGCGAACACGGCATCATCGCCTCCCCATAGCGGGAACCGCTCATCGAACCCGCGGCACAGTCGCCACGTCTCGCGGCTGAACGCAACCACGTTGCCCACCCCGCCGCGCCCGAACTCATCGCAGAGCGACGGGGGGACGTATGGCGGCATCGGCGGGTTCTCGCCGGAGCGGATCCGGGGGCGGAACGTCTCAGTGGCACGACGACTCAGATAGCAGTAGTCGGTGAATGCAACCACCAGACCCGGCGCCTTGCGGGCCGACTCGACCGCGATGCGCGCTTGATCGTGCGTCACGTATGAGTCGGGGTCGACCTGCAGGATCACGCGGTGCTGCGCGAGGCGGACGCCGGCATTGATCGCGCTAGCCCTGGTGAAGGTGTCATCTGACACGCCATGGCTCACGATGATCTTGTCCGGCATCATCCGGGCGTAGTGGCGGATGATCGCGTCGTACGACGCTGCCCGGTCCGGGTCGCCCATGTCCCGGTAGGCGATCACGATAGCGGCGTTGACACTCATGACGAACCCCCTCGCTTGACGACCATGCCGATCGCGATGATTCGGCGCGTCAGTTCGGCCACCATCTGTTTCAGCTCCCATACGTCGCCCTGCATCGTCCCTTCGTTCCAACACACCCCGGGGCCGGCGACGGGGCTACGCGGATGGTTGCGCCCGGATGGAACCCACAACGCGCCACACACGCAACTCCCATCACTCGCGTCATCGCGAACGTGCAACGAGTCAGTAGCCATCGCCGATCCTCTCGTCTCCGATGTGGTGAACCCATGGCTTGTCGTGACGCGAACCCCAGTAACCGAACGTGTGGCCAACCTCGCGCAACCGGATGCCGTAGTGCCCTTCGCTCTGCGGTCCGCGCGGCCAGGGCCACGTGGGGAACCCGTCATCTGGCGTACGCCGACGGTAGAGGCAGGGGTTCGTGGTGAAGAACAACGTATGTTCGAGCCACGCGACCGCGCCGGGTGGCCATGCCCCCGGCCAGTAGCTGCCGCACCGGTCGATGTACGCATCGGGATTCTGTTCGACCACGCCCCCGGCCGCGCGCTCGGCACCGTTCCACGCCTGCCGGCGAAGCGCCATCTGAGCCAGCGTCGAACTACCGGCCAGCACCGCGGCCATCGCGTCGAGGTCGACCGGGCGGTTGAACGTGAAATCGTCTTCGAGGTGGAAGATGTAGTCGGCCCGCGATCGCGTAGCGAGGTACTGCCACGCGTACCGGATCGACCCACCGAAACCGGCGCGCGAGGTGGGTACGCGAGCTATCTGAGCGAAATCGGGGTACAGCTCATCGAGCATGGCCGCGTGGGTAAGGTCGCCCGCGTCGTCATGGATCCACCGCTCAGTGATGTTGCCGCTCAGGTTTTCCCGCGCACTGGCGATCGTCTGCGACAAGTAGCCGTCCCTGCCGTTGGTCATCACGAGCAGGGCAATGGTGGGCTGTTGAGTGCTCATACTTCCGGTAGTCCGTTCGCTCGCAGGATGGCGTTGTGGTGGACGAGATGGTTCGCGCGGCCAGCGCGGTTGCGCGAGTCCGGGCGCCAGTGTGCCTCGTATGGTGGCAGCCACGCGGCTGTGACGATCCGTCCGCCGGCAAGGTGGATCCGCAGCCAAAAGTCCCAGTCTTCTGACCAGCCGAAGTCACGGAAGCCACCCACGCGGACCGCGGTCGCCGTGCGGACCGGGGCGCCGATGACGATGTAGTTGCCCTGCGTCAGACAGTCCTGCCGACAATCATGATCGTGACCGCTGACCTTCGGATACCGAGCCGGACCGCCCCCGCCCCCGGGATGCCAGTAGTACACCGGGGGCACCCACGCGTCGACCGGGTAGTCATCATTCCACCCCTGCAGGCCGTCGAGGTAGTCCACCGGCAACCGGTCGTCGGCATCGAGAAACACAGTCCATTCGGTCCGCACCCGCGCCAGTCCCTCGTTGCGAGCATCCCGGAGTGTCGGCGCGATCGCCTCGACCACGGTCGCCGGAGTGTTCAGGCGCAGAGCGCTCGGGATGGCATATTCGTGCGCCATGTCGGTCCACTGCTGACCGGTCGAGGGCACCACGACGGTCACTCCCGGGGTCAGCTCCATAGCCTGCGCCGTGCGGCCAGGACGCGCTTGCCGTCGCGCATCCGCTCCCGCTGCTGCGCGTACAGCTCATCGGTCGGAACCGACGCGTCCCAATTGGGATGCCGGTGACGCACCTCGCTGCGCGACGCGAACACCATCGCGTGCTTGCTGGTCGCCCACCCGACCAACTCATCGTCGACACCTTCGTGCCAGTACGCCTCGCTCAGCACCGACCGCTGCTCCAAGTCGCCGGCAACGCCATTGAGCTGGCCCCAATAGGTATTGATGATCGAATGCGTCGAGTGGTGGCCAGCGAGCACGCGGGGGTTACCGAGGTCATTCGTCCCGATCACGCCGGGCACCACGCCGCCGGGGCAGTCCCGACCGGCCGCGTCCATGGCAGCCTCGATCCAGCCCGACCGGAATTCCAGGTCATCCGCCCCCATGAAGAGCCACGCGCGGCCGGTCACACGAAAGATAGCGTTGATCTTGCGGGCATAGTCGGCTCGACCGTCCGCTGGCCAGGGCACCATGAGGTAGTGGTGAACGTAAGCGGGGTACTCTGCCGAGGCTGCCTCCACCGCGGCGATCACGGCGTCATCGCCCGGGGTCACGGCGAACACGATGTCGAGCCCGGGCCCGGATCGAACGAACGTGTCCGGCGCAGCCTCGATGCAGGACTCGACCAGCGGGCGCACTCGATGCGCCCGCTTCAGGATCGGTACCGCGATGGTCATGTTCACCATCTCCGGCACCTGAGCGCGTAGCGCGTCACGGAAGCTTGTCATGTCGGCAGGGTAATGGTTAACTGTTGGCCGGGTCAAGAAATCGCAGACACGCCGCGCAGGGATTGGGAGGAATCGGACATGAGCGAGCACAACCAGATGCTAGGCCGCGTCACGCGCCAGCCGAGCGAAGAACATCCGGTGTACCGGGCGTATCGCGCCGATGAGCGGTCGCTAGCGAGCGGTGCCGCTCGCTACACGGTCGAGGTCGATGAGGGTTGGCGCGACTCGATCGTCTGCACGGGCATGTACAAGTGGGCTGCTGATTGGCTAGTAGAGCAACTACAGGGTAAGCCATTCGCTCCGGGCCGTCGGCCGTAGCCGTGATCCGGGAACGCTCCGCGGTACCGCGGTCGACCATTGCGGCCCTACTGCGGATCGCGGGGCGCTCAGTGCTCGATACGGACCCTGAGCGGGCACGGTGCCTGCTCGCGGGTGCGCGCGTGCTCGCGAGCCCGTACGCGCACGATGGATGGCGTCGGCAGCGCCGAGACGAGAGGGGACGATGGACGAGATTCAGGGTATCGAGGCCAACATAGCGATCGTCGACGAATGGACCGGATCACTGTGGCCTACGCCGGTCCCGGTGACCGAGCCGCGTTGGCGTGGTGGGTTCGGCGGGTTCGCGTGCGCTCGATGGGGTTGCGACTGCGCCGCGATAGAACGGTTGTACTACTGGCACGAGAACGTGCGCCTACGCATGCACTGGCGCCAGGCTCGCGAGGGCGACACCCCGGGTGAAGATGACCTCGCGCCGGAGCCGACGGCGCGCCCGGACATAGAACCGCCCCCGGGGACCTGTCTGCCGGGGGCGGTTCGCTGGCGACGCTATCAGATCAAGACGGGATGCCGTCGATGATCACGGCGCGGTCCGGCGCGAGAGTTGTCGTGCCGTACAGGCAGTCGATCGAGATGATGTCCTTCTTGGCGTTCATGTCGTACGACATGACCACCCGGAGCGAGATGCCCTTGTAGTTCACCCGGCTCTTGCCGGCGGCACCCTCCGGCAACGGCAGGTCGACGAACGCGACCGCGAACGCCTCGGGCACGAACGCCACGCCCTGATTGTCAAAGATGTTCTGGGTCTCGTACGGGACGAACCCGAACCGGCGCGCGCCAAGGCTGGCCTCGTTCAGCGCGAGTGTGTCGCCGGCCTGCTGTGCCTGCGCAAACAGGTCCGTCTTGAGCCACTCGCCGGACATGTCCGGGCCGACGACGACGACACGGCCCGCCATCGGGACGTTCGACTTGGTCAGGGCCGTGCGCGCGTCGACCAGCGTGCGGGGGTTCTCCCACTGGACCAGTGGCGCCTGACCCACGGTGTGAATGACGTCGGACCGCAGCGCGAGGATGTCGCGGTCGATGTCCTGAATCAGGGCTTCCATGGCGGGGTTCAGGAACTGTTCGGAGAAATCGACGATGTTCAGCGCGCGTTCCTTGGACGTCACGGCGAACGACACGTCACGGTGGTGGTTCAGCGTGAACGGAATGCCCGTCTCGGTCGCGTTCTGAACCGTGATGCTCGTGCCGTTGTACTCGTGCGACACGAACCGAGTCGGTACCCGAACGGTGATCGTGTCACCGCGTCCGGCGATGAACTCCGGTTCGTACTTGCGGTACACGAGGGGCAGCATGACCGCGTTCTCGTAGAGGTTCGCCAGCGCGGCCTGAGCGATGACGTCGCTGGTGAGTGTCGAGTTTGTCACGGGAGGCTCTTACTCCTATCCGAGTGTGGCCAACCCGCAGTGGCTACGTCCGCTTCGGTCGCAGAAGCGCGCGCATAGCGTCCACACCGGACGGCGACCCCGGGGCTGGCTGGCCTGCAGCACCGTTCGCGGGATCACTGACGGGGGGCGGGGGCACGAGCGCCGGGGCGCCGGGGGCGAGCTTGTGACGCGGGTTGGTTTCGAGGTGAGTCTTGATGAGGGTTTCGAGGTCGGCCACGTATGTGGCGGATGTGGCGTCGAGCTTGCCCACCGAGCGCATGAACGCGGTCGAGTCCACCAGCGCATCCGGATCGCCCCCGAACTTCGGGGCCAGCCGTAGCACGGTGTTCTCCGCGGCCAGTGCGGCACGCTCGGCCTGTGTCTGCTGGACCTGAGCGGCAAGCGTGGCCGGATCTACCGGCGTAGCGCCACCCGTGATCTGAGCGACCAGGGCTTCCCGAGCCTCCTTCGCGGCCTGCTCTTTCGCTGACGTCCGGTCGCGAGCGTTCTCCGCTCGCAACCGGGCTATCTCAGCCTCGTACGATGCCGAGTCGCGGGCCGGGCCTGCCGGCGGCGTGGTCGGATCGGTCGGGGCTGGCGGTACTGCTGGCGCTGGCGCCGGTGCGGGGTCCGGCCCCGGGGGCGTCGGCGGTACGGCTGGCTGTGTCATGAGTGCGCGCCTCCCGTGCGCGTCACCCTGCCCCGGGACCTGCCCGGTGATCAGGGTAAGCGCATCGTACACGCGTACCTAGTGACCTGTCACTTGACCACGACGGCGCGCAACGGCCCGTTACACCAGCCCTGTAGGCGCTCCCACGTGGCGGCCGGAGCCTCGGCGAACCGGACCGCGGTACGCAGCAGACCGACACCGGCCCCGGATGCGGTCAGGCTACCGTCGGCCTGCCGACGTACGGCGCCGTACGTCTTGCCGTCGTCGCTACCGCGTAACTCGATGGTGCCCTGTTGGTCAGCCATTGAAGATCGATTCCGTTCCGTTGGCGTACTGCCCGAGTGTATCGAGCACCAGCAAGGAGTACTCCAGATCAGCCGACCGGTTCAGGTGCGCGAACATCGGCGCCAGTTCCTGCAGCCGGCGCCGGACCTCGGCGACGTCCGCCGAAGTCCACGCGTCACCGCGGGGGATGACGTTACGCCCATTCGAGTCGATGATCTCTTGAAGGTCGAACCAGTTGTCCGCGAACCAGCCCGCCTGATTGCTCGCGAGGTGGCTAAGTCGCTCGTCTTCGCTGGCGCCGCGATACCAGTCGACTAGGCCACGCATCCGGTAGACCGCACCACCGACGGCCGGATCGTAGTGGTACCCGCTGTACGCCAACCCCTGATCTACACCCATGAGGGTTTCGCTCCCGGGCTCGCCGACGGCGAGCCAGTTCCCGGTATGGCGGTCGCCGTTCTCGGTCAATAGGTCGAGCAGACCGAGCCGCTTGCCGGCCTGGCCGTACGTGAGATGGTGCCCGAGATCGGTGTCCGGCTCATACGTGTACTCATCGGTGACCACCGTCGAGCCAGGCTTGCCGCTGACCCATTCGGTGTAGAGGTGCACCGGGCCGTCGCGGTAGAGCCGCGGGACGGGAGCGCCGAGCGCGTGTCCGACCATACCGGCCAGTTGCTCAGCATCGGTCACCTGCTCGCCGGACATCGCGAACGCCGGCCCGTTGGTCTTGCCGAACACGACTCGACCGTCCGGCAACGTGATGCGTTCGGGCACGCCAACCTGTCCCATCTCGGCCAACGGCTCACGGCGCACGTCGGGCGATGTCTCGATGATGCGCGCCGCGTCCATGAGATCTTCGGACCCCGGCGCCGTACCGTCGGGGTAGTACTGAGCTGGCCGCGGGGCGAGTTGCTTGGCGGGAGGTTTGGCCTTGCTCGGCCCGAAGCCTTGCGCCACCTGCTCCCGGGCACGCTGGCGGGGAAGGTCGGGATTCTGCGACAAGTGTTCGGATAGCTGGCCGCGCAGACTCTTGACGCGAGCACTCGCGGCATCGTGGAACTGTCGGTCCGCCCAATTCGGCAGACCCTCTTGCGCCCGCCGTGCGGCCCGCAACCGGCGTTCGAGCGTGCGTTGGCGCTGTTGCGCCGCGTACCCGTCAGGGTTCGCCGTGTCGGTCGTGAACGGCTTCGTGACGCCGGGCAGATACGCCCCGATGGTGTGCGTACAGTTCGGGTGAAACAGGCCGGCCGACGTCGCATCGGCCACGGTCCCGGCCACGTGCACGGTGACGCTCTCACCATCGTTGATCGCGTGCTGGACCTGGACATCATGCGCGCCACCCGGACCGGTCCGGGCAAGGATCTTGCCCTCCCACGGGCGACAGAGCGGGCACTCGCGCGGAGAGTCGGACACGATCACGAGATCGATCCCGAGTTGTCCGAGCTGGTCATTGTGCGCCTCGACCGCGGACTGAACGATGGCGGTCCGCGTAGCCATGTCCACGTAACTGTCCAACGCCCACCGCTTGCCAGCCCGGTCGGTGAACGTGGTCAGGCCACGCCCTGCCAGTTCCTGATACGCCGCCGCCGCCGCCTTGCGTTGCGCGTCAACCCCGACCACCGCGGCGGCACTGGCCTTGGCGGTGATCTCCTGAAACGCGTCCCGCGCGGCCCGCACGATGGGCAGACGCATCTCGCCCAAACGGCCCTGTAGCGCCTCGGCGATCCGGGCGACCGGGCCAAAGCGTAGCCCCTCCTCGCTTCCGGTCAGCGCGGCGCGGGCCTGCGCCATACGCTGCCGGAAGACTTCCGGTAGGTCGGTACGTCCGGCGATCGCTTCGAGCTCGCGCACCGCGGCCACGCGGCCACCCCGGGCGGCATCGAGCACGGCCTGTGAGGCGTACCGGGACGCCCGCGCGTCGAGCCCTTCGAGCAGGTCGTTGACGGCGCGGGTGAGCGCAGAGAGCGCCTGATGCTGGTCGCCCAAGTGCATCAGTGTGTTCGCGTTGGGCAGCGTTCGAGCCGTGGCCTGGCCAATGGCCAGCAGGACGCGATCCTCGATGTGGCTGAATAGCTCCCACAACGAGTAGCCGAACGCGCCCGGATGGATCCCGGCCGTCCCCCGGCTGATCGCCACGTCAGCCGCCCGGCGGGTACGCCGGGTCACCCGGGGCCGGGGCCGGCGGGTTCATGCCCATGTCGGGCATCGTGCCCGGCGGGATGAACTCGTTCGGGGGCGCGACACCCGCACCCTTGCTCGACTGGATCGCCGCGACCTCGGCATCGATCTCGGTCTCATCCCAATCAGGGTGCAACATCTCGACCTTGATACGCGTGCTGACCGCACCAGCCGCGTCGAGAAGCTGCAGTGTGCGTGCCTCTTTCTCGGGGTCGGTCTGCGCGGTATCGGGCCACTCGATGTTCGGATCCTCCTGGTCCGGGTCGGGTCCTGCCTTGCCGAAGATGGCCGTGTCCATCTGTTGCAACGCGGTCACCGCCCAACGCAGGGCCGGCGTCATGTAGCCGATCTTGCGGCCCCGGGTGGCCACAGTGCGGCTGGCATCGTTGGCGACCTCGGTCGCCGTCTTCGCTGCCTTGCTCGGATCGTCGAGCGAGCCCGGATCGTAGCCAGCCGTCCGCATGACCTGCTGAACCATGGCGCGCGCCGCGTTCAGATGGTCGTCAACCCGGATCGCGAACTGTGACACCGTGATGCCGTCCGAGCCGTTCTGTCCCGGCAGCGCGTTGATCGCTGAGTAGATCTCCTGTTCGATCTCGAACTGTGCCCCCTTGCCCCGGCCGAGCGACTGCAGCGCGTGCGAGGGCACGGTGATCCGGCCCTTGCCCAACCGGATGTCACGCAGCAAGCTCGACCACGTCTCGTCGAGGGCATCCATGACACCCTCGCTGGTCGCGTAGTCGGACCGACCATATGGGCTCGCGGGCATGATCCGGTTCGGGAGCATGTTGGGAACGTAGGTCGCAGCGAGCCCGGTCGTGCCGGTCCAGTAGGCCACCGTGCCGACGTCGGTCACGGCGCCACCGGGGCCGATGAACATCGGGGCGAGTTGCGGGAACATCACGGCAGCCTGCGCCGGGGGCACGAGTGTGCCAAGACGGGCGTTGGTCCCGGCGTACAGCCCGTGGTAGACCACACCGCCACCGGGCGTACCGGACAACACTTCGTACCGCTCGAGGTGTCGCCAGACGTGGCCCTTATCGTCGTCGCGCTCGATCACGTGATGAAACGTGACCGCGGTTAGCCACCCCATCGTCCACTCTGGCACAGCGTCCTGCACACGCTCGGCGCAGAGGAACGGGACCGGGCACAGGGCCGGCAGCGCTGCCACTTTCAGGTAGCCGCCCCCGAGCGCCGCAATCAGCTCAGCAGCCTCGCGCAGACGCGGCCAGAAGTTCCCCTTTTCAACGATCTGGTCCCACCGCTTCGAGCGAGGGTCGGGCGACCGGACCACGGTCAACGATGCAGCATCGCCGGCCGGCGCGGTCAGCTTCGGGTACCCCAGATCGATGTCCGGCGGGGATGCGAACAGGAGATCCGATGAGTACTGCGCCACGTCAGCGGCCAGCGGGACATGAAGCTTGCGGGCCGGTTGCGTGGTCGGGATGGGCTGGCCCCACCAGAACCGAGCCAGCCGACCGACCAGCCCGCCGCGGTACTGGCTGGTCCGGTTGGCGATCGGCATGATGTCGCCGTCCACCCCGTACATAGCCATGAGGCGACCGCGGTCGCCGGAGTACCACGCGTCCCACTCGTCAACCACCTGATAGTGAGTATGGCAGTCAACAGGGGGCCATTGCTGCGTAGGGGCGTACTCAAGCGGCATCGTAGACTGCCCCTTCCCAGAAGACGCGGGTGGTCTCGACAGCGTACCGGAGTGCGTCCAAGCCGTGATCGTCAACTTTGATCGGCGCGTCCTGACCGCGCTGCGCCGCTTTCTCGTCCCATGAGTATCCGGGGATCTCGGCGAGCAGGTGCTGGCACCGACGGTGGATCTTGATACGCCGTCGGGCGAACAGGCTCGACAGCGTGCGCAAGCCGAGGTCGACCTCGTTCACTCCGGGGTACGGTGTCGAGCCGGCTTGATACCGCGTGGTGCGGTATGCCGCCGCGGCGGGGTCGATCACCTCCCAATCCGGCGTGACACCCTGCACTCCCGGACTGACCTCCGCCGTCGCGAGCCATTCGGCGTAGGCGTCGGAGTACTCCGCGTCCGACATCTGGCGCCCGGTCTTCTTGCTGTCATACCGGTACTCGTGGGTGACCCAGAGCTTGCGGTCGGCCAGGCCTAGCAGGACCGAATGGAACGGGTTGCGCACCCCGTGGTCGGTGCCACTGGCGATCCAGTGGATATCGGCCGGGATCTCGTCGACGACGTCAGTGTCCTCATCGAACGCATCGAAGATGGCACCTTCGGCCATGACCCAGAGACCCAGGATCATCCGCTTAAACCACATGCCGGTGTAGAGCGCTCGAAGCGTGGCCTTGAATTCTTCGGTGATCCCCGGATTGTCTTCCATGGTGAAGTGCCAGTGCCGCACGCCACTGGATCGCCTCCACGCTTCCAGGATGAACCGAAGAATT
>Ga0207641_10000934_pt1 | contig 30167 bp, 20 predicted proteins | sample KBSSwiS62_FD_184306 | JGI IMG/M metagenome (GOLD analysis project Ga0207641, IMG submission 184306) | Switchgrass rhizosphere microbial communities from Kellogg Biological Station, Michigan, USA - KBS Switchgrass S6-2 (SPAdes) (version 2) | ecosystem: Host-associated > Plants > Roots >... | reverse complement strand
CGTGATCGCAATTCGCGCCAGCAGGCGCCCCGCGAGCTACGAGCGCACGTATGGTAACCGCCGCTACCAGCCGCTGGCCGCTTATACCAATGGGCTGTTGCTGCTCGCGATCACCGCCGCTGTCGTGTTCGAAGCCGTACAGCGGTTCATCTCGCCGGCGCAGATCAATGGCCGGGTGATGTTGGTCGTCGCCGTCGCTGGCGGCGTTGCGAATCTCGCGGCATTTCTCGTCCTCTCCGGTAAGAGCTCGCTGAACGAGCGAGGTGCGCGAGCGCATGTGCTCAGCGATCTGCTGGGCTCGGTGGCGGCCACGGCGGCAGCGGTCATTATCCTGGTCTTTGGCTGGCTTGCAGCGGACCCGCTGCTGTCACTGGCGGTTTCGGCGTTGATATTCCGCTCGGGTTGGCGGCTGACAATGGACTCCGCACACATCCTGTTGGAAGGCTCGCCGAACGGCTTTGACACGGCGGCGGTTGAACGCGAGCTCGGAGATATTCCGGATGTATGTGACATACATCACGTACATGCCTGGTCGCTGACTGGAGAGAAGGTCATGGTGACCCTGCACGCGCAGATAAACGAGGGAGCGGATGGCGAGGCCGCGCTCGGCCAGGTTACAAACATCCTGCGCCAACGGTTCGGTGTCGAGCATGCCACGGTGCAGATCGAAGAAGGGGAGTGCCCCGCGCCCACGGGCGCAGCCGATTGCCGCGGCGCCTGCTAGAACGAGGCGGCGCGCCATGCGGGCAGGGCCGGGCCGGCATGCGGCCGGCGCCGCAGCCTTCATCCTGACTGCGCGGCGGCCTTCGCGGCCGGCACTACAACCTTGATGATCTCCTCCAGCAGATCCGGCCCAAAATTGCGGCTGCGCTCCAGGAACAGGCTCGTAACCTCAAAGCCGCGGGACACGAGCAAGGTACCCATCTGAGTCCGCAGATCCTGAGCAATCACCATCCCCGGCTGCACCGCCTTCAACGGCAGTTGCCGCAGTTCGCTCTTACCGGACCCGGCCCCGAGATGCTGCCCGAACTTCTCTATCAGCTCCTCCGTGTAGCGCGGCGCGCGCCGGCGCAACGTCTGCACAGCGACGTCCACCGAGTGCCCCTGAGTACTCAACACGTCATACTCCAGCACGAGCCCAAGAATCCGCGCGCCCAAACCGATGGTGCCGTCCCCAAGCCGCTGGAGTGCCTCGTCCTTCCAGTTGAGCGCCGCGAGAATCTGCACCACCGGGTCCAGACGGGGGATGTTTTCCAGCAGCCCCATCGCCACGTCGGGTACTCCCGCTGCAAGGGTCTTCTCGGTGGGCGTCAGCGGCTCGCCGTAGTACAGCTTCTCGAGCAGCGCTGGCGGCAAAGACAGATAACCAATCTGCGACAGCATGGCTGCAGCCTCGAGCTGCCAGAAGTCCGGGCAATGCAGGGCGGCCGCGAACTCCAACGCCAAGCGCTTGACGCGGCTCGCACGGCCAAAAGCGGTGGGATTGGCGATGGCCAGTACATCCACCAGTGCCTTGATGCAGCCGATCAACGTCTCCTTGAGTATGGAGCGTTCCGCGTTGATCAGCCGATACTGGATCACCCCCGCTTCCACAGCCGTCTTCAACTGCTCCGGTGGGCAGGGCTTGGTGAGAAATCTGAAAATGCGTGCGTTGTTCACCGCACTGATGGCCGCGTCCCGTCCGGGCTCGCCCGTCAGTAGAATACGGGTCGCGTCCGGATAGAACGTCATTACGTGATGAAGGAATGTGGCTCCGTCCATTCCCGGCATGCGCATGTCCGAGATCACCACGCAAGCGCCTCCTGACTTCTTCAGGACTTTCAGTCCCTCGTCGCCGCTCAAGGCAGTTTGAACCTCGTAGTCCTTACGCAGATGTAACACCAACCCCTCGACGATGCGGGGCTCATCATCCACACACAAGACTCGGGGACGTTCTTGGGGGTTCATGCCGCGACCTCTTCGGAGCCGGTGGTTGCGGATTTCACTGCGCCTCCGATGCGGAGTGGCCTTTTACGGGCAGGCGAAGGGTAAAGGTCGTACCTGCGCCGACGACACTCTGCACGTCTATTCGGCCACCATGCTTCTCCGCGACGATCGACCGGGCAATCGCAAGTCCCTGACCAGTGCCGCGTCCCACGGCCTTGGTCGTGAAGAATGGGTCAAACACCTTGTCCAGATTTTCCTGCGGGATGCCGCAGCCGTTGTCCGTAACGGCTATCGTGACCTGATCACCCGCCGCTGCAGTAACGATCGTGATGCGCCCGGTGCAAGCATCCTTGCCCGACTCGGCGAGTGCATGCGCGGCGTTGACGATCAGGTTGAGGAACACCTGGTTCAACTCCCCGACGTTGCAGTTCACCAGCGGCAGCTCCCCGAACCGCGTCTCGACCTCGGCGTGATACTTGTATTCCGTGCGCGCAACGGTCAACGTCGTCGCGAGAGCGTGATTCAGGTCAGCGTAGTCGTGTTGAGCACTGTCGGGATGCGCGAATTCCTTCATCGCGCGCACAATGGCGGCGACGCGCTCGACCCCGTCGCGAGTCCGCTCGAACGCCTTCGGAATCTCCTGGACCAGGAATTCGAGATCCAGGCTGGATTCCAGCCCTTGCAGGTCGGCCAACACGGCTGCTCCCGGCTCGTGGTCAACGAGGCGCCCGATGGCACGCCGATACTCGGTACGCAGCTTCGCCAGGTCTGCCTCGGCAGATTGCAGAAAGGATACGCTGTCGCCCACGTACTGAATCGGGGTGTTGATTTCATGAGCAATGCCGGCGGCGAGCCGACCAACGGACTCCAGCTTTTGTGCGAGCCGCAGCTCGATGGCCATACGCTCGCGCTCCTGCATTTCGTTGTACAGCCTCTCCTGCAGCTCGCGCTGGGCTCGTTCTTGAGCGAGCCGCGCCGTGATGTCCGCGCCGACGCACAGGTAATTACTGATTCCACGCGCCGCGGTTCTGATCGGAGTCATGCTCAGGCCGACCCAGAAGGTGCTGTGGTCCTTACGCAGCGCCTCGACCTCGACGCTGATGTTTCCTCCCCGCAACACCGCTGCGGCAATCCGTTCCATTGCTGCCGCGTTTCTCTCACCGCATACCAACAGAGCAGGGTTCTGGCCCAGAAGCTCCGCAGCCGTGAAGCCGTGATGCTCGCAGATCGCGCGGTTGACGTAGATGATCCGCCATTGCGGCTGCGACACGTCGATGACCATGAAGTGGGTCGAGGCCGTATCGAGCGCGCAATTGCGCAATTCGAACTCGCCCTGCAGCCGGGTACGTTCCGCCCGCTCGGCCGTCAGTAGCGAGTGAAACTCCTGGATCGTCGGCAGTTCGGCAGATTGCTGCGGCGTGACACGGCTGGAAGGTTGCATTCACTTGCCATCCCGTTCAAATGAAGGCACCGAGTGTGCACCCAACCGCTCGCGCGCAACAGGGCAAAACAACCATTCAAACAATGTTGCGGCGCGAGTTTGCTAACGCAGCAGCGTGATCTGCATCGTCAACGACTGCGCCGCGCCCGCTACCAGCGTAAACACACCCAACTTCGTGCTGAAGTCTCCCGAGAACCCGGCTTCGTCAGCGATGCCAGCCCAAGGCTCTATGCAGATAAAGGGAGCACCCGGTTTGGTCCAGATACCGAGATAACTCGCATCAGGATAGCTCACGCGTATCCGCGGACCTTTGTCAGCTCCATAACTTACGGAGCGGCTGCGGAGCTCCTCGAAGATCACCACGTCATCCCGGAATAGCGCATCATCGAGTACGAGCCGCCGGTGAGAGACGGGAGTTGGATGGCGCAGCGGGCTCAATAATCCATCCGTATCGAGACGCCGGATCGAAGAGCCTGCATCGCCGGCGAACTCGATGAAGTGGGCGGCGCGCGGCTCACCATACGGCAGGGGCCAGCGAAATCCGGGGTGATAGCCGATGCTCGCCGGCATATCTTCCGTGCCGATATTGCGTACTGTGCTGGTCACCGCGAGCGTGGCACCGGTCAAGGCGAAGTCCACATCCAGTTGGAAGCGGAATGGATACACCATCAGAGTGGCCTCGTCGGCCTGCAACCTGAAGGTGGCACTGGAGGAGGCCGCGGCGATGACGTCGAACTGCTTGCCGCGCGCAAAGCCGTGCCGGGAAAGGGAATACGTCCTGGAGCCTATGCGGTAACTGCCGCCCGCCAGGGTGCCCACGATGGGAAAGAGGAGCGGCGCACGGCCCGCCCAGATAGCCGGGTCGCCGTCCCAGAGCAGCTCACGCCCGCCCGCGTCGCGCAGAACGGATAGTTGCGCGCCAAGAGGGTTTACCTCGGCGGTGAGCTCTGAAGAGCTCAGTACAATCCAGGGGGTCTTTTGATCTTGCATGCTCGGCGCGCCCACGCGCGGGTTGAGTGGCGGTGCCGCAGCATGGCACATCGCTCCGGAGGGGGCGTGGCCACGCCGGGCTTCCCCTTTGGTATGATTGCCGGCTAACCCGACCCATCCTGAGGTCTAGAGCTGGACCATGCTTCAGAGCATCCGAGACGGACTGCAGAGCCATAAGTGGCTGATGTACATCGTGCTGGGCGCGCTTGCGCTCATTTTTGCCGCGTGGGGCGCCTACGGTATCGTCAATTTCAATACCGGCGGCAGCACGTATGCCGCGGAGGCCGATGGGCAGAAGGTACCCATCGAATCCGCCCGCAACGCCTGGATCAATCAGCAGACCCAGTACCAGCAGCGCCTGGGGGGTGAGATTCCGCCCGCGCAGAAGGCCTACCTGCAGGACCGGATCCTCGAGGGACTGATCCGCGAGGCGCTGCTCACCGAGCGCTCGCGGAGCCTGGGATACCGGGTGGACGAGCAGCACGTACGTGACGCCATCCGCAACGAGCCCGCGTTCCAGATCGAAGGCAAGTACTCGAGCGAAGTGGCCAAGGAGCGCCTGTCGCAGGCGGGCATCACACTGGCCGCCTTTGAAACCGAGTTGCGCGGCGCCCTGCAGCGTGCCCAGCTCGAAAACGGCATCGCCCTGTCGGACTTCCAGACACCAACAGAGATCCAGCGCGCGCGCGCCTTGCAGAACGAGCAGCGCGAAGTGCGCTATGCCTTGCTGCCGCCCGACAAGTACAGCGCCGATGTTCAGGTTGACGATGCGGCCGTGCAGGCCTACTACAAGGCGCACCAGGCGCAATACATGAGACCTGAGTCCGCGCACCTGCAATACGCGGAGCTGCGTCTCGACCAGTTGGCGGCGCAGGTGACACCGACCGACGCGGAGCTGCAGGCGGCGTATGACAAGAACAAGGATCGCTACAACGAGCCGGAAAAGCGCCATGGCCGGCACATCCTGATTCCGATCGGCAAGGACGATGCGGCTGCCCGCAAGCAGGCCGAGGACGTGCTCGCCCAGGCGAAGGCGGGCAAGGATTTCGCAGCCCTCGCCAAGCAGTACTCGCAGGATCCGGGGTCGGCCGACAAAGGCGGCGATCTGGGCTGGGCCGACCGCAACCAGTTCGTCGGCCCGTTTGCCGATGCGCTGTTCGGCATGAGCGTCGGCGAGTTGCGCGGACCGGTGAAGACGCAGTTCGGCTATCACATCATCCGCCTCGATGAGGTTCAGCCGGGCAAGACGAAATCGTTCGACAGCGTCCGCTCCGAGCTCGAAGCGGAGCTGAAGCGCAACGCGGCCGCCGACAAATTCGGCGAGATCCAGGAGCAGATCCAGTCGCGCCTCGAGCAGGCCGGCAACGACCTCGGCGCACTGGCGAAGGAATTCAACCTGGCGAGCGGCGAAGTGCCGAAGTTCCTGCGGGGCGCGGGCGGCGCGCCGCTGGGAACGGCGCAACCAATACAGGACATTGTGTTCGGCGACTCGCCGTTGCAACCTGGGCATGTGGGCGGACCCGTACTGGTTGGAGAGGACCGACTCGTGCTCGTAAAGGTGACAGAACACAACAAGCCACAGCCGCAGCCGGTTGCAGAGGTGCGCGACACCATCGTCGCCGCAATCAAGAAGGAGCGTGGCTCCGAGGCAGCCCTGAAGGCCGCGCAGGACGGCCAGGCGAAGTTGCAGGCCGGCGCGTCGTTCGACGATGTTGCCAAGCAGTTGGGCGTGTCATCCGAGCCCGCACGATTTGTCGCGCGGAGCGATTCGACTCTGCCGGCCCAGTTGCGCGAGCTCGTATTCAACTCCCCGAAGCCGAACAAGCCCGTCTATCGAGCGGTTGCCTTGCAGACCGGAGGCGCCGCGGTGGTTGCCGTAACCGGGCTGCGCACGGAGACGCCGGAGGCTGACAAGACCAAAATGGCAGACCAGCTCAACCAGCAAAGCACGCAGGCCAAGCAGGATGCTGCACGTCACGGGCAAGCGGATGCGGAAGCGTACGTCGAAGAAATGCGCCGCACCGCTGACGTCCGCAAGAATCCGAAAGCGTTCGAGTAAGCGGGCAGGCGGCTGACTAGCTCGTGGCCGCACATCAATCCCGACCTATTGCCGCCACGCCCATTCTCGTGGCGATGGCGATCGGTGCGATCGTCGGCTGGCTGATCGGTCCCGCCGGGAAAGTAGGGGGCGTCGAGGTTCTCGGCTTCTTCGAGTTCCTCGGAACACTGTTCATCAACCTCCTGAAAATGGTGGTGGTGCCGCTGATCTCGGCTTCCATTGTGACCGGGGTTGCCAGCATCGGCTCTGGCCGCGATCTCGGCCGCCTCGGCATCAAGACCCTCGGGTTCTATGTCTTCACCACGCTGTTGTCGGTGTTGATTGCGCTGGCCCTCGTCGATCTCCTCAAGCCCGGCATCGCAAACGGTGTTCCGGCCCGTTCGCTCCTCGCGTTGGAGGCCTCCTCGGACGTCGTCAACTCGAGCGTCCAGGCGCGGGCCTCGATCACCGTCACCGACACGTTGCTTGGCATCGTTCCGACCAACGTCCTGCAGGCCGCCAGCACGAATAATCTGCTTGGCGTGATGTTTTTCAGTGTCCTGTTCGGCTTTTTCCTGGCGCGTATCGAGCTGCCGTACCGGCAGACCGTGCTCGATTTCGCGCAGGGTATATTTCGCGTCATGATGCGCATGACCATCTGGGTCATGAGTCTTGCGCCTGTGGGAATATTCGGGTTGACGGCACGTGTGGTTGCCAAGTCGGGCATTCACGCCGCGGGCCCGATTCTGACGTTTGGTGCGTGCGTCGTGGCCGGCATCATAATTTACGCTACCGTAGCGCTACCGCTGCTGCTCCGCGCCGCGGGTGTGCGCAATCCCTTGCGCCTGTTTTCCGCTATGAGTCCTGCGTTACTGACGGCGTTCTCTACTGCTTCATCTGCTGCCACTCTGCCGCTGAGTCTCGAGTGCCTGGAAAAGCGGGCTGGTGTGTCGGAGCGAATCGCAAGTTTCGTCATGCCGCTGGGTACTTCGATCAATCATGCGGGTAGCGCTCTCTACGAATGCGCCGGCGCCATGTTCATTGCGCAGGCTTACGGGCTCGACCTGACGTTCGGTCAGCAGTTCACAGTGGTTACGTTGGCTTTGCTCACGTCCATGGGAGTCGCCGGAATTCCGGCCGCCTCGCTGGTCGCGATCGCCGTCATCCTGTCAGCGGTCGGCCTGCCTCCCGAAGGCATCGGCGCCTTGTTGGTGCTGGACCGTCTGTTGGACATGGCGCGAACGGCCGTCAACGTCTTTGCCGACGCAGTCTGCACGGTGATCGTGGCAAGACTGGAAGGTGAAAAGGGCGTCTTAACCGACGCTGCGACCGCCACTAACGCCACGCCCGCGGCGGGCTGATAGGGCTACCCTGGCTTCGCCGCCGCGCGGCGATAGTCCGACGGCGAGCGGCCCACCACGGCCTTGAAGTCGCGGGTGAAATGCGCTTGATCCGAGTACCCCAGCTCATGCGCAAGCCGGGTCAGATTCACGTGTCCCGTGTCAGCGAGACGCGCGGCAGCATCGTGTAGCCGCGCGCGTCGGATCACCCATTTCGGCGAGATTCCAACATACTCGCGGAACAACCGCTGCAGCGCGCGGATCCCGAGGCCTGTGGATGGGGCGAGGTCCTCCACTTTGTTGATCGTACGATCGGCTGCGATGCGCTCCACGATACCGTGCGTCACCTCGACGTTCGGATCCGCGGCGGTAAGCTGGGCGCGGCCACGCACGATTGCCTCGGCGGCTGCAACCATACCAGCGTCGTCGGGCGCGCAAAAAACCGCCGCTTCGGCTTCCGCGGCGCTGACGTTGAAAATCCTTTCGAGCGGGATCTCCCGATCCGTGATCGTCGCCACCGATGCTCCGAGCAGTCCGCGAAAACCACCCGGACGAAACCTGACACCCAACACCCGCGCGGCTCCTGCCAGGCGATATTCAAATGTTCTGCGCATGACACCGTGGATCGTCGTCTTGCCGGGCTCGAATACAAGGTGCACGCACGGATAGGGGAGTGTCTTCTGTACATACGGTTCCTGACCGCGAAGATCCCATTCAACGACCCAGTGATGCTCGATCACGCCGCGCAGATCATCTGCCGGTACGTACCGCGCCAGCCGAAATTTGCGCGCGGCCGCGGCAGGGGCGAGAACGCCCTTGGGCTCGGCGTCGACGGTCTGCATTGGCCTGTCGCGAATTTTCAAGGCGGACCCACATCTCTCGTTTAAGGTCTACGCGGGCGGCACGGCCCGGCCGCAATCAAGGAGGGCTCTCCAATGAAGCTCTATTCGCTCCTCGCATCCCCGTACGCCGCGCGGGTTCGTGCCGCGATCTACGCCAAGAATCTCGACGTGCCGATCGTTGCTCCACCGCCGGACTGGCGCGCGTCCCCTGAGTATCGCAAGTTGAACCCCCTGGTGCGTATTCCCGTGGTGATACTCGACGACGGCACCTCGCTGCCGGAGTCTGGAGTCATCGTCGAGTACCTGGAAGATGCATTCCCACAGGTACCCCTCAGGCCGCGTGACGCGGCAGAGCGGGCCCGCGTGCGGCTGGTTACCCAGGTTGCCGAATTATATGTGCAGACGCAGATGAATCCCCTGTTTCGCCTGTTCGACACGAAGGAGCGCGACGCGGCGGCGATCGAGGCGCAGATCAGCAAATTCGACGAAACTTTGCGGCAGCTGAATGCTCTACTGCGCCCGGGCGAATACGCCGTGGGCAATCGTCTCACGACCGCCGATCTGTGGCTGGCGCCGCAGCGGATGATGTTGGGCGGACTGATGGCCTGGGCGGGCAGGACCGAGCTGCTCGACGGGTATGACGCCCTGATAGCCTACGAGGACGTTGCCCGGCGCGATCCATTCCTCAATCGTGTGTGGCAGGAAATGGAAGAAGGCGTAAAGATCTTCATGGCGGAGCGCGCGGCGAGCACACCCGTGTCTGCAACGTAGGGAATCACGTCATCGGCTGCGGGTTTTGATCAAGGCTCCGGTACCGTACCCGCCTCGTAGTTCAACACCCAGCCCCCGCCGAACATATTGCCGCGGAGCCTGACGTTTACCGACGGCATCGGAATTTCTCCCATGATGCCGCGCACGGATATTCCAGTGCTTTGCGGGCCCTCGCCACCCTCCAGGTAGTTGGTCGAGATCTCTACGTTCTGCGTGCCCCAGGCCAGAAGACCCATGGCATTGATGTTGTCTGACGTGCTGCCGACGAAGGCAATCTGATTATTGGAAAATATTCCGTCGTGCACGCCGGGCAACATGTAAGCGCCAATGTTGCAACTCACCAAGATGGTGTTGCCGGATACGTCGAAAAAAGCCGTGCCGACATTCAGGCCCAGGGATGCCTCGCGCGCCACGCCGAAGCTGTTGCCACGCAAGGTGAGGTCGACTGTCGCTGCAAACTCGTTCAAGATTTCCTGACCGCGCCCCGCGCTGTTGGTAATGGTCAGATCCTTGGATAGGTAGGAGTACAGCGGCTGCGCATTCCAGTCGTCGACCTGCACGCGGTCGATGGTCGTATGGAGCGCCGCAAAGACCGATATGCCCGCCGCCGAAGCCTCAGGCAGTCCCGCATCCGGCACGGTAATGTTGAAATTTCGAAATACCGTATTCTCTACAGGGGCGTCGATACGCCAAAATCCGAGGCCCCTGCGCCCTGTGTCCCATTCGCGTTTATTCACAAACGCCGTTCGAAATGGCGTGCGGACAGTCACGACCTGCTCGGAAATGGAATCCACTTGCATCCAATCGACCGCAGCCTGGCCGCCGATTACTGCATCCAGCTCGGTCAGGAGCAGCCAGTCCCCGGGGTGCAGATCCGACAGGTCGGCGCTCGTGGAAAAAGAGCGGTCTCCAACGGCAATTGAGCTCGTGATCCGGCGGGGAGCCTGGTCGATGCGGTCACAGGGGGTGGTGAATACCCGGTCATTCACACAGTGCACACGGCGCGTGTTTGCTTTGAATTGAAAGATCGTGTTGGGCCCGACGCCCTGGATGACGGTGTTACTGTGGCGGACGACGATAGTCCTGCTGAGATAGTAGGTTCGCGCCTCAAATGTGACCACCCCTCCCTGATCCACTGCCTGTTGCACAACATCCGTATCGTCCTGAGTTCCTCCACAACCTTGAAGCAAAAGCACGGAGGCCAGCGCCGTGGTTCTCGAGACCAAGGACGCGAAGCGAGTTATAGGATGCGCCACAGCGTGTAAATTCCCCCATGCTTCGTGTTAGCCACGCGCGTCCGCGAGATAGTGCCCACTCCTATCATGTTAATCAAATATTTGTCGCCAGTCCGCGACCTTGGTCTGAGTGTTGTTGTTGTTTGCGCTCTCGATCCAGACAACCAACCCACCTGCGGGTTGGAGGCGTGCTGGAATGTTAACTAAGTATGTCATCGCGTCGTCAACTGGAGACACGTACGGTTCGGTCAGCAGTTCACAGTGGTTACGCCAAGTGCGCTTGATCCGCGTACCCCGGCTCGTGGACCAGCTGGGTCAGATTCACGTGCCCCGTGTCGGCGAGGGGCGCGGCGGCCGGCCTGGAGCGGCCCGGACGATTGCCGCGGCCGCGGCTGCCGGCGCACACCCGCGGAGCCGAGGAAATTCTGCAAAGAGCTAAGTAGAATCCGCTATCGCTTCTGGCTGCCAGTCAATGGACGGCCACCGAAGCATCATCCAGGATTCGCGTTATGGACCTTGTCTCTCTGAAAACCAAAGCTCGCGCAGTGCGACGGTTCTTCTATCGTCGCGCCTACCGTGGCTACGGGCCGATGCCCTATTTCGCGAAATACAATGCACTTCAGAGAGTCTTCATACCGGGCGCTCCCCTCATCGAGACCGGAACCTATCTGGGGGATTCGAGCAGGTTTTTTGCCAGCCGCGGCTATCCTGTGCACACCGTCGAGGTGTCGGCTGATCTTGGCAGGATAGTATTCCCGGGACTCAGGGCCGCCGGAATCAAATGCTATGAAGGGGACTCTGGCGTGTTGCTCGGTGGCATCCTGGATGACCTGCAGCACAATGGCACCTCGGCTGTAAATTTCTGGCTCGACGGGCATTGGAGCAAAGGCCCGACGAGCAAGGCCGGTGCATACGAAACCCCGATCGTCCCGGAGCTCGAGACGATATCGGCCCGTCGGAATAACTTTCTCAAGCTGGTCGTGGCGATTGATGACGTGCGCTGCTTCGGAAACGATCCGGGATATCCGGACAAGAAATTCCTCGTCGATTGGGCTGTCGCCAATCGCCTCGGATTCTATTTCCTGGCGGACATCTTTGTTGCATCGACGGAAACATACGCCGATATTTGAGCTCGCTCAGCACCCGGCCGCACACACTAGTTCTGCGGAACAGCGTACAACGCCTGCTTGGTCCCGTTGGTGAAATACACGGTCTTCCCGGCGATGCTGGCCGTTCCGGGAGTCGAATCGAACACCAACTGGCGGCCGGCAGAGGGACTCCACACATACAGTTTGGAGTCTTCCCCGAACAGCACATAGCCCCCATCGGTACCGTAGAGATGGCCGGACAGACGGGTTGAAAGTGTAGTGACGGTAGTGCCGTCGGACACCTTGATGGCGGCGTTGCTCACGGTGGCTTCGGCCCAAGCCAACAGGCCTGCGTTGAGCTGGAACTGTGTCACGGTGCTCGACAAGGTCTGCCGGGTGCTGGAAGCCAGGTCGAGCGCGACCAAGCTCGCTCGACTGTCGCTTTGATCGCGTGGCCGGGATTCCCAGGCCAGGCGCACGCCATCCGTGCGCGGAGAGAATTGCAGCAAGGTGGGGTCATTGGCTAAGTCGGTGACCTGCGCCGTGTTCTGATCCCAGCTGCTGATGCCGATGGGATGGGATGTCTCGGGTGAGTCGCCAGGCTGCGCACCCAGGTCCTTCATGAAGTAGAGCCTCAAGTGTCCTGAGGAGGCTGAAAAGTCCGCCTGCGCCTGCCCGTGAGAGGCCGAGCCGAAAATAGTTGCGTCAGGCAGTGCCGGTACCGCCAGGCGCTGGCTCGTCTGTGCGTTGAAGAATACGAATGAAGTCACGCCAACCGAAGCGCCTTGCGGGTAGCCCCAGAACGTACCGAGCGCCCAGGGCCCGTGTGCTGCCGTCAGATCGAGGAGCGATAGGGCCCCGGAGGCGCCCAGCAACCCCAGGTCGGTGCGAACCCCGGCGGAATTCCACGCAATTACATCCCCGTTTGGGATGGTGCTTCCGGGCGGGTATGTAGAACCCAGCGCGAATGCGTACGGGTCGCTGATGAGCCACGGGCCGTACCCGGTACCGAGAACGACGTCGTTCGTGCCATACAGAAGATGCTGGTTGGCCTGCTGGCCCCCGACATCATAGACAATGGAGTTGGGCCCCGTTGCAAGGAGGCTTGCTGCGCCAAGGCGTATGAGCGGCGTGTGGACCAGGCCCGCGGCGGAGGTAACCGTCACGATGTATGCCTTGGTACTAGTCGTCCCTGCGGGGTCTGTAGCCTTCGCCGTCAACGTGTAATTGCCAGGCGTAATCCCGGTCAGGGAAAAGTCTGTAGAGAATGGCGAGGTGGTCGTGTTGAGTATCGTAACCTCGCCGAGTGTCACAACCACACTGACGGTGCCCGTCTTGTCCGAGCTTGCAGTTCCGGCGAGGTGCAGAGTCGAGTTCACGAGATCGCCGTCCGCGACGCCGGTAATCGTGAGCATCGGAGGATTGTCGAATTTCACGGTCTGCGTTGCGCTGGCGGTCTTGCCATTGCCGTCGGTGACTACGGCTGCGATGACGTGATCGCCGGAGCCTGCGGCAATCGAGTCGATCGAGAAGACGTACTGGCCGGTCTGATTCACCGTTGGCGTGCCCAACGACTTCCCATCCAGTGTCCCCATGACACTCTGAATGCCGTAGTCCGAGGTGGCACTAATGACGACCTGTACGGTCGGACTGACGTTGTCCACGCGCATGGACATCGCCAACTCGGGGTTGGCAACCTGCACCGTTCTTTGCAGTTGCAGGGTGAAGTCGGGCCCGGTTTTCAGCTGGGCCAGAACCACGTGCGCACCCGCGGTGACATTGCCGGTATTCAGCGAGACCGCGAAGTCGGGGACGGTCGTGCTGCTGCCAAAGCCGGCCTGATCCGGATGGTCCAGATAGTAGGTAGCCGAGATATAGGACGCTGCGTTAGTGACGGAGACTATAGTCGGTCCCAGGAGCGGTTCGGGGTCGGCGAGCGCTATCGCGGGAGCGGTCGCGGGGAGCGTGATTACAAGGGAGTCCTGACCACTGAATGTCGGCAACGGTACCGTATAGCCGGTTTTAACCGCCGCGACCCGAAATGTCGTTTGGGCATTCACAGCGTGCGACCACGTCAGGGTGGTTCCATCACCTCGTCCGGGAATCGTGTCGATGGCGGTCCACGTTCCGCCCTCGTTTTGCTGCTCGATTCGGTAGCCAGTGACGTTCTGGACCTTATCCCTCCAGGTGAGGGTAGCCATTCCAGCCGACAGGTTCATGCTGCCGGTCAACTGAGCAGACTTCGCGTCCGCGATATCGTCCGCTGTCGGTTGCGTCGCTTGGGCAGGCGGTGGGGTGTCCTGTTGCGCGGTGCTGCGCGCCGATCCGCCGCCGCATGCGGCCAGCAGGAAAACCAGAAGCAGGGGGGCCACCGCCGCGAATCCGCATGGCATGGATTTGGAAATTTCGCTCACAGCACAAGCTCCATTCGCGCGTAGCGCCAGCAACCAGCAAGAGGATTCAGGGTAACGAAACGTTCTGGTGAACGTCTCGGGTTGACAGTAGTGACGTCGTTTGCCGACGATCTTGCCCGCAGTTGCACAGAGAATCAAATACGTACGTCGCAGCTGACCGCCGCGCGGCAGCGCGGGCAAGTTGACTTAATATGTCAATCGCGGCCTCGACTTTCCGTTGCCGGCGGCAAGCTCAGGCTCCTCGAGACCGCAGATCGCGCGTCCACAAAGTTTGTCTGGTCCAGACAAGTCCCCGTGTTCGTTCCCGACATGACGACTGCAGCCGCACCGGTGCTCGTCAGCACGTTGGACGAAATGAGGGTCTGGGTGCAATTGTCGAGCGACAATGCGATTGCCGGACCGGCCATGCCAACGTTGCCGGTCACCGACGCGAGTGTCATATTCGCAAGGTGGAAGGGGATGGAGGCAACGCCGCCCGCCATCACGTTGTTGCCGTTCACCACGACATTGGTAAGTCTCGGCTCACGGGTCGTGTCCACCCGTATGCCGCGCACACTCGTGCCGCGGACAAAGTTGTTGGTAATCACTATATCCGTGAGGTCGGCTTCGCTCGCGAAGGCAAAGATGCCATGCCCATTCGGGATGCTCACATCGATCCAGATATTGTTTTCGTGCACTATCGTGCGGCTGGCATTGTTCAGGTAGATCCCGATGTTCGCTCCGGCACCGCTGGAGAATCTGACCGTATTGCCGGTTACGATGGCGGGCCCGTGTACGACCTCGATGCCGTAAAAGTTCGCAATGTCGAGGATGACGTTGCCGCGCACCGTAACAGGCGCGAGGCCGGGGTCCAGGTTGAGTCCGATGCCCGCCGGAGTGAGAGTGTTGACGGTGGTTTTCAGGCAGCAGTTTCTGACCGTATTGTTCGCGACCAGCACCGCGCCCGCGCCCATTATGTAGATGCCGGCTCCGGCATTGCCATGCAGATCCGTACCGGTGATACCCTCGACCTCGTTGTTTTCAACGGTCGAGTAGGAATCGGCATGGTCGTTGTTATATAACAGAATACCGTAGGATGAGTGTGGTCCGACGCGGTTTCCGGTCACCGTGTTGCGCATCGGTATGGCCCATCCGCCGGGATCCTGCAGCATTATTCCGTGCTGACCGCCGCCGTAGCATGTGTTGTCCGCGATGGTGTTGTAGCTGGAGTTGCGGTAGACGCTGATATCCGCCGAATCCGGCACGCTTCCCAGCCAATCGTGGAAGCTGCAGCCGCGCACGCTGCAGTGCTGCGAGCCATTGAGCAGCACCCCGCCCCATTGCATGCCGATTCCTTCGATATTCTCCACCGTGCAGTGCGTGCATGCAGTCAACTCGATCAGCCCGATGTGCGCTGCCGAATCGAACCGGGTCTGTCGAAAGATTCCACCGCGGATGTGGATATTTTCTCGGGAAACCGCCTTCAGGAGCGATATGCCGGGGACCGCGGTCGTGAGCAGCGCACCTTGCGCAAATACGATCGTCGTATCGCTGATGAGCGGGATGCTCGCGGTGATCCTGGCGGTGAGGGCGGGAAACGTTCGATATCCGCCTGCCGCCGCCCACCGGGTAAGTGCAATGGTATCGTCGGCTACACCGTCCAGCTCGGCTCCGTAGCTTCGCGGGTCGTGGCGCTGCCAGTCCTCAGCCATCCGACTGCGCTGGAAAGCTCATCCCGACGGTATTGAATCCACCATCCACGTAGAGGATCTCGCCGGTAATTCCGGCGGCGAGGTCCGAACACAGGAATGCGGCGGCGTTGCCGACATCCTCGGGTGTCACATTGCGCCGCAGCGGCGCTATTTCGGCAACGTGGCTCAGCATCTTGCGAAATCCGGCGATGCCCGCGGCGGCCAGAGTCTTGATCGGACCTGCGGAGATACCATTGACCCGAATTCCCTGCGGCCCCAGGTCGGCCGCCATGAAACGCACGTTTGCTTCCAAACTCGCCTTCGCAAGTCCCATGACGTTGTAGCTCGGGATAGAGCGGACGGCGCCCAGGTAGGAAAGGGTCAGCAGCGCGCCATTGCGGCCTGCCATGAGGGGCTTCGCGCCGCGCGCCAGTGCGGTAAAGCTGTAACTGGATACGTCATGCGCGATGCGAAAAGCTTCGCGCGTCGTATTGTCGACCATGCTGCCGGAGATGGCCTCGCGGGGCGCGAACGCGACAGCGTGGATCACGATGTCAACCTGTCCCCACTCACGCTTCAGTAAGTCGAAGGCGGAATCGACCTCTCCGTCGACGGTGACGTCGAGGGGCATCGTGAGCCTGGAGCCAAGAGACTGCGCCAGTGGCTCGACGCGTTCCTTCATCTTGTCATTAACGTAGGAAAAGGCGAGCTCGGCTCCCTCGCGATGCATCGCCTGGGCAATGCCCCACGCGATTGAGCGATCAGTCGCCACGCCCACGATGAAGGCGCGTTTACCTGCAAGAAATCCCATTGATAACCCCTTCAGGGCACCCCGGTAACCAGGGGGTGCGGAAGGGTGAGTTTAACAATGCCTGCGGCGGCGGTGGCGAGTGTCGTGCGGCTAGCCGCGGCGGCTGGTCATCCGGATGGTGAGCTTCTGGCCGGCCGAAATGCCCGAGCGGGAGCCGATTCCATTCCAGGCCATGATTTCCTTGACTGAGCACTGGAACAGTTTTGCGATCTGCGTGAGGGTATCGCCGGCGCGGACCGTGTAAGTGACCTTACGCGCCGTTGCGGCCGAGCGACCGCCCGAATCGCTGTTCGAGAGCCTGAGCCGCTGGCCCGCCCGCAGCGGATCGCCGGGCTGCATGCCATTCATCATCGCAAGTTTGTTCACATCCATGCCGGTGCGGCGCGCAATGCTCCACATCGTGTCGCCACGGCGCACGACGTGCACATGTGGGCGCCGGGACGAGCGGTCATGTCCGTCAACCCGTGCCGCAGCGAGCAGCACCTTGGCCGGCAACGTGCTGGAGGAAGAGGGGACACGCAGATCCGAGCCAACGGTCAGAGGCCCCGTGGGCAGATCATTCATCTCGCGAACGACGTTGACGGTTGTGTTGAATCGCTTGGCGACGGAGGCGACCGAGTCGCCCCGGCCTACGGTGTACGTCTGCGAATGCAGGCGTTGATCCTCGGTCAGCTGCGAGATGTTCTGGGTGAACACCTGCGCGCCGTCAACCGGGAGCAGCAGATAGTGCGGGCCGGAGGGGTCGGTGGCCCATCGATGGAAGGCCGGATTGAGCTCATAGAGCTCTTCGTCGGTCACACCCGCAATCTCGGCCGCGACCTTGAGCTCGATCTGACCGTGAGTCTCGACACGGGCGAAGTAGGGTTGGTTGGGAATCGGGCTGATGGAGATGTTGTAGGCTTCCGGGTCGGCGACGAGACGCCGCATGGCGAGCAGCTTCGGCACGTACGCCTGCGTCTCTTTGGGAAGCTTCAAACTCCAGAAGTCCAGCGGCTTGCCCTTGGCGCGATTCACATCCAACGCGCGCTCCACATTCATCTCGCCACAGTTATAGGCAGCAATTGCCAACAGCCAGTCGCCGTTGAACTCATCGTGCAGCGACTGCAGATAATCGAGCGCCGCCCGGGTTGATTCCACCACGTCGCGGCGGCCGTCGTACCACCAGTCCTGTTTCAGGCCATAGCGCGAGCCGGTGCCTGGAATGAACTGCCACAAGCCCGACGCGCGCGCCCGCGAGTAGGCGTATGGCTCAAACGCACTCTCGACGACGGGCAGCAGCGCGATCTCGAGCGGCATGCCGCGCGCTTCGAGCTCGGTAACGATGTGATACATGTACAACTCGGCGCGCCCGAAGGCCCGCTCGAGATAATCCGGATGTCCGGCAAACCAGTTCAGCTGCTGCTCGACTGCAACACGCTCGACATCATCGAGTTTGAAACCCGCGCGCATGCGGTCGAAGAGATCCGCATATTGCGCGGGAGTCAGGCCTGCCACCTGGGTGGGTGAGGCGCTGAGAGTGGAATCGGCAGGCTCGGTTGCCTGCGCCGCTGGAGGTGTTGGTGCCTCAGGGTAGGTGCTGCTCGGCTGCGCGGGAGGGATCATCCCAACGGGTTCGACAGGAGGGCCCTGGAGGGGGCCGCTCGGCGTGTGTGCGCACGCAGACAGCGTGAGCACGCATACGGCCAGCAGGACCTGTTTGGTCCGACGCACCGCGTCTGTTCGCATCACTTCCGTCGGCAAGTTCCTTACCCTCACTTTCTTGCAGAAAGTTGCCTGTCGGCGCTTTCTGCCCGCGGCCGATGCGGCCCGAACAAAAGGCGCGGCTTTTGCCGGCTGTCTTCTGCGTGCTAATTTCCCCCCTGGCCTTCGGGAACAGGGGCTCGAGGACCAGACGCTACTGTACCTGGGGCGGTTAATTTAACCGGTAACTTCTCACTATTGCCAGCTCAAATCGTGCCAGTTCGCACTTCACGCATGACGGACCGCGATGCAGCCCTGACAGCCTGGTGGACCGGCGCTCTCGGGCGCGCGCTGGTGGCGGCGGAATCAGAGCTGCTCGGTGAAGCGCTCGAAGACGTTTTTGGCTGGGAATTACTGCAGATTGGCGCATGGGGCGGTGCCAGGGAACTGCTCGCAGGCAGCCGCACACGGCGACAGACAATCGTGGCGGCGCCCGGGTTTCCGAGTGGTGCTGACATCGTTGGCAGACCGTCGCAATTACCAGTCAGTAGTGACTCGGTAGATGCCGTGCTGCTGCCTCACACTTTGGAGTTTGCCTCCGACCCGTACGCGATAGTTCGTGAAGTAGATCGCGTTCTGGTGGGCGAAGGACAGCTACTGGTTCTCGGTTTTCGTCCCTGGAGCTTGTGGGGAATCCGCGCGCGTGCCAGCCGTTCCGGTTTTCCGCCGGGCTTGCGCCGGGTGCTGCCGGAAAGGCGCGTGCGTGACTGGTTGGTATTGCTTGGCTACGAAGTCGTGGCCTCCAGGCGTTATCTTTACTGCAGCCCGTGGAGCTCGGGACCCGCCCCAGGGGCAGGTACTGGACGAATCCTCAACCGTGGCATTACGCATCCGCTGCCGGGCAGCGCGTATCTTCTCAAGGCCCGCAAGCGGGTCTACACCCTGACTCCGGTACGGCCGCGCTTCCGCGAGAAGCCCGCGGTGCTGGGCGGCCTGGTCAAACCAACAACGCGCTCACAATCATGACACCAGCCGCGCGCTCGAGGCGTTGAAACGTCCCGTTCAGGTCAAGGTTTACACGGACAGATCACTAAGGCGCACAATTTCCTTGGGGCCGGGTAGACTCGCCGCCCATGCGACAGATCGTCCTCGACACGGAGACCACGGGCCTCGAGCCCGATTTGGGCCACCGGATCATAGAAATCGGCTGCGTCGAGCTCGTCAACCGGCGGCCGACGGGACGTACGTTTCACAAGTACCTCAATCCGGAACGCGCAATCGACGAGGGGGCGCTCGCGGTACATGGCATCTCGCGCGCGGACCTCGATGGGAAACCGAAGTTTGCGGAGGTCGTCGAGGAGCTGCTGCTGTTCATCGGCGGCGCCGAGCTGGTTATCCACAACGCGGCGTTCGACGTTGCGTTCCTCGACGCCGAGCTCGCCAGAATCCAAGGCCGGGTGCATACAGTCGCAGGGCTCTGCAGTGTGCTCGATACCCTCGCACTTGCACGCTCCATGCACCCGGGGCAGCGCAACAGCCTGGACGCACTCTGCAAGCGCTATAGCATCGACAATTCGCGCCGCGAGCTGCACGGAGCCCTGCTTGATGCACGGATCTTGGCGGACGTTTATCTTGCGATGACTGGCGGTCAGGCCGCGCTCGCGTTGGCCGAAGCCACGGAGTCCGGCGGTGCAGCGGAGGGCGGTCGTGCAGTGCGCGCGCTGGTCCGTCCGTCAGTGCCGCTCGTGGTGATAACGGCGACCGAAGATGAGCTCGCGGCTCATGTTTCGATGCTCGCAATCATTGCCAAGGCGAGCGGCGGCAAGTGCCTTTGGCCGACATCGCCTCCTCAAGTAGCACCGGAGATGAATCGCTCAAGTGCCTGATCTTAAAGTCCTGGTTACCGGAGCCGCGGGATTTATCGGCTATCACACGGCGCTCTGCCTGCTCGCGCGAGGTTACGAGGTCGTGGGGCTCGACAACCTCAATGACTATTACGACGTCAGCCTCAAGAGAGCCCGGTTGGCGCTGTTGCGACAGCAGCCGTCGTTCCGCTTCGAGCAGATCGACCTCACGGATCGAGACTCGATGGCGAAGCTGTTTTCCCACGAGCGATTCGCCCGCGTCGTTCATCTCGCGGCACAAGCTGGCGTGCGCTACTCACTCGAAGCCCCGCAGACCTACATCGACAGCAACGTGACGGGGACTCTTAACGTCCTCGAGGGTTGCCGTCACAACGCGGTCGGGCACCTGGTGTACGCCTCGACTAGCTCGGTTTACGGCGCCAACACAAGGATGCCGTTCTCCGTGCATGAGACTGCCGATCATCCCGTTTCCCTGTATGCGGCCACCAAGCGCGCGAATGAGCTCATGGCGCACAACTACTCGTGGATCTTCAAGATACCGACAACGGGACTGCGTTTCTTCACTGTGTATGGTCCGTGGGGGAGGCCGGATATGGCACTCTTTCTGTTCACTCGAAACATTCTCGAGGGAAAGCCCATCGACGTGTTCAACAACGGTCACCACAAGCGCGACTTCACCTACGTGGATGATATTGCCGAGGGTGTGGTGCGCGCCTGCGAGCGCATTGCGCAACCGGATCCCAAGTGGAACAGCAATGCTCCGGATCCGTCGTCCAGCAGCGCTCCGTTCCGCTTGTACAACATCGGCAACAGCGAGCCGGTCCAGCTGACGCGTTACATCGAAGTCATCGAGAAATGCCTCGGGCGCAAAGCGCAGCAGAATTTTCTCCCCATGCAGCCCGGAGATGTGCCCGACACCCACGCTGACATTGATGACCTCGTCCGGGATGTGGGCTATCGCCCGGCAACGCCCATTGAGGACGGAGTACGCCGCTTCGTCGATTGGTTCTGCGACTACTACGGATACAGCAAGAAATGAGTGCCCGCATGCAGGTCCCACTGCTCGACCTGAAGCTCCAGTACCAGCCGCTGGCGGCCGAGATCCAGGCCGCCGTGGAAAAGGTGTGTGCCAGCCAGCATTTCATCCTCGGGCCTGCCGTCAAGGAACTGGAGGCCAGGGTTGCCGAGTACAGCCAATGCCGGTTCGGTATCGGCATCTCATCCGGTACCGATGCCCTGCTGCTCGCGCTGATGGCGCTCGAGATCGGCGCCGGCGATGCGGTGATCACCAGCCCATACACGTTCTTTGCGACCGCCGGAACCATCGCACGTGTGGGTGCGCTCCCGCTGTTCTGTGACATCGACCCGGGCACTTTCAACCTCTCGCCTGCGGCTGTCCGGGAGTTCATACACAGGCACTGTGAGCGACGCGACGGGCAACTCGTTACCCGTAAGGACGGTCTGCGCGTCAAAGCTCTCATGCCTGTGCACCTGTACGGTCAGATGGCGGATATGCCGTCGCTCATGGAGCTTGCTCAAGCGAACGGGTTGCGGGTTATCGAGGATGCCGCGCAGGCAATCGGGGCCGAGGACCTCCATCGACGCCGGGCGTGCAGCTACGGGGACGTCGGCTGCCTGTCGTTCTTTCCGACGAAAAATCTCGGTGCCTTCGGAGATGCGGGCATGTGCGTGGCCAACGATCCGGCGCTGGCCGAGCGACTGGAGATACTCCGGGTTCACGGTGGCAAGCCCAAGTACTTCCACTCCTTTATTGGCGGCAACTTCCGCCTGGACGAGCTGCAGGCGGCGGTGCTGAACGTCAAGCTCAAGCATCTCGATGACTGGACTGCCGCACGTCAGCGTAACGCGGCGTTTTACGACAAGAGCTTCGTGCGCGCCGACCTCGGCCGTGCCGTTCAGACGCCGGCGCCCGCCAAAGCGGCCAGGCATATTTACAACCAATACATTATCCGCGTACGCGACCGCGATCTGCTGCGGCAGCATCTGACCGCCAATGGCATCGGAACGGAGATTTATTACCCGCTCGCGCTACACCAGCAGAAGTGCTTCGCTTACCTGGGCCACCGGGCTGGAGACTTTCCGGAATCGCAGCGGGCTGCCGAGGAAACGCTGGCGCTGCCGATCTTTCCAGAGCTGACCGAAACGCAACTACAATACGTCGTGGATACCATCGCCGCTTTTTATCGTAGAGGCTGACAATGCAGATAACGCCGGGCCCACGAACCAGTGCGTGGAAGGATCTTGGTTCGCACGCAGCGCAGCTCAGCGGCGTCGCAACGGCCGAGCTGTTTGCGCGCGACCCCGGGCGTGTTGAGCGCTTTACCCGCCAGGCTGTCGGTCTGCAAATGGATTATTCCCGGCAGCACATCGACGAGATCGCGCTCTCGAAGCTGACCGAGTTGGTGGACGCCGTGGGCCTGCGCGAGCGCATCGATGCGATGTGGCGCGGCGAGAGGATCAACCGCACCGAGGACCGTGCGGTGTTGCACGTGGCCCTGCGCCAGCCTGCCGGCGCGGCCGTGGGTGGCCCGCAAATCGAAAAGCAGGTGTTGGCCGAACGCGAGCGGATGCTGTCATTCGCGGAATCGGTGCGCACGGGTCGGATCGCCGGCAGTGCCGGGAAGGCCTTTTCGCTGGTGGTCAACATTGGCATTGGCGGCTCGGACCTGGGCCCTGCCATGGCCGTGCAGGCGCTCGCGCAATTCACCTCCGGCGGCCCGCGTTGCGAATTCGTTTCCAACATCGACGGCAACCATCTTTACGACGTCCTCGCGGCGGCGGATCCCGCCACGACGCTGTTCATCGTCGCATCCAAGACCTTCGTCACCCTCGAGACTCTGACCAACGCGCGGACCGCGCGCGCGTGGCTCAAAGCGAAGTTGGGCGAGGCAGCCGTGCCGGCGCATTTCGCGGCGGTGTCTGTCAACCACCAGGCGATGGATGAGTTCAAAGTCCACCCCGACTACCGCTTCCAGATGTGGGATTGGGTAGGGGGCCGGTACTCCATCTGGTCCTCCATCGGCGTGTCGGTGGCGATTGCCATCGGCCGCGAGAACTTCCTGAGATTTCTCGGCGGCGCCCACGAGATGGATGAGCATTTCCGCACGGCGCCGTGGGCCGACAATCTGCCCGTGCTGACCGGTCTTGCCGGCATCTGGAATATCAACTTCCTGCAGCTCCCGACGCATGCCGTGCTGCCCTATGATGACCGTTTGCGGCGCTTCCCCGCCTATCTGCAGCAGCTCGAAATGGAGAGCAACGGCAAGTCGGTGACGCTCGAGGGCCAGCCGGTCGAGTGGCCGACGGCGCCCATTGTCTGGGGCGAGCCCGGCGACAATGCGCAGCATTCGTTCTTCCAGCTTCTGCATCAGGGCACGTCTCGCGCGGCGCTCGACTTTATCGTGCCGGCAAAGTCATCCTGCGGTGATCAGAATCACCAGGACCTCGCCATCGCCAACTGCCTCGCACAGGCCGAGGCGTTCATGGCCGGGCAGTCCGCCGAGACGGTGCGTGCGCAGCTGCAGCGCCAGAACGTGCCCCCGGAACGGATTGCGGCGCTCGTTGCCCACAAAGTCCATCCGGGCAGCCGTCCCAACACGATCTGCCTGTTCGAGAAGCTTGATCCGGCCACCCTGGGCAAGCTGATTGCCCTCTACGAGCACAAGGTATTCGCGCAGGGGGTCATCTGGGGCATCAACTCATTCGATCAATGGGGCGTGGAGCTCGGCAAGAAGCTCGCCGAGCAGCTGATTCCGGCTGTGAAGGATCCCGCCGGCGCACACCCGGCACCGCCCGCAGTGGCCAAACTGTTGGCCTCGATACAGAGGTTGCGCAGCGCCGGCTAGCCTGGGCCTCAGAAATGACGGCTGATGGATAGGGTCGTGCTCAGGATGTTGTAGAAGCTGTCATTGCGGCCGCCAACGTTGGGCGGATCGTTCGGCAGCAGATGGTCCCGCGCGACGCTGTCCGCATAGCGCAAATCAACACCGAGGTCCCATCCGGGCAGAACGTTTCGCCACTGCAGCCCGCCGCCATAATAGATCCCATAGGCAGGCGTCACGAGCGCATAACGCGCAGCTCCAATGAATACATTGAGGGCGAGCGGGCCTCTGAATCGATAGCGGTAGTCCACAGCCCTGACACCGAGCAGGCCGTGACCCTGGATGTTGTCGAGCTCGAACCGGGCCCCGAGGTCACTGTGCTCGGACACGAAGCGTCGTGCGCCCAGCGCAACGTGATAGCCGTAGTGTATCGAGGTGGTGGTCTTATCGGCCGTGGTTGTCAGATCGATGCTCTCGCGGTTGACGTTCGCACCCGCGTCAACGAAAAGCTCGCCCTGCTTCTCGAGCGCCTCGCTGCCGCCGCTCAGCCCTTCGATCATGGAGGCGAGCCGTCCGGCTCTGCTGCCGTCGAAGCGGACGAAGCCTGCCAGCCGGTTGAATTTTCCGCCGAACACGTCGCGTCCGGCATCCAACTCGCCGCCGACGACCAGCCCCTGCCAGGGCCGGGAGTACTGCAGCGAGACGTCGCGAAAGTGCTGATACACGTACTGGCGGTAGGTCTCGTTTTGCAGCGCCCGGTAACGAAGCTGGAAGAGCCCGCCAAAGGGCGGCTCCCAGCCGAGGCTCACCATCTCGGTGCGCGCGCCGATAGGGTCGCCGAACACGCGTTGATCAGCGCCCCAGTTGCCGATTACGCGGTGGTAATTCGTCATTCCGTCGAGGTAGACGCCGTGTACATACCAGGCGTCCTGCCACTCCGAGGCCTCCAATGTCAGGTCGAAGTGCTGCCACAATCGCGGAAAATGTATGCCGACGGACAGTGACGAGTTACCCAGCAGGTAGTTCCTGCCACGCGAGGTATCCTCGCCCGCGTACTCGAAATAAACGCTGAACGGCACTCGGGCGGGGAACAGCAGGCTGCTGGTGAAGGAGCCCTGCTGGTTGCCGACCTGTTGATCGCTGGTCAGATTGGCCCCGGTGTTGTCGAAGCGGTTGGGCCTGAAGATGGCGTCGAACAGAGTCCGAATCCCGGTTCCACCGCGTTGTCCGCCGCCATACTGCACGAGGCGGCTGAGGCCGATCGCCCAGCCCGAGGCGGGTTCCATCTGCAGGTGGAATCCCGCAAGGCGCGGCCGCCCGGAAGTCAGTCCGTCCTTGAAGACGATGTTGTCCGAATTGGACATGACAGCGCTAAAGACCTCGTACCGCAGGCCCAACCGGGTGAACGGCGTGTAGTTGGAAAGCGTGACGGAGGGCATGGTCGGCGCCTCCGTGCTCATGAGCATGCTGCTGTCGGTGAACGGTGAGTACCAGTGCGGGCGAAAGCCGACGTCGAGCTGCGCCCAACTGAATCCCAGGCTGATCATCGAGCCGGAGAAATCCGTGTGGCCATGATAGGCGACGGCTCCCGCATCGATGAGCAGGTAATCGCTGGGCTGCAGATACACCTGCGCGGAGGCGGCCCAATGACTGTCCTCCTGCATTCCATAGCGGTTTGGATCCACGGTTCTGACCCCGTCGCCGCCGCTGGCCGCGCCCTCGATACTCGCATGGGAGATGCCGTAATTGTGGGTGTAGCGGGCCAGGAAGTGCTGCACGCGGGCACACAGGATCGCGTCCACTTTGCACGCCTTCGGGAGCGCATCCAGTACTGTGGCTGCCGCGATGGGCCTCGTCAGTACTGGCTGATCAGCCAGGATCAGCACGCGCTCGATCTGGGATTCGATTTCAGGCTCGAGATTGAGAGGCAGATAAGGGCTGACGCCGCGGCTGTACGCTGCCGCATTTACCCCGATGAGCACGAATCCCGCATACAGTCTGATGTATTTCATGTCCTTGCCGCGACTCGAGATTGAAACGCCGCGGCGCGGAACGGGCGGCGCCGGCGACACACCAGTATGGCACGAACTTTTGTTCTGCCCCGCCGCTCGAAATGGGCGGCGGAGTGTCTCAAACCGGTCGCGTTTCAGTACAATCGCTGCTTTCGCCGGGGCGCCCGTTGACCGGTTGGAGCGCCGAAAGTTCCCGCTGCACACCAGAGCGCAGGAAGCGGATGCGCCGCCCGATGCTGCTATCTCAAGAAAGGTTTGTGTTCATGCAATTAATGCGACTCGGAGCCAAGCTGGCGACTCTTGTATTGCTGTCAGCCGGCTTTTTGAGCAGTGGGCCCGCACATGCGCAGGGCACGTCGCCGACAGCGGACCAGATCGAAATCTTCCGCAACCTTCCACAGGATCAACAGGACGCGATCCTCAAGCAGCTCGGCGGCCAGGGTTCATCCTCCTCGACTACGCGTGGCACCACGCGCTCGCAGGGGCAGGACAACGAACGTGCGCAGGAAAACGAGGGGACTGGCACGCGACGGCAGAAGCAGGAGGGTGAGGAGGAACAACCCTTCGGACTACCGGTGCTCCTGGGCGCTGACTGGGTGATCATTGAAATTGACTTCCGTCTGCCGCCGCGCCCGCTGTCACCCTCCTTGCAGGCTTTGTATCTCGCCCAGGGCGTGCAGTCGCCTCAGTCATTGCAGGCTCTGCAGGGAGCCGTGTCATCCGGAGTCGTTAGTCAGCCTGGGGGCACCCAGAGCCCGGGTATTCCCACGGCGTCCGATGGGCAGAGCACCACGGGGCGTCCAATGGAGCAGCCGCTCTCGGAGACGGAGCTGGCCAGCCTCAAGCAGTTGATGGCGCTCATCCGTTACCGCAATCCTTACCAGTTGTCCCGCGACGGTGTGTTGACACTGCCCGGATTTGCGGGAATTCCGCTACTCGGGTTGTCTGAGGACCAGGCGACCCTGCGTTTGAAGGCCGAGCCCGCCTTTGCGAAGGTGGATATCCGGCTGACCCGGCTGCCGTTGAAGAAGTCCGGAGCCGAGGGCCTGAAGCCCTTCGGCTACGATCTGTTCGACCGTGCGCCCTCTACCTTCGCACCGGTCACCAACGTACCGGTGCCCGCTGATTATATCGTCGGCCCCGGCGACCAGCTCGAAGTGCAGCTCTACGGTAACGAGAACCGTACCCTGCAACTCATCGTCGGCCGGGACGGACGTATCAACTTCCCGCGACTCGGTCCGATCGCCGTCGCCGGGCAGCTGTTCACCAGCGTCAAGGCCAGCGTGGAATCGCAGGTCGCGCGGCAGATGATAGGGGTGCGCGCGAGCCTTTCGATGGGGGACACCCGGTCGATCAGAATCTTTGTGCTCGGCGAAGCCAAGCGCCCCGGGACCTACACCGTGAGCGGTTTGGGAACCATCACGTCCGCTTTGTACGCGGCCGGCGGAGTCAAGCCGATCGGCTCGTTGCGTCACATCCAGCTGAAACGCCAGGGAGTCCTCGTGCGCACGCTGGATCTGTACGATCTGCTGATTCGCGGCGATACAACTGACGACACGAAACTGTTGCCCGGTGATGTGATCTTCGTGCCTCCGGTCGGCGCGACAGTATCGGCGGAAGGTGAGGTGCGGCGACCCGCCATTTACGAGATAAAGGACGAGTCCAGCGTGGCTGACATAGTGCAGCTGGCCGGGGGTCTGACTGCGGAAGCCGACACATCCAAGGTCACGCTGACGCGCATCGATGCCAACCTGCATCGGGTCGTGCTGCAGGTTGAGCCGAGCTCGGGCGCCGGCAAGGCGCAACGAGTGCAGAATGGCGATCTGCTGCGATTCACACGCTTGCGCCCCACACTGGATTCCGGCGTCTCGGTGCAAGGGCACGTGTTCACTCCTGGAGCGGTCGCCTACCGGGATGGCTTGAAACTCACGGACGTCATCCACTCGGTGGATGAGCTGCAGCCGAACGCAGACCTTCACTATGTGCTCATTCGCCGCGAGTTGCCGCCCGACCGGCACCTTACCGTGCTATCGGCGGACCTCGCTGCGGCGCTTGGCTCGCCGGGCGGGGACGCAGACGTACCGCTGATGCCGCGTGACCGCATCATCGTGTTCGATCTGTTCTCGGGCCGGGACCGGCTGATCCAGCCACTGCTGACCGACCTGCGCATGCAATCCAACATGCAGCGACCCAGCGAGATCGTACACGTTGACGGCAGGGTCAACGTGCCTGGCGATTATCCTCTGGAGGCACGGATGACCGTCGCGGATCTCGTTCGCGCGGGCGGAGGGCTCGCGGACGCAGCTTACGGGGCGAGAGCGGAACTGACGCGCTACGAAGTCGTGAATGGCGAGACGCGGCGCACGCGGGTGATAGACATCGACCTCGGGGCGGCGCTGCAGGGTGATCGTGCTTCCAACCTTGTGCTGCAGGCCTTCGACAATCTGAGCATCAAGGAGATCCCGGAGTGGACCGGGGCGGAATCCGTGAATTTGAAGGGCGAAGTGCGTTTCCCCGGCCAATACTCGATCAGGCGCGGCGAGACGCTCAAGTCCGTGATCAACCGTGCCGGTGGACTCACCGAATATGCATTTCCCGAAGGCACAGTGCTGACCCGTGAAGAGCTGAAGCGGCGCGAGCAGGAACAGATCGACCTGCTCACGCAGCGGATGCAGCGCGATCTTGCGCTGCTTGCCCTGGAGGGCGCCGCGGCCAACCAGGCCGGTGCGGCCTCGGCTCTGTCGGTTGGGCAGACCTTGCTCACCCAGCTGCGCGGCGCAAAAGCCGTCGGCCGGCTGGTCATCGACCTGCCACAGGCCATGAAGGCCCAGTCAGGTTCCGCGGCGGATGTGATCATGCGCGATGGCGACGCGCTGATCGTGCCCCGTTACCAACAGGAGGTCACGGTGATCGGCGAGGTGCAGAATCCAACCTCGCACCTGTACAGCCCGGGATTCCAGCGGGACGACTATATCGGGCTCAGCGGCGGCGCCACCAACAAGGCGAACCGCAAACAGATCTACATCGTGCGGGCGAACGGCAGCGTGCTCGCGAATTCCGGCAACCGCTGGTTCGAGTCGGGCGGCTCGAGCGCCATTCATCCCGGCGACACCGTCGTCGTTCCTCTCGATACGGAGCGCCTGCCGCCGTTGCCATTCTGGACGGCTGTCACACAGATCATCTACAACGTAGCGATTGCGGCGGCAGCCGTGCATTCGTTCTGAAGCCTCGAGAGACGCATGAATCAGGCAACGGCAGTCGGCAAACTTGATACGGATGCGGCGGTGTTCGTTGCCGGGCACCGGGGGCTGGTTGGAGCGGCGCTCGTGCGCCGCCTGCGGACTGCCGGTTTCAACAACCTCGTGCTGCGGGACAGAGCGCAGCTCGACCTGACCCGGCAGAGCGCGGTCGAGGCATTTTTCGAGGCCACCCGTCCACGCTACGTGTTGCTGGCCGCCGCAAAGGTCGGTGGAATTCTCGCCAACGACAGCTATCCGGGCGAGTTCCTGCGCGACAACCTCGCCATTCAGACGAATGTCATCGACGCCGCGTACCGCTTCGGAGCGCACAGGCTGCTGTTCCTGGGCTCGAGCTGTATCTACCCGAAGCTGGCGGCGCAGCCCATTGCGGAGGACTCGCTGCTCACCGGCCCCCTCGAGCCGACCAACCAGTGGTACGCCGTCGCGAAGATTGCCGGTATCAAGATGTGTCAGGCCTATCGACGCCAGTACGGCTTCGATGCGATCTCGGTGATGCCCACCAACCTGTACGGTCCCGGCGACAACTTCAGCCTGCGGGGCTCCCATGTGTTGCCGGCGCTCATTCGCAAGTTTCACGAAGCAAAGGCGCGTGGTGCGCAGCAGGTCGAGGTTTGGGGTACGGGGACGCCACGACGCGAGTTTCTGCACGTGGACGACCTTGCCGATGCGTGCGTGTTTTTGCTGCGCGAGTATGCCGACGAACGACCCATCAACGTCGGAGTCGGGGAGGACATAACAATCCGGGACCTGGCGGCGCTCGTCGCGGCAACGGTAGGTTTCACCGGCGAGCTGCGCTTCGATCCTTCCAAGCCCGACGGCACTCCGCGCAAGCTCCTGGATGTTTCACGGCTGCGCTCCCTGGGCTGGAGCCCACGGATTCAGCTTCCCGCGGGGATCGCGAGCACTTATGCGTGGTTTCTGGAAAACAGCGGCCATTTGCGG
>Ga0207641_10000933_pt1 | contig 30189 bp, 31 predicted proteins | sample KBSSwiS62_FD_184306 | JGI IMG/M metagenome (GOLD analysis project Ga0207641, IMG submission 184306) | Switchgrass rhizosphere microbial communities from Kellogg Biological Station, Michigan, USA - KBS Switchgrass S6-2 (SPAdes) (version 2) | ecosystem: Host-associated > Plants > Roots >... | reverse complement strand
TCGATGTATTGCCGAGATTCGGGCTGCCACCATCGTTGGTGCTGATTCCGGGGTACAGGCCGAACGTGACGGCGATGTCATAACCCGCCTGGGTCGTCGCGGCGCTGATGCTCAAGGCAGCCGGGAGCAGGCCGTTGCTCACCGACGAAGACGATCGCTGCCCGTCACCAGGCGCTGTGCAAGTCAGACCACCGCCAATCGCCTGGGCCTTGTCGAGTGATTCGCAGTTGGAATAGATGTAGTCAGCATTGACGTTGCCGTCGAAGCTGAGTTTCCAGTCGCCCGCGGTGACGTCAACAGCGTGTGCGGCGGGTGCACACAATGCTGCCAACGCGGCGGCGATTGAGAAACGAACATGTTGCTGTTTCATGGGAGCGTTCCTTCGAGTTGTCAGGCGGTGCGCGCTCACCTGTTTTGCGTCGCGTTACGCGCTGCCATATTCAGACTCCGCGACGACGGCGTGCATGCGGGTGCAACCGCCGTGCCAGCCGGAAAAAGTCGCGCTGTATGCGTGTCCTGCGCGCAACAGAAGCGCTGGGATGGGGCGCCACGTGTTCCATTTGGAGGGTTGTTTGATACAAGGTTGTCACGCTTATGGAACGGCGCGGCTCTTGTTTTGCTACGGTGCACGCGAATTGCTGCGCTGTGAAGGGCCTAAAGCCGACTTGCAGTGATCGACGTGACGTGTTTCTCTATCGTGACACTGTAACGGCACGCCTGCGGCAGAACAGTGACTGTGTGAGGGGGAAAACGTATGGCAAACGCAACGGGTATCAGGCGCTCGGACGAGCCTCTGCGGACCGGTCACGGCTTCGCTGAAGTCAACCCGCAAGAGCGCGATGTCAGGGGGCGGCGCGAACAGTTGATTGCGACCGCGGCCCTGGAGATGGATCGCCTGTATGAGCGGATCTGTGAGTCGGGCTGCGTGCTGCTGCTGACTGACAGCGATGGAGCAATCCTCCACGAGAAATCCAACGCCATGTTGAAGGGCGCATTCCGCGTCCAGCGGATCGGATCAGCCGGCATTCGCTCACTCTCGCCGGAGCGCGATGTTGCTCCGGTCAACTACAAAACATCTCAACAAGCTCTGACTCTGGAAGACCTGGCGGGCGAGGACCCGCAGATGCTGCGCAATGTGCGCAGCGCCTACCGGATCGCTGATTCCGGTGTCTCCGTGCTGATCCAGGGTCCGACAGGCTCGGGAAAGGAAGCCTTCGCGCACGCCATGCATCTCGTCAGCCGGCGCGCGGACCGGCCGTTTGTCGCCGTGAATTGCGCGGCGATTCCCGAAACGTTGATTGAGAGCGAGTTGTTTGGTTACAAGCCCGGCGCGTTCACCGGCGCCCGCAAGGAAGGCATGCGCGGCAAGATCCTGCAGTCCGCCGGCGGCACGCTGTTTCTCGATGAAATCGGTGATATGCCCCTGACATTGCAGACCCGGCTGCTGCGGGTGTTGGAGGAGCAGGAGATCGTGCCCCTGGGCAGTGAAACCGCCATCAAGGTCGATCTGCACGTGATCGCGGCCTCTCACCGCAACCTGCGCGAAATGATCGCCAACGGCACGTTCCGCGAAGATCTGTATTACCGCCTCAACGGCATCACGCTCGAGCTGCCGGCGCTGCGTGACCGGGCTGACAAGGAGCGTGTGATTCATCACGCGCTGGCGGCTGAAACCGGCAATGGCCGGCCGGCGGCGATTGAGATGGATGCCCTCCAGCGGCTGGTGGCCTATCCCTGGCCCGGCAACATCCGCGAGTTGCGAAATGTCATCCGCACCGCGCTCGCGATCTGCGAGGGCGGTGTCGTGCGCGGGATCGATCTGCCCCGGGAAATCCGGGAGTCAGAATCCAACATCGGGCCCGCGCTGGCGCCGGTGGCCCCGGTGTGTTCGGAGCCGAGCTCCGCGGTGAATCCATTGAAGGCCGCCGAGCGTGCAGCGTTGGTACGGGTCATCGCGGAATGTCACGGGAACATGACGCGCGTGGCGGCGCAACTCGGCATGAGTCGCAACACCCTGTACCGAAGAATGAAGCGCCACGCCATTCCGCTCGCCCACGGCGGCTGAGCGCAGCTCCTGCGATTCTCTGGCCCGGACTTTGCACGGGCCAGAGAATGAAGGACAAAGCGTTGTCCCGGACGGGCAGGGTTCGGCTCGCTTCGGGGCGTCAACTGCAGAAGGACCCCGCCGGAGACGGCCACTTTCTGGCCGGGCCTGCTGGAGTTGTGCAGCTCAACGAAAGTGCGGCCGCGATTCTCGCCCTGTGCGATGGCACACTGACCCGTGAGCAGATCATCGCGCGCGTGCTTCCCCGATCGAAGGACGACAGCTTCGCGGTGGATGCCCGTGAGTTCCTGAATGCCGCCCGGCGCCGGGGTTGGATTATCGAGGAGTAGACCCCCGGGATTCCTGTTCGTCCTTGGAACGCTGGCCGTCGGTGGAATGCGGGCCGCCCTCGAAGGGCTGGCCGTGCGTGAAGACCGGGGTGCCCCGCGATTTCAGGACGCGATGGATCACGATGAAGATGTAGTACGTCACGAGGCCCCAGATCACTCGCGTGATCGTTGGCGTGATACCCGTATTTGGCCAGAAGGCCTCTCCAATCAGGGGCGCGGCAAAAAAGCCGATGACGAGCAGCACGACGACCGCGCCAAAGTAAGCTCGTCCGGGAGGTGCAAGTTGCAACGGGCCGGCGCCTCGGCGCATGTACTGCATCCGCGTCCGCAGCCAGATCATTCCGACTATGAACACAGAGGTGAAAACGACTATCAAGTCTTGAGCATTCATGGGCACACTCCGCGGACGCTTAGTTTAAAGCAGCGCGGAAGGAGTGCGATGGATCTTCAATTGAATGACAAGCTTGCGGTCGTGTCCGGGAGCACCGCCGGCATCGGCTATGCGATTGCCGAGGCATTGGCCAAAGAAGGCGCGCGCGTAGTCGTCAATGGACGGACCTCATCCGCGGTCGACGAGGCCGTCGCCAGGATCGGCCACGGGGCCGTGGGTTTCGCAGGCGATCTCGGCTCCGCCGACACAGCAGCGGAAATGGTCAGGAAATTTCCTGACGTCGACATCCTGGTCAACAATCTCGGCATCTTCGAGCCGAAGCCGTTCGAAGAGATTCCGGACGAAGACTGGCTTCACTTCTTTGACGTGAACGTGTTGTCCGGCGTGCGGCTCGCTCGTGCCTTTCTTCCCGGAATGCGTCGGCGCGACTGGGGCCGGATCATTTTCATCTCCAGTGAAAGCGGCATCCAGATTCCCGCGGAGATGATCCACTATGGAATGACCAAGTCAGCGCAGATCGCCGTCGCCCGGGGCATCGCCGAGACACTGGCCGGTACACGCATTACCTGCAACAGTGTGTTACCAGGCCCAACGCAATCCCGCGGCGTAACAGAGTTCGTCGACCAGATGGCCCAGTCGAAGAAGGTGTCAGTCGAACAGGTGCACAAAGAGTTCTTCGATCACGTCCGCCCGACGTCGCTGCTGAAGCGGTTCATCACCCCGGAAGAAGTCGGCGCGTTTGTTGCTTTCGTAGCGAGCCCGCTCGCCGCTGCGACCAATGGCGCGGCTCTGCGTGTTGATGGCGGCGTGGTGAAGAGCGCCTTCTAACCGAGAACCGCCAGTAGCCCGGCCGCCCGACCAAACAACTCATCGCAACTATGGCACGGCTTCAACCGAACAGGTTTCTGTTGCTAATCTGCTGGTCGTTTCTCGCGGTCGCAGCACGGGCTGCTGGCGTTCGGGACATCCTGATCCCCGCCGATGGGCTATAAAAGGGGTGAAGGATTGCGCAGCGGCATGGGGGCCCGGCCTGAAGACGTGACATCCGTCGAAAGGAATCTACCCAAACCCCCCGAGTTCCACCGTCCCGCCAATTCGGCGCACTTTGCATTTCAATTTCCCTGTTCAAAGGAAGTGGCGCAGGCGATGTCTTTCGTATGTACTGATCCACCGGGCTTTGATCGCGCGGATTTCCACAGAAAATTCAACGCGCAGGTGTTGAAATTCTTCCGCAAAAACCTGACAGGCAACAGCCGGAGCGGGTGACGCGCTGGGAGAGCGCTCCGTCGTCGATCCTTTCCTGACGCCTATTGAGCACATAGACTACGTATGAAACCATGGTGAAATTCCAGCCAAAATTTGAGGACCAGAGTGGCCTCCGGGTCCCCGACATTGACTCGAGCGCTAGATCTTGGGATTGACAAATTCCGAAATACAGATTGCTGTGGCATCGATAGCGGCCATCGGAGTGGTCGTTGCCGCGATCATTGCCAACATTGATAAGTTGCGGCGCCGTCCATCCACGCCCAGCACTCCGTCTCAACTCAGCAATGGTGCGAATAGTCCGAACATCGCCAACGTGCGAGGCGATGTAAGAATCACTGCTCCACAGCAGGCGTTGAACGTGCCGACGTTCAACGGAGGCAAGTCGGACATTGGCGCCACGAGGCGATTGGATGATTCCCAGGACGTTGGTGAGTTTACTGACTTTCTCGAAACCCATCGCGGGCGATTGGTGCATCTGAACGTTGCTATAAATCCGGATTTTTCGTCCATCCCGCAGCCGCAACCTCACGAACGTTGGCAAACTCTTCTGGTGAGCCCGTCTCCTTGTGAGACTCCCGATAACTTCTTGCCCTGCATGGGGTACGGCCTGCAAATTCGCGGCGACGAATACGACCTCGGTTGGTATCGCGGACACTATGTATTCAATGGATACTTCGTGATTGGCGAGAACTCCGAGAATCATCAAGGTCGTTGGTTGCCTTTGCGGGCAGTCCCACCGGCAAACGTATTGCTTCAGACGCAACGTCACCTGTAGGAAGTGGCGCCGGGATGACGCATCTTCTCGGGAGTTTTCCGGACTTCCTGTCTCCTGGAATGAGCTTGGTCACACGAGTTTCAGGTCCACAGGCGTGGAACCAGGAAATACCCGTTGAATCCCGTCGGACGACAATCCCCAAAGAATGGCGAACAGTCCGCCATATACAGCCCGATATTCATTGAGGACGGGATAGTCGCGGTCCTGAAAAAGCGAGTCTTTGTTGACGCGCGCCTGTTCTCCCGCAATCCGTCCGCCGTTGATGCTGCCGCCCAGCAACCAATGTACTGAGCCGTGGCCATGATCCGTTCCTTTGTTGCCATTCTCCCGGAAGGTGCGGCCGAACTCCGACACAACGGCTACCACGGTATTCCGCCACTCGTTGCCGAGCTCCTGCGAAAGTGCCGCGAGCCCACGACCCAGGCTTTCGACGTTGTTGGCTAAAGCGCCCTGTGCCGCGCCTTCGTTGACATGGGTGTCCCAGCCGCCGACATCGACGAAGCCGATTCGATATTGATCGCGCATGAGCCGGCCAATGCGGCGGGCTTCCAACTCGAAGCCTTTCGGGCTGATGGCATCGCGGCTGGCTTCCTTCATTTCCATTTCCAGGGCGCGACCGACTTCCTGGCGCAGCTCCAATCCATCGCTCACCTTGGACTGCAAGGGGTGGCCGGCATACATATCAGACAGTATGGAGGCCTGCCGGGTATCGAAGACCGGCTTGCCAACGCCCTTCAGTGAAATATTGGGAATATCCGTATTGCCACGGAAGCAAACCGGAAGCGAATCCGTAAATGAGATAGGGTCCGCCCCGTTCACCACTCCCGCAAGGCGCGCCAGAAAGCCGGACCGCAGGTCGTGGCTTCCCTGCAGTGGCTGGCCCAGCTCGATGCTGTCCTGGGTCTCGAAATGGCTCCGCGACAGATCTTCGGTCCCCGCGAACGGAATAAACAGCGCCTGACGGCTCGCGTAAAGAGGCGCGATAGACGACCGTAGAGCCGGAGTGAGTGCCCAGTCAGAGTCGAGAGCAACCGCTCCGTCTGAAGCGTCCGGTCCTGCCGGCTTTGCGACAGCTATGTTGGGCCGTGCCTCATAGTAGTACGAGCTGGAATACGGAATCACGACGTTGGCGCAGTCGTATCCGCCGCGCAGAAAAACCAACAGGAAGCGCGGTGAGCCGGGCGGGGCGGCAAACAGCCGTCCGCTGACTGTAAGTGCAGGAGCCGCCAGGGCCATCATCTGTAGGAAGTCACGACGCTGCATAGGTGACCTCAGCGATAGTTGAAATCGGGCGAGGCGAGCAGAAAGGTATTCCACTCGACCTGCGAGCCGGCCCGGTCGAGCGCAGTACGTGCATGGGCAGATAGAAAAGGTTCGACCGCTGTGTAATACAAGCGGCCGGAAAGTTGGGGAAATCCAGCGGTGGTTGGTGCGCTGCCGTCCTCGGGTTCAAACAAACCCCCATTGCCGCTGCCGATAGCTCGGGCAATCTCGAAGCGGCGACTGATCTGACCTGAGCTGGCCCAGCCGCTCTCCGTCAGCGGGTAGCCATCAGGCGTTTGTCGGCCAAACAAGGGTTCTCCCAGCGCATTGAGCCAATTCACCACAGGGTGTGTGTTGGCGACCGGCTTGCCGTCGTAGGCGAGCCGCATGGTGGAAATCACGAAATGCATCGGGTCTTTGAATTTGTCGCCCAGCGACGCTTCAAATTCCCGGGAGTTGAAAAGAGTCTCCAGCACTTCGGCAATGTCGCCGTGCGTCTTCTGGAACGTTTTCGCCATTCGGTCGGTGAGCGATCGGGGCGGATCGTCGGAGACAAAGTAGACGGCCAGTTTGCGTGAAACAAACTGCGCGCAAGCAGGCTGCGAGACGAGCAGGTCTACTGCCTGCTCCACTTCGTCAAACCCGGCGCCATCGATATGCTTGCCCAGCAGAGTCTTGCCGCCGAAGTCATGACGCGCGGGGTTGAACTCGAACGCACCCTGGTGTCGGTACAGCTTCTGCCATTCCGGTTTGAGCTTGGGATCGTTGCCGGACGTGTTGACACCGACGCCGGTCAACACCCGAGCCAGCTCTTGGATATCCTGTTGCGTATAACCCGAGCCGACCCCGAGCGTGTGCAACTCCATCAACTCGCGGGCGTAATTCTCGTTGACGTGCCCGGCCGCGTTCTGAGCATTGTCCAGATATTGCAACATCGCCGGGTGCGTCAGCGTTGCCATGACCAGATCCCGGAAATGGCCAAGAGCGTGCGGGCGGATCGCATTCTCGGCGTAGTCGCCGGCCAGCCAGGCGTCGTTGGCTTTATATTGGAAGACGCTGAAATGATCCAGCCATAGCCAGGTCAACTGTTCTTGGAGCTGGGCTGGTGAGTACAGCGCGCGCAGGATTTCGCGGCGAGCAGCCTCGTAGGCGAGTTTGCTGCCTCGGTCGTTGAGCGCCTTGCGCGCAGTTTGTTTGGCTGCATCGTCCGTGAGCGAGTTGATTCGTTGCTGCTCGTGGATCACCGCCGGAAGCACGACTGCGGGATCGGTGTGGGCGACCTCGAGTGCCGTGATCTGAGTGTTCACTGTCGGCGGCAGGCGCAGATCAGCCGGATGGAGTTGCTGCGCTAGGAACTTGCGGCGGCCGAGTTTCAGGTATTGATCGACCACGGCGGTGTCGGGGCCGTAGGTGATCCGGTCCAGCCACAGTATGTCCTGGCGGGTGAGTTGAGTTGCTGCCGAGGCGGGAGTGGTTGCGCAGGCCAGGAGTGAAGCCGCGATCACGCGTGCCAGCCAATGTCGTCGGCCGGGATCGGCCCGCATGCCATGCCTCGGCCGCGATCGAGCGCGGGCGTCAGCCTGCGCGTTGCATGTCGTTTGCCTATGGGCGCGGCGACTGGCGCGCATTGTTAAATACTGGCGCATCACATCCCTGGGAACGCACGTGGCGGACATTCGCTGACCGCCCGCAAGCGGGGTGCCGGACCTGGAGTTACTCCGTAACGCAAAGTACTTGACGGTGCAATAACCAGTCCTTACAGTCGACGGCAAACGTGCGGGGCCGATGTGAGCAACCCAAGATCGAACAATACTGTTGCTATCGACAGTCACGCTCTCGGAACTCTCAACTACATCCGCGCCTCGATTGAGGCGGCGGGCGCTTTTGCGGTTCCGGGGATTGCCGGAATTGCGATGGGTGTGGTGGGGATACTGGCGACGTTGATTGCGTCGATTCCCGGGCTCGCCGGCCATTGGCTCGAGATCTGGTTGATTGCGGCCGTGGCCGCGGCGGCGAGCGGCGTGTTGTTCATTGCGCGGCATTCGCGGCAACCGGCCGGGGCCATGCTCTACCGGGGGCCGGCCCGCAAATTTGTGTTGTCGCTGTGTCCTTCGCTGCTGGCGGGCGCGGTGTTGACCGTGGTGCTGCGGCAGGAGCAACTGAGCTCGCTGATTCCGGGCGCGTGGCTCGTGTTGTACGGCTGCGCCGTGTTGTCGGCGAGCATGATGACTACGGCGGCGATGTTGCGACTGGTTGCGATGATGGGTGGGTTGTTTGTTGTTTGCGGAGTCGTTGCCTTCCAGCTCTCGCCACACTGGCACAACCTGGCGTTGGGAACGGGCTTCGGCGCGCTCCATCTGATTTTCGGCATCCTGATTGGACGGATAGAACGTGTCGAGTAAAGCTGCAACCCACAAACCTCCGCCCGTGATTCGCGACGAGCCCGTGGCTCCTGCTCACAAGCCGGTGGGGGTGCCTATTCCATCCAACACTCCCGAGGACGCGAAGTTCGACCGGTTGGTGTACGAGCGCGTGCGGTTGGGAATCATGAGTGCGCTGGCCGTGAACGAGCAGCTCACATTCAATGAGCTGAAGGCGCTGTTCCAGGTGAGCGACGGCAATCTGAGCGCTCATGCCCGCAAGCTCGAAGAAGCCGGTTACATCGATTGTTCCAAGTCCTTCGAGGGCCGCCGGCCCAAGTCTGAATATCGTCTCACGCAGATAGGCCGCAAGGCGTTGCATCGCTATCTCGAGCACATCGAGGCTGTCATCAAAGCGACCCGCCGGGCGTGAATACTGTTTGGCGATGACTCGTCACGACTAATAACTCTGTAACATAAAGTACTTGTCAATGCACAATCTCCACGTTGGCATCATCATGGACGGCAACGGCCGTTGGGCTCAGCGACGCGGTCTGCCGCGGACCGCGGGTCACGTTGAAGGCGCGAAGACCGTCAGCGAGATCGTCGAAACCGCCGCTCGCGCGGGTGTCAGAGTAATCACGCTCTACGCATTCTCTTCCGACAATTGGCGGCGGCCCGGCGCCGAAGTCACGGCCCTCATGGGCCTGCTGCGCCGATACATCACGACCGAGACACGGCGCTGTATCGAGCAGTCGATCCGGATCAACTTCATCGGCCGCCGTGACCGGCTCACGCCGAGCCTGGTCCGCGCCATTGAGCAGAGCGAGCAACTCACGGCCGCGAGCACGGGCATGCTCCTGCGCATTGCCGTCGATTACTCAGCTCAGTACAGCATTCTCGAGGCAGCTCGTCTTGCGGGCGGCGAGGTCAACGTGGATACGGCTCGATTCCAGGAGCTGCTGGATCTCGTGGACCACTCGGCCCCGGCGGGCGCGGTGGACCTCCTCATTCGCACGGGCGCGGAGAAACGCCTCAGCGATTTCCTGTTGTGGCAGTCGGCTTATGCCGAGCTCTATTTCGCCGACTGCATGTGGCCTGACTTCGACGCCGCGGGATTTCATGCCGCGCTGGCTTACTACCATGGTCGGCAGAGGCGGTTCGGACAGGTGATGGCGGAGGCCGGCGCCTAAACGGGCTGTCGGCGCAGTTATACTCCCGGCTCGCTCGTTGCGAGCTGTCTGGGAGTGTCCATGCGTTCTATTTTCTTCGCCGCCGTGGCTGCTGCGGTCGCGGGCACCGCAGGTGCCGTCCCCGCCGATTCACCGTCACACGTCTTCGAAGGCAAGGACATCTTCAGCCTTCAATGTGTCACCGACCCACAGATCCGCCCCGACGGTCACGTGATCGCCTACGTCCGCATGACGTACGACATCATGACGGACCGCCCGCGCCGCTCGATCTGGCTCGTCGATGCTGACACGGGCGCGCAGACACCGCTGGCAACCGGCCCTGGCTCGAGCTCCTCGCCACGTTGGTCACCGGATGGCAAACGACTCGCCTATGTTGCAAGCGATGGCGGTCACCCGCAGTTGTTTGTTCGCTGGATGCAGACGGAACAGGCAGCTCGCATCACTGACCTGACAGAGATGCCGGGAGATCTGCGGTGGTCACCCGATGGCCGTTCCATCGCGTTTGTCATGATGACGCCGGATGAGAAAACCACACTGGGCACCGCGCCTCCGCGGCCCGAAGGCGCCAATTGGGCTGAGCCCCTGACTGTCATCACCGATGTCAAATACCGTGCGGACGGCGAGGGCTATCTGAAGCCCGGTTATTCCCATGCCTTTGTCGTGTCGGCGGAAGGTGGCTTCCCGCGTCAGCTCACCTTCGGCGCGTTCAATGAGGAAGGCTCGTTATCCTGGATGCCGGATGGCAAAAGTGTTCTGTTGAGCGGCAACCGTTCCGAAGGTTGGCAGCGCGAGCCGGTCACGACACAGATCTATCAGGTGTCTGTCGATGACGGCAAGGTGATTGCTCTCACCAGCCGCGTCGGACCCGACAAGTCGCCGCGTGTTTCGCCGGATGGCAGGAAGGTTGCCTATCTCGCCTTCGATGACCGCTTTCTCGGGTATCAGAATGTCCGGGTGCATGTGATGGACCTGGATGGTCACAACGACCACTCCATCAGTGACTCACTCGATCGGTCGGTTGATGATGCTGAATGGGCTGCCGATGGCCGCAGCCTGTTTATTCAATACACTGATCAGGCGGTGACACGGGTCGCGCGTCTCACGCTCGATGGTCATTTGCAACAGGTGGCGGAAGGACTGGCCGGATCACAATTGGATCGGCCTTACTCCGGTGGGCAGTTTACTGTTTCCTCCAACGGCATCGTGGCTTTCACCAGCGGTGCGCCTGACCACCCGCCGGATCTGTCGATCGCGCGCGGCTCGCGTGCAACACGACTGACCCGGCTCAATGATGACTTGTTTGCCGTTCGACGCCTGGGGAAGGTCGAGCCGCTGGCAGTCAGCTCATCCTTCGACAAGCGGCCTGTTGGCGCATGGCTGGTGACGCCGCCCAACTTCGATCCCGGCAGGAAGTATCCGTTGATACTCGAGATTCATGGGGGTCCGTACGCCAGCTATGGTCCCGTGTTCTCGTCGGACGATCAGTTGTATGCCGCCGCGGGATACATGGTGTTGTATACCAACCCGCGTGGATCGACTTCATATGGTGAGGAGTTCGCGAACTTCATTCTGCACGACTATCCCAGTCACGATTACGACGATCTGATGAGTGCGGTAGATGCGGCCATTGCCAAGGGGTCGGTGAATCCCGATCAGCTTTATGTGACCGGGGGGTCGGGCGGTGGTGTGCTCACGGCGTGGATTGTCGGGAAAACTCATCGCTTCAAGGCGGCGGCGACGCAAAAGCCGGTGATCAATTGGGGCAGCTTCGCGTTGACCACCGATATTGCCACCTATGTCCCCAAGTACTGGTTCGGAAAGCTCCCCTGGGAGGACCCGGAGACCTATTGGAAACACTCCCCGCTGTCACTGGTCGCCAATGTGACCACGCCGACACTGGTGGTTGTTGGTGGCGAGGATTACCGTACACCGGTAAGCGATTCGGAGCAGTATTACGAGGCGCTACAGCTTCGCGGTGTGCCCACCGCACTGGTGAAAGTGCCAGGGGCGTCGCACGGGGGGCTCGCGGCACGTCCGTCCCAGTCGGCTGCTAAAGCAAGCGCAATATTGGCTTGGTTCAATCGATACAAGTGACAATGGCTCGAGCTTCAGGCTCACCGGAGGCCGCAGATGGCTATCAAACTCACCGTCAATAATCAGCCGCAGGAGCTGGATGTCGATCCCGAAATGCCCTTGCTGTGGGCGATCAGGGACCATCTGAAGCTCATGGGAACCAAGTTCGGGTGCGGAATGGCATTGTGCGGAGCCTGTACGGTGCACATTGATGGACAGCCGACGCGCTCGTGCGTCACGCCGGTTTCGGCGGTGGCGGGGAAGAAGGTCACTACGATCGAAGGTCTGTCGGGTGAGGCGGGTAAGGCGGTGCAGACCGCCTGGGTCGGTCTCGATGTTCCGCAATGTGGCTATTGCCAGAGCGGACAGATCATGTCCGCCTCCGCTCTGTTGGCTGCGAACAGCCGACCGACTGATGCGGACATCGATGCCGCAATGTCCGGAAATATCTGCCGGTGCGCAACGTATGCGCGTATCCGGGCAGCCATTCACAAAGCGGCTGAAACACTGCCGGCCAAGAGTTGAGGAGGACTGCAATGCACCTGCCCAACATAGAAGACTCACTGGCATCGTGGCCGCCACTGGCGCGCCTGGTAAGCAATGTCAGCCGTCGTGACTTCCTGAAATTCACAACCATCGCCGGCTCCGGGTTGACGCTCGGTGTCGTGATTCCGACAGTCGCCAAGAACGGCGCGCTGACGGTGCTGGGTGTCGAAGGCACGCCGGGTGATTATTCGACGCCCTTCGTGCGAATCGATACCGACAACACGGTCACTGTCATCTGCAAGCATGTTGAAGCCGGGCAGGGGGTCTGGACAGGTCTGCCTGCTGTCGTTGCAGAAGAGTTGGATGCGTCGTGGGATCAGATGCGGGCGGAGAGCTCGCCGGCGCAGGTTCCAACCTACGGCAACTTTGCCTTTGGACCGAAAGGTAACGTGCAGGGCACCGGTGGCTCGACGTCGATGGCCAACTCGTGGGATCAACTTCGGCACGCGGGCGCTTATGCCCGTGCGATGTTGGTCCAGGCGGCTTCGAATCGTTGGAAAGTACCGGCGTCGGAGATCACTGTCAGCGAGGGCGTGGTCTCGCACGGGTCCGGGAAGAAGGCAGCTTTTGGCGAGTTGGCGGGAGCGGCGGGCAAGTTGCCGATTCCCAAGGACGTGAAGCTCAAGGATCCCAGCCAGTTCAAGCTCATTGGCAGCGAGAAGCGCTTGCCGCGGCTCGACAGTCATTCGAAGTCGACCGGCACACAGACTTTCGCCATCGACGTGATGTTGCCGGACATGATGATCGCAATGGTCCTGCGGCCGCCGCTTTTCGGAGCAAAAGTGCGGTCGATTGATGCTACAGCCGCCAGGGCGGTTCCGGGTGTCGTTGACGTTGTACAGATTCCTCGCGGTGTTGCTGTCGTTGCGCGCGACACGTGGTCTGCGAAGAGGGGCCGCGAGGCGTTGAAGGTTAGTTGGGACGAGTCCGGTGCGGAAAAACGCGGCACCGATGCGTTGTTCAAGGAATACCGCCAGATGAGTGGTGGTGCTGAAGCCGTGAAGGTCGATAAAAGGGGGGATGCCGAAGGCGCCTTGAGCAAGGCGGCAAAGGTTCTCGACTTTGAATTCGAATTTCCGTACCTGGCGCATGCGCCCATGGAGCCGCTGACGGCGGCCGCCCGGTTGAGCCCGGGCAAGTGTGAGATCTGGGCGGGTTGTCAGTTTCATACTGTCGACCAGGCGAACGCGGCGCAGGTAGCGGGTTTGAAGCCTGAGCAGGTGACGATTTATACGCTTGCGGCGGGTGGCACGTTCGGTCGCCGGGCCACTCCCGAATCGGACTACATTGTCGAAGCCGTCAGCATCGCGAAGGCGACGGGCGGCCGCTATCCCGTCAAGCTGATCTGGACTCGTGAGGATGACATCACGGGCGGCCGCTATCGGCCGGCGACCTATCATCACGTCAAGGCCGGATTGAGCCAGGATGGCAAGTTGGTGGCCATCAAACAGGACGTGGTCAACCAGTCGATCGTGGCGGGAACTGCGTTCGCCGGCATGATCAAAGACGGGGTTGATCCCACGGCTGTTGAAGGTGGTGCCACCGAGCAGTACGAAATTGAGAATGCGCACGTAACCTGGGCACAGGCGAAAGTGGGTGTGCCTATTTTGTGGTGGCGCTCTGTAGGCCACACGCACACCGCGTTCGTGAAGGAAGTGGTGACTGACGAGCTGGCGGCAGCGGCTGGTAAGGATCCGGTAGCCTTTCGTTTGTCATTGTTGGAAAAGCATCCGCGTAGCGCGGCGGTGTTGAAGCTTGCTGCCGAGAAGGCTGGTTGGGACGAGCCTTTCGTTTCCGGCAAGACGGCCAACGGATCCTTCCGGGGACGCGGTGTTGCGGTTCACGAGTCGTTTAGGTCCGTGGTTGCCCATATTGTTGAAGTCACTGTGACCGACGGGTCAGTCAAGGTTGATCGCGTGGTCACTGCGGTGGACTGCGGGATCGCTGTTACACCGGATGTCGTGCGTGCGCAGATGCAGAGTGGCATCGGCTACGGGTTGTCCGCGGCACTGTATGGCAAGATTTCGCTGACGGATGGCAAGGTGGATCAGACCAACTTCCACCAGTACCGGGTGTTGCGGATCAATGAGATGCCCAGGGTGATTGAGATCCACATCGTGCCCTCGACGAACCCGCCCTCGGGCGTCGGCGAGCCGGGCACGCCGCCCATTGCCCCGGCCGTGGCCAACGCGATTCGCGCGGCCACGGGGATCAAGTTGCGGAAGTTGCCGTTTGATCTGGCGGCAGCAAAGGCGATGAAGACCTGAACGGTTCTGATCGGTTTCTATATGGGCTGATTCGGCCCTGGCTGTTTGGTTTGGATCCGCACCGGGCGCAGGCTGTTGCGTTGGCGATGTTGCGGGTGCGGAACGCGTTTGCGCGGGATGCGCTCGCTCCGTACCTGGACGATGCCAAGGCCAGGCCGGCCGGAGGCGCCGAGGCTGACTCCGCTGGTGGAGCCGGGGGCGCTGGGGTCGAGCTGTTGGGTTTGCGATTTCCCAACCGCGTTGGCCTTGCTGCCGGCTTCGACAAGAACGCCTACGACGTCGACTCGCTGGGGCGCTTGGGGTTCGGCTTCATCGAAGTCGGCACGGTCACGCCGCGTCCGCAGGCGGGTAATCCGCGGCCGAATCTGTTTCGTCTGGTGCCCGATGAGGCGCTGGTCAACCGCCTGGGATTCAACAACGAAGGCGCCGCCGCGGCGGCTCAACGCCTCGAGTCCCGCCGCTACGCCGGCATCTGCGGCGTCAACATCGGTAAGAACTTTGATACTCCGGTGGAGAATGCTGCCCAGGACTACGCAAGTTGCCTGCGGACCGTGTACGGCGTGGCCGACTACGTAACGATCAACGTTTCATCGCCGAATACGCCGGGCTTGCGCGGACTGCAGGATCCCAATGCGCTTCGGCCCTTGTTGCTCGAGCTGGCGAACCTGCGGGAGCAACTGCAACCTATTCATTCCAAGCGCGTTCCCCTGCTCGTCAAGCTGTCGCCCGATCTGACCGATGAGCAGGTGTTGAATATTGGCCGGGAACTGCGGGAGATGCCGGTCGATGGCCTGATTGCCACCAACACGACGATCTCACGTCCCAAAGGCCTCAAGTCCGCGGCCGCGACTGAGACCGGAGGTCTCAGCGGGCGGCCGTTGCACTCACGCAGTGTCGCGGTGTTGCGCTTGCTGCGCGCTGCGGTTGGGCCTGATTTTCCGATCATTGGCGTCGGTGGCATCCTCTCCGCCGAGAACGCCGCGGAAACCCGCGGTGCCGGCGCTGATCTGCTGCAGTTGTATACCGGCCTGATCTACCAGGGACCGGCGTTGATTCGCGAGGTGCTCGACAATTTGAGATGATGGTCTCATGAGCACCAGCAATGAATCGCGGCCTGCACGCGCCGTGTGCGTTTATTGCGCTTCCAGCCAGGCGGCGCATCCCGATTATCGCGAGGCTGCATTCAGGTTGGGCGAGGTTCTCGCGAAAGAAGGACTGGAGATCGTTTACGGCGGCGGCGCGCGGGGCTCAATGGGCGCTTTGGCTGACGGCGCGTTGAGCAAAGGCGGGCGCGTCATCGGAATTCTGCCGCGGTTCATGGCCGATCTCGAATGGGGGCACGTGGGTCTGACTGAGCTGGAGCTCGTCGAGGACATGCGCATCCGTAAACATCTGATGCTGACTCGCAGTCAGGCCGCGATCGCGTTGCCTGGCGGGTCCGGCACGTTCGAAGAGTTGCTCGAAGCGATCACTCTGAAGCGGCTCGGGCTGTACTTGAATCCCATCCTGCTGGTGAACACGCGCGGGTTCTTCAACCCGCTGCTCGACGCGCTCGATCATGCGATCGAGGAGCACTTCATGGATGAGCGCCACGCTCAGATGTGGGAGGTGGTGTCGCAACCGGAGGAAGTGCCGGAGGCGTTGCGACGGGCCCCTGCTTGGGGAGCGGACGCGCGGTCGTTTGCTGCTCTTTGAGTAGTAGGTCCCGCCGCGCCGGATAGCGGCGCGAGTGGCGTGCGCCCTCGGCCGGCCCAAACATGCGGCGCCAGTCGGTGGCAGCATCGGCCGGCACCGGGCGCTGCGGTTCGCTCGATACTTGATTTGCCACTTTTTGCCCGAATTGCGTCACGGTATCGCCACAGGGACGCCATACGGTCTGCTGCGTGTGGATTTTTTAGGGATGCGATTTGAAAACGCAAATGAGTCGACGAGGATTGTTGGTTGGTGCGGCTGCGATGGCATGCGCTGGGCGGGTCGCACTGGCGGCGGTTGAGGGCGGTGGCTCTACTCCTGCGCCGGGGAAGGACCAGGCCGCGGACGGGGGCCACGTTGGTCCCTCAACGGGAAGCCGGGGTGCGGGTGTTGGTCCCCACGCTCAGGCGCCGAGGAGTGGCGCCGCGGGCGACGATCGAAATCGTGCGAATGGTGATGCCGCCAAACAGCTGGCAGCGTTGGAAAAACGCGAGGGCGGGCGGCTCGGCGTGGAGGCCTGGGATACGGCCACCGGAAAGCGCATCCAACATCGCAGCGACGAACGCTTCGCCATGTGCAGCGTGTTCAAGTTCCTGGCGGCTGGTGCCATTCTCAAACGCGTTGATCAAGGTACCGAACATCTGGATCGCCGGATCGAATTCGGCCAAAGCGATCTGTTGGAATATGCGCCTGTTGTGAGGGAGCATGTGAAAGAGGGCGGTTTGACGCTGGGTGAGCTGTGCGCTGCCGCCGTCGAGTGGAGCGACAACACTGCTGCCAATCTGATGTTGAAAGTCCTCGGTGGTCCGGAGGTGGTCACTTCGTTCATCCGCTCGACCGGTGATCAGATCACCCGCCTGGACAACATCGAGACCGCCTTGAATGTCGTTCGTCCTGGAGAGGTGCACGATACAACGACGCCGAGCAGCATGGTGGGTCTGATCAACTCTGTGGTACTCGGCAAAGTCCTATCCGCCGAATCCCGGTCGCGCCTCGAAGGCTGGATGCTCGACGCCAAGGTGGGCGAGCTTCGTCTCCCGGCGGGCCTGCCCACTGGTTGGCGCATCGCTCACAAGACTGGCACGTACGACGACCAGACAAACGACGCGGGAATCATTTGGCCGCCTAATCGTGCGCCGATCATTGTCGCTGCACTTTACAGCCGTGGTAGCACACCTAAGAAACAGCGTGAGGGTGTCCTACGTGAAGTCGGACGTATAGTCGCCACGAGTCTATAACGCCTATATTCCCGCAAAAAGACGCCTGCATTCGCAGGCGTCTCGAGTCGCGCTTTGGGGGTGAAAAACCTGCGCAAACTGTTGTTTAGCGCAATGCTGGCGCGCAAAATAATCACCGTGCTGATGGTTTCGAGTTGGATCGAAGTGAGGTCACGGTGAGATATGAACCCCGCACGATTGTTGGAATACGAGGGCGATCCTCCAGAGGGGTCTGCCATGGATAAGTTGGCTCAACTTCCAGAACAGCTTGCGACACTCAAGGTGGATGTTGAGTACATCAAGAAGGACGTCTCGGAAATAAAGGTAGATGTGCGTCGGCTCGAAGATCGGGTCCACGAGCTGGATAAGCGCTTGGGCGACAAGTTCGATGCCCTACAAAAGGAGTTTTCCTCGGCGAAAGTTTGGGTTCTCAGTTTGTACATCGGGCTGGCCGCCGGCCTTCTGCTTGTGATGGCGAAAGGGTTCAAGTGGCTCTAAAATCGTGGATGGGTTGAAAAAGTTGCCCGGGCAGGTATTGCAACTGATATCGGATTTAGGCAGCGGCCTCCGCGCGGCGTGCGGAACTGACGAAGTTCGAAAGCCGTTGCGCGACAGACTCGATGTCCTTCGAAGGAGTCTTCGCTCCCCACCGGTCTGGTTGATCGTTGTCTACCTTGTGCATGCGGCTGTGTTGCTGTTCGCTTTGGCGAAAGGGTTTAAGTGGATCTGAGGGTCCGTTGCGCCCGCAACATCAAATTAGCCAAAAGTCTCGTCCAAGCGCAAAATACCCCCAGAAAATAAGATTTCAGGGGTCTTCCGGTGGAAACTATTCTCGTTGACGGCACTGCCGTCCGTTCCAATGACCGCCCGCGCTTTTACGTGTGGATGGCGGGCGTATTTGTCCTCATCGCCTTTGGCGGCTTTACGCCGACCTACTGGGCCCGCCTGGCCAGCGGCACCTTCCACGCCGCCCCGCCGATTCTTCACGTCCACGGAATGCTGCTGTTCTCGTGGACCCTGTTCTACTTCGTGCAAACCGCATTGGTCGCGTCCGGGCGAACTTTGTCCCACAAGTCGTGGGGCATGTTTGGCATAGCGCTTTTCAGTGTCATGGTGTGCTCCATCATCGCCACGCGAGTGACGCTGCTGAAGTTGGAAGACGCTCACGGCGTAGGTGAGGCAGGCAAGCGATTTTCCGCGGTTGCGATGCTCGCTCTTCCGTTGATGATTGGCCTGTTTGCTACTGCCATCGCAAACGTCAAAAAGCCGGAAGTGCACAAACGGCTGATGTACCTGCTGATGGCGAGCATGATGACACCCGCGATTGCGCGCGTGTTTATAACGCTGCTGGCACCACCCGGTGTGGCAGACGGTGGTCCTCCACCTCCGTTTGTGGCGTTACCACCCGCGTTGGTTGCCTTCCTGCTGGTTATCGTAGCGATGGTGTATGACTGGCGGACGCGCGGTCGTCCGCACAAGGTCTACATCTACGGGAGCTTCTTCGTACTGCTCGAAACCTTCGCGGTAGTTCCGATTTCCGGCACGCACTGGTGGCTGAGTTTCGCCACCGCGCTGGAGCATCTTTTCGGCTGAAGCTACCCCGCGGCGGCGTCAGAGGGCGTCGCCGGCGTCGGCAGACGTCAGCGGGCATCGCCGCGGTTTCGGGCATTCGGCTCGAACGTCGATTTCGCCATTCCCCGGATCGGTGCCCCTGCGGTGACCGTCCCGTCGGCCCCGAGGGCCCAACTATGCCGTTCGCGCCGCCCCACGCTCCCACCGCGTGCACAGATCCAGGCAGCGCTTGTGCAAATATTCAACTAGATTGTTGACTATCAACCAATACGTTGATATTAATCCATCATGGTGAATATGAGCTCAGCTTTCCGAGTCGTCACCCAGGACGGCGAAACCAGCGAAACGGCAGTGGCCGCGGTCGAGGATGCGCACCTGGATCAGGTATTCGCGGCCCTGAGCGACCCCATCCGCCGCCGCATCCTGCAACTGCTGGACGGCCAGGCGCTGCTCGTGACCGAACTCGCCTCGCAATTCAACATTTCCCTGCAGGGGGTCTCGCGCCACATCCAGGTGCTGGTGCGAGCAGGGCTCGTACAGCAGGAGCGCAGCGGACGAATCAACCGCTGCTCGCTGGAAGCGGGGCCTCTGATGGAGGCATCAGTGTGGCTCAACCGCTATGCCAAGTACTGGCAGGGTCAGTTCGACCTGTTGGCGGCCACCCTGGCGCAGATTGATGAGGAAAAAGCCGAATCAACCGCCCCGCGCAAGCGCAGGAAGCGTCGCAAATGAAGGAGGCCGCGTCGACACGCGCCCGCGGCGCAGACAGACACACACCCGCGGCACCGGCACGCGCCTGCGGCACCGGCACGCGCCTGCGGCACCGGCACGCGCCTGCGGCACCGGCACGCGCCTGCGGCACCGGCACGCGCCTGCGGCACCGGCACGCGCCTGCGGCACCGGCACGCGCCCGTGGCACCGGCACGCGCCCGTGGCGCAGGCACATCAACACCAACAGGAGGTTCCATGACTGAGCATCAAGTTGTATCCCGCACCGAATGGATGGAAGCCCGCCGCCGTTTCCTCGCCAGGGAAAAGGAGCTCACACGCCTGCGCGACGAGCTCAGCCGCGAGCGCCGCGACCTGCCGTGGGAGCGTGTTGAGAAGAGTTATGTATTCGAAGGCCCGACCGGCAAAGTCACCTTCGATGACCTGTTTGCCGGCAAAAGTCAGTTGGTTGTCTACCACCTGATGTTTGCGCCCGAAGCGGAAGCCGCCTGCCGCGGCTGTTCATTCTGGGCCGACAACTTCAACGGCACCATTCCCCATCTCGAGCAGCGTGACGTGTCCTTCGTGGCGGTCTCACGCGCCCCCGTGGCCAAGCTGCAGGCCTTTGCGAATCGCATGGGCTGGACCTTCAAGTGGGTGTCCTGCGCCGGCAATGACTTCAACTACGACTATCAGGCTTCGTTCCGCGCCGAAGACGTGTCGAACGGCACAGCCCTTTATAACTTTGAGCGGAACACGGAGCAGATGCCCGACAAGCCCGGCTTCAGCGTGTTCTTTAAAGAAAAGGACGCGAAAGGCACCGCGTTTCACACGTATTCCACGTATGCTCGGGGCATTGACCCGATGAATGTCGCGTTCCAGCTCCTGGATCTCGTCCCCAAGGGGCGCAACGAAGACGGCCTGCCGCACCCGATGTCCTGGGTCAAGCTTCGCGATCAATACGGGGCCTGATCATGAAATACGCCGCCGCAACGCAGAAGTTGACTGCCTTCCGCCAACAGATTGCCGACATCCGGCAGCAGATGCGCAAAGTGCAGGCGGACATCGAGCCGCAGGAAGTCGCGAACTACGAATTCCGCGTGCCCGACGGCATCGTGACCCTGACAGAGTTGTTTGGTGACCATGAGGATCTCATGGTCGTGCACAACATGGGCGTCTCCTGCCCTGGCTGTACACTGTGGGCAGACGGTTACAACGGCATACACCAACATGTCACGAGCCGGGCGGCGTTTGTGGTATCGAGCCCGGATGCTCCCGAGGTCCAGCAGAAGTTTGCTGCCAGCCGCGGTTGGGTGTTTCCCATGGTCAGCCACATGGGAAACTCCTTCGCCGAGGATATGGGCTACCGCACGGCCACCCGCTTACTGCCCGGCATGTCAGTATTCAAGCGCAAAGCCAACAAAATCCTCCGCGTCTCCGATGTAACCTGGAGCCCGGGCGACGACTTTTGCACGATCTGGCACATGTTCGACCTGCTGCCGGAAGGGCCGGCCGGGTGGATGCCCAAACTGCGGTATTCTGCCGACGCGGCGGCGCAGGCAGGCGCCCAGGCAGGCGCTCCGGCGGCCGCTGAGGGGGCCATCCAGGCACCGACTCAGGCGGGCGGTCAAACACCTGCTTTCGTGGCGAGCCAGTCGGCCACCCAGTCCGCCAGCGAGCCCCTACAATCCTGCTCAAAGGAGTGTCACTGATGTGTCCCCTATGCATTGGAACCGCTGCCTGGTTGGCGTCCGGCGGCACCTCGGCGGTGGGTGGTGTAACCGCCTGGGTCCTGAAACGTCGCAAACGCCGTAAAATCACGAAAGATCAGGCTCCCGCCGCGAGTTAGGTCGCGGTCGTACGGAATTGGCGACGCCCGATACAGATCACTACAAACAGCTACAGGAGTCGGATGGCGTGTAACCGACCGTTCTGCGACCATCTCTTCTGTGTGCCGTGCAAGTGACGAGCGGGAGAATGGGTCCGTGGCCAGAAGGAGAGTCGGTGCAGCCGCTGCGGCCATAGTCTGCCTGCTGGTCGCGACCGCAGCATTCGCCGAGTCAGCGTGCACCGCATCCACGGACGAGTGCGTCGCCGTCGGCAGCTGGAGTTTCAGTGTCGCCCTGGGCGCGGGCGTCCGCACAAACCCGATCTTTGACGGCCGGGATATTCCGCTGATCCTCGTACCCCAGTTCAGCTATTACGGTAAACGGTTCTTCATCGAAAACCTCGACCCCGGGGTGACGCTTTTCGACGGTGAGTCGAACACCCTGAGCCTCGTGGCGAGCCCCGGCTATGATCGGGTCTTCTTTTATCGCAGCGATCTGCAGAATTTCTTTGTTTTATCCCCTGCGTCATTCTCGGGGAACTACAGCGGTGCTACCACGTTGGTCAAGCCGCCGCCGCAATCGTCGCAGCAAGCGCCCGCGGATGCTCGTGAGTTGCCTCAGCCCGCGCGCAAGGTGACGTACCTCGCAGGTCCCGAGTGGACGTTCAAACGCGGGAGCATGACCGGCCAGGTCGATTACCTGCATGAGATCACGGGCCACACCCACGGAGCTGAGCTGCGGGCGGCGGTCGGTATGCCCATCGGATCCCTTCTCGGCGGCTCCGTGAACGCCCGCACCGGTCTCACCTGGAAAAGCGCGTCCACGGTCAATTACTACTACGGCTATCCCGGCCTCTACCGGGCGGGCTGGGCCTTGAATCCATTCGTAAAATTAGGCTATTCACGGCCCTTGAGCAGGAAGTGGCAGCTCGATGCCTTTGTGCACGTCGAGCGGCTGGGAAACGCCATCTCCGACAGTCCGATCGTCGACCGCCACTACGTCACCACTGCATTCATCGGCGCGACCTACGTATTTCACAAGTAAACTGGGGAAATGCACCAGTGGACGGGCAGTCACAGAAGATTGGGAGCGATCCGGCGCGGGTGGAGACGGCTTGCCGCGGCGGTCGGCCTGCTTTTCGCCGCCACGGCGTGGCCGGCGGCCAACGGTCCTTCGGCCAGTGCTCCGTCGGCCAACGGTCCTCCGCCCAATGGACACTCGGCGACTGCGAGTGCTCTGTCGGCGAGTGGTCCTACGGCGAGCGGTTCGTCGGCGAGTGGAAGTGGTCCGGCGGACGAGGATATCCACCTGGAGATCAGCCCTCGCATCTGCACCCTGACGGGCAACGACAAGCAGTGTTCCATACCCGTGCACGCCCAGTGGCGCTCCAAACATGACGAATCGCTTTGCCTGGTCATTCTCGAGCACAAAGAGATTCAGCGCTGTTGGGAGCACTACTCGGCCGGTACCTATACGGTCGAGCTCGTCTTCACCCAGGATGTGGTTTTCCAATTGCGCGATGTTTCCCTCGAGCACGTGCTCGCTTCCGAGGCGTTGCGCGTCATCCGGGAAGCCATCCAATATCGCCATCGGCGCCGGCAGCCCTGGAATATCTTCGACTGACGGTGGCCGCGCATGAGCACGGAGCCGCAACATTCGATTCTGCTGGTGGAGGATGATCTGCGCCTCGCCGAGCTGGTGAGCCGCTACCTGGCGAATCACGGATTCAACATGACCATTGTCAGCCGCGGCGACGAAGTGGTCGAGCGCGTGCAGGCCGGCAATCCCGACCTCGTCATTCTCGACCTGGGTCTGCCCGGCGAGGATGGTTTCTCCATCTGCAAGCGGCTGCGGCCGGACTTCGCCAACCCGATTCTGATTCTCACGGCACGCGATAACGACATCGATCACGTGTTGGGTCTGGAGTTGGGCGCGGACGACTACGTCATCAAACCCGTCGAGCCGCGGGTCTTGTTGGCAAGAGTCAATGTGTTGTTGCGCCGGAGCAAGCCGGCCGTGGCGCCCGTTGCCGGCAAGTCCCTGGCCTTCGGCCGGCTGGCGATCAACGTCATATCGCGGGCGGTGAAATGGGACGGCCACGACATCGCCTTGTCGCGCAATGAGTTTGATCTCCTGGTGTTTCTTGCGAGTCATCCGGGGGAGATCCAGTCGCGCGAGCGGCTGTTCAAGAGCCTCTACAATCGCGACTACGATGGGCTGGACCGGATGTTGGATATCCGGATCTCACGGCTGCGCAGGAAGCTCGACGACGATGCCGAGAATCCGCAGCGGATCAAGACAATCTGGGGACAGGGATATCTGTTTGTGCCGGACGCCTGGTGACCCGTGGCGCGGCATTTCCTGGGCCTCTACCTGCTGATTGTCATGACTCTCGCTGTTGTGAGCTGGGGCCAGGACCGGCTCCTGCAGATCTACAGCAAGCCCGATGCGGCGGAAAACAGGCCGGTGGCCGCCGTGATGAGCGTCCTGGCCGACCGCCTCCATGAGGCCCCACCCGAGAGTTGGCGGAGTCTGATCTCAGGCGTTGCGGGCCGCACCGGAATCGATGTCGAGCTCTTCGCAACCAACGAGATCGCCGGCGCCGATACCCTGCAAAAGCTCGCGCGCGGCGAGAATGCGTACATGCGCTCCTCCCAGGGCGACTCCTGGGTGTTGAAACGCATCGACGGTGATCACGTCCTCGCGCTCAGGTCCCACGAGCCTTCCACCAGCCGCGGACCCCTGGACTGGGCCATCACCATCCTGTTTTATGCGTTGATTGCGCTCGTGCTCATGATCTGGATCTGGCCGCTGACGCGCGACCTGCGCACCCTCGAGAAGGCAGCGGCACAGTTTGGTAACCGCAACTGGCACTTTGCCGCGCCGATCAAGCAACACTCACAGATCTATCCGCTTGCGCAGACATTCCGCAAGATGGCGGCACGCATCGATGGGTTGATCGCTTCTCACCAGGACATGTCGAACGCTGTCTCACACGAGATCAAGACGCCACTGTCGCGCATGCAGTTTGAGATCGAGCTGGCCCACAACGCAACCAGCATCGAGGAGCTGAGAGGATCGCTGTCTAACATCAAGACCGATATTGATGCCATTGATGGCCTGGTCAAGGCAACGCTGGGTTATGCGATCCTGGAACGGGCAGACCTGAAGCTCAATCTGTCCGAAAACAATTTCACGGCCCTGATTCCCGCAATTGTCGAATCGGTGCAAAGCGGCATCCGCTCCGGCGTCACGATTGAGTCGGCAGTGCAGCCCGACGCGCGGAAGGTCGTCTGCGACATTCACCTGTTTGAATCAGTGCTGCGGAATCTGTTGTACAACGCAGGCCGGTATGCAAACAGCCGCGTCAAAGTCACGTTTGCCATCAACGAGGGTTTGAACGAGCTGCGCGTGGAAGACGACGGGCCCGGCATCCCGGAAGCGCAGCGCAGCCGCGTGTTTCAGTCCTTTGTGCAACTCAGCCCGGCCGCGGGCAAGAAGGTCGGTTATGGCCTGGGCCTTGCCATCGTGAAGCGGGCTGTCGAATGGCATGGGGGCAGCGTGCGCATTGCGGAATCCGCGCTCGGCGGAGCCCAGGTGTGCGCCCAATGGCCCGTCGCTCCTCCCAGCACGCGATGATGGCATCATGGGCACCCTGCTGGTCAGCCCTTGGATCTCATAGTGCGTCGAGTTGCGATTCTGATTGCCGGTTTGCTGGCTTCCCACACGGCGACGAGCGCTGATACCGCGAGTCTGGCCGCCGAGGCCAGGTCCATACTGGGAGCCAATCAAGGCGTTTATATTGAAAGTACCAACGGCACCCCCTTGCTGTCCCTGGAGGCACAGAAAGCTGTGCACCCCGCGTCGGTCTCAAAGGTCCCGACGACGCTGGCCCTGCTGCGTAAGTTGGGGCCCGACTACCGCTTCACCACGACTTTCTCTGCGCGCGGGGTCATCTCGGAGGGTGCGCTCCATGGCGACCTGCTGGTTGAGAGCAATGGCGACCCGGCGTTTGTCGATGAAAACGCGCTGTTGGTAGCGGACCGGTTGCGGGAGTTGGGAGTCACGCAGGTGACGGGCCAGCTCAGGCTCCATGGCAATATGACCTTCGACTGGCAGGGCGATGAAGACGGGCTGAAGCTGCAACGTGCGCTGGCCGGATCCGTTTCGCCGGCCGCCCTGGCGGCAGTACGTGCCTTTGAGCTCGAGAACCCAACCGGGCCCACGCCTGAGAAGTTGCTGCCCGTCGGAATCCGTTTCCTTGGCGCCGCTGAGCTGACGCCCACTTCGAATCCGACACCGGCCTCGAGCGCGGCGCCGACCCCGAGCGCGGCGCCGACCTCAATGTTGGTCAGGCCGTTGCTCGTTCACCGGTCGCAACCACTGTTGCCGCTCGCGAAGTCCCTGAATGACTATTCCAACAATATCTTCAAGCCGTTAGCGGACGCGGCTGGAGGCCCCGCAGCCGTCGAGGCGTTGGCGCGCAGCGCCGTACCGGGCTCCATGCAATCAGAAATAAAATTGGGCGATGGAGCCGGCACCGACCCGGCCAACCGGCTGAGCCCCCGGGCAGCCGTCAAGCTGTTGCGCGCGTTGGAAGAGGAGTTGAAGAAATCCGGACACGGGCTGACTGACATCCTGCCTGTCTGTGGCATCGATGATGGCACATTGCGTCGGCGCCTCGACGGGCCCGATGAGGTGGGGCGGGTTGTTGGCAAGACGGGAACCTATGGTGACTACGGCGCAAGCGCCCTCGTGGGCGCCATTCCAACGAGCGATCGCGGCACTGTGTATTTCGCAATACTCAATCACGGCGTTCCGGTGCCGGAGGCCCGTCGTCGGCAGGATCGGTTCGTGCGCGCGCTGTTGCAGCACCTGGCCAGCGTCCCGTGGAACTACCAGCGGGATATACGGCCCGCCATCGCTCGGGCTGAAGTGACTACCCCGAACTAAAGGGGCCCACCGCAGGTCGTTTGCCTGTTGAACGGATGATCAACGTAAGGCTTAATGCACGGCTGTTGACACGTAAAGGAACAGCCATGCGATTGAGCTTCTTCTCGTGGCCGGCAGCCGTGCTGCTGGTGTTTGGATTGATGACCGCGCCGCATCTGCCGGCGAAGGATAAAAGCGATGCACCGGCCGCCAAGGAAGACGGCAAGGGGCCGAAGGACGAGCATCCGCCGTCAGATGATGAGTACAAATTGCCGCCCTTCCCGCAGGACAAAACGGTCCGGCAGAGTGTCCAGGTAGGCGGCCGCACTGTTAACTACGACGCAACCGTCGGCTCCATTCCCGTGCTCGATGAGAAGGGCAAGACAGTTGCCGATGTCATGTTCATTGCCTACACGGTCCCGGGCGCCAACCGACCGGTGACATTTGCCTTGAACGGCGGTCCGGGTGCTTCTTCCGTGTATTTGAACCTCGGCGCCATCGGTCCGAAGCGCGTGCAGTTCGGCGCGGAAGGCGACAGCCCGTCGGATCCCGCGCAACCTAAGGACAATCCGGGTACCTGGCTCGACTTCACCGATCTGGTGTTCATTGATCCGGTCGGCACGGGCTTCAGTCATGCCCGCGTGAAGGACGACGAGGCCAAGAAGCGCTTCTACAACCCCAAGGCGGATATCGAATACCTGTCGCGGGTGATCTTCGACTGGTTGAACAAGAACGAGCGCCTGCAGTCGCGGAAGTACCTGGTGGGCGAGAGCTACGGCGGGTTCCGCGGTCCGCGCATTACTTATTACCTGCAGACTCGGCTCGGTGTCGCCATGAACGGGGTGGTGCTCGTTTCGCCGTTCCTGGATCCAGGTGCGTCACTCGATCGCGAGCTGTCGCCTCTGCCGTGGATGCTGACCTTGCCGACCATTGTGGCTGCGAACCTCGAGCGTCAGGGGAAACTGACTGATGCAAAGATGGCTGAAGTGATCGAGTACACGCGCGGCGAGTATGTCGCGGACCTGTTGAAGGGGCATTCCGATCCGCAGTCACTGGAACGGATCGTCAAGCGCGTGACCGATCTGTCGGGCCTCGATCCGACATTTGTCCGTCGTTCCGGCGGCCGCCTCGAAACCCAGGCGTACCTGCGCGAGGTGTTCCGCGCCGAGGGCAAGTTGGGAAGCCGTTATGACTCCAATGTCACGAGCTACGACCCGTTCCCGTTCGCTCCCACTCAAGTCAACAACGATCCGATCCTGGACAGCATCATTGCGCCCACGACGACGGCCGTTGTTGATTTCATCACTCATACCGTGGGTTGGAAGTACACGGCCCGCTACAACGCGCTGAGCTATGAAGTCGGCTCATTGTGGAACGACGGCGATGAGCATGAGAAGGGCGAGGACGGCCAGGGCATCCTGCACGGCTCCGTCAACGAGCTGCGTGAAGCGGTTGCGGTTGATCCGAAGATGAATGTGCTGATCGTGCACGGCTACAGTGATCTGTCGTGCCCGTTCATGGCGTCCGTGCTGATTGCCGATCAGATGCCCATCATGGGCAATCAGAGCCGCGTGCGCGTGCGGGAATATGCGGGTGGACACATGTTCTACAGCCGCAGTGCCAGCCAGCTCGCGCTGCGCAATGATGCGCTGAAGATGTACTCGGAGCACTGATCCGGTGCCCGCTGGAGCGGCGGAACTCTCCGCCGCTCTTTTCCCGCACATTTCGTTACAACAATTAGGTTTTGCTCGCTTGCTTTCGCGTGCCGCGGCGGTTATGCATATTCATATACTTCGCGTCGTGGTTGCTTTGGTATGCGGGGACTGTTGTACGTCCGGACTCTCATCAAGAGTCTGCGACGTAATGGCCGGCTGTTGCTGGGAAGCTCGATTGCCCGATTGATGGGGCCACGCGACTATGCGGCCCGCCTGAATGCGGGAGTCGTGGCCAGTGTGTTGGTCTGTCGCATCAACGGCCGGCTGGGCAATGCGGTGTTCCTCACGCCGCTGATTGATCGGATCCATGCACTGTTCCCCGGCGCTGTGATCGATCTCGCCCTGAGCTTTCCCCAAGCTGAGGCTCTGCTGAAAAAGAAGCCCGGTGTTCGCCAGATCATTGCATTTCCGCACAAAGGCTTGGGCTTGCTCTGGCGCTATGTGGCGGCGGTGCGCCGAATGCGCGCGACACGCTACGACATCGTCATTGATCCGATACCGGAATCGACCGGCGGTCGCATCGTGTTGAGTTTGAGTCGGGCAAAGTACCGCATTGGATACGCGAATGGCTCCCAGTGGGCGCCGTTGACCCACGCCATACCGGAATTTCCCGAGCGGATGCACCAGAGTGCCGTTCCTGTGTACCTGCTATGCAATGTTCTCGGCGTTCCTTTTGAGCCGGAGAAGGTGCGGTTGTCGCTCAGCTTGCAGCCCGGTGAGGTTGAAGCGGGGCGTGCAGCGATCGCGAGAGCGCTTCAGCGCAAGAACGTGCAGACGGGTTTGGCACGTCCGACGTTTGGCTTTTTCGCTCACGGGACGGGTTCCAAACCCGTGACGCGCGCCTGGTGGGTTGCTTTCTGGAATGCGTTCCTGGAGTTGGAGCCCGCCGCGGTTCCAGTTGAATTTCTGCCGAGCCCGACAACTCCGCCCACGGATGATCGATACACGGCATTGCACTTGAAGTCGGTCCGCGACGTGACTGCCGCAATCGCCGCGACACGCATGTTTATTTCGGCGGACACGGGCCCGATGCACCTCGCCAGCGCCACGCCTACGCCTACCGTGGGGTTGTTCCAGACGTCGGATCCAACTCTCTACCGGCCGTTGAAGGCCAATGATCTCGTGGTTGATGTGCGCAATTGTCCGCCCTGGCTCGCGGCACAGAAGTGCCATGCGCTTTGGCGGCTCGCACCCAGATCGAAATACGCGACCGCCTGAGAGACTGCGTCTCGAGCTACACTGCTGCGAGTGGGGGGAGGGTCGGTCATGACTAATCGCAGAGCGTTTGTTGTCGGCCTTGCGGCTGTCGGCACTCTTAAAATGCCTGGCGCCGGCGCCACACCGAGATCGTTGCGTGTGAACGCCGGCCGACTGCAGCGCACCTTGGAAGAGCTAAGTGTCTTCGGCCGCCCCGCCGACGGGTCTTTCGCTGACGGCGTCAACCGAATCGCGTACTCCGACGCGGATCTGGCTGGTCGCAAGTATGTGATGGACCTGATGCGCACTGCCGGGCTCGATCCTCGAGTTGACACAGCCGGCAACATTCACGCGACCCGTGCGGGATCCCGTCCGTCATCGAAGCCGATCGTGTTTGGGTCGCATATCGACTCGGTGCCCCACGGCGGCAATTTTGACGGCGATGTGGGATCGATGGGCGCCATCGAGGTGATTCAAACGCTGCAGGATGCTGGAGTTCGAACGCGCCACCCTCTCGAGGTGTGTATCTGGTCGAACGAGGAGGGCGGGACCGTCGGCAGCCATAGTGCCGCCGGGGACCTGGATCCGGCCACTGTTGACCGGGAGTTCAACGGAATCGCCATGCGTCCGGGGTTGGTGAAGATCGGCGGTGATCCCACTCGACTGGCCGAAGCTCGCAGGGCTGCGCAGTCGATGCACTGCTATCTCGAGTTGCATATCGAGCAGGGCGGTACTCTTGCTCAGATGGGCATTCCCATTGGTGTCGTGGATGGAATCGTCAGTATCGACCAATATGCTG
>Ga0207641_10000928_pt1 | contig 30254 bp, 25 predicted proteins | sample KBSSwiS62_FD_184306 | JGI IMG/M metagenome (GOLD analysis project Ga0207641, IMG submission 184306) | Switchgrass rhizosphere microbial communities from Kellogg Biological Station, Michigan, USA - KBS Switchgrass S6-2 (SPAdes) (version 2) | ecosystem: Host-associated > Plants > Roots >... | reverse complement strand
ATATGAATTGCCTGGCTTGTTAAAAAAGCAATATTTATAAAAGAAGACGGAACAACTGGAAACCAATTCAGAATATTCTCAGGATAAAAACCCCTTTGTGTTGGCGTTGCATAGCCAGCATATCCTGTCAGTAATTTCATAAAAGCAAAAAAAGCAACCGTGTATAAACCGGTAAACACAAAAAGCCACCAGCCTTTTCTTTTTAAAAGGGTGTCTTTTTTTATATAGCCAATAAATAAAACACCAACAATTGCCGCAAATGAAATTGCCGGGTAATTATATCGGAAGAAACAAGGAAAAAAAAGCAAGAATGAAACAAGTACACTTTTTTTAATTGAGAAGTCTTTTGATACTAGAAGTTTTATTAATTGACTGAACCCGATAAGAAATAATACAATAGAAATAGAATCAGTCGGCAACGATTCGTTGATGAAAGTGTATTCAAAACATCCGGCAATAAGTGTCATGATATTGATGGCCGCTACAGGCAGACCTATTTGACGACATATTTCCCTGATAACAAATATTAGAGCAATACAAAAAATAATATCCAATGTAGTAGTAGCCCAGTAGATATTATAATTAAATAGCTTTAAAAAAGGAGCAAGCAGAATTGGATAACCCGGAGGCCACAGCGGGGTAAAATCATAAACCGGCGTTACTGTATTTGAAGTAAAGTATTGTGGAACGGCAAGGCCCTTTCCTTCCAACAAACTTTTGCTTTGAAATACAAGAAACATTTTATCCCTGCCATAGTATGAAACGAAAAGGACATTAATGATTCTTGTAGCAATGGAAAGAAAAATAATTACAATGGTGGTATAACGATTGGAAAGAAATGCGAACAGCTTGTTCATACAAGATCAAAAATAATCTACAAATTAATTAAGGACTTATTTCTTCAAGAAAAAAAACCGAAACGACAATTTTACTCTATATACCGGCCTTCTTTAATTCATTTCAACGATTGATTGTGAAAATAACTGTTAATGCGCTGCCCAACATTTTCCCTGATATTTATATAGTATAAGTTTATGTCCCCAACATGATAATTTTTTGTGGAGTATAAAAAGCCCCAGGGAAATTTTGGCCGCTTTACCCAAATTACACCTTCATAGATCTGTGCATCCGTTGTTCGTTTGTAAATTTTATTGAATTTATATAACACACTTCCAGTATTCAATTTTTTGGGAGCATAAACGCTATCAGTTTTCCATGTAATGGGATTCGTCACCAATGAGAAATCCTTTTCAACTTCTAAATAAGGCGCTTTATATCCTTCCCTAAAAGTTCTCCAACCGCAAACACAGCCTGTTTGAAGAGAATCTTCACACATTTTCAAGGAAGAAAAAGAATTCTTCGGAATTATCATACCAACAACATATGCAGCCACCAATTGTTTTTGTAATGGCTTATTCTCAAAGTAATCTTTTAATAACCGCAAAGCATGGGTTGTTCCCTGGCTATGAGAAGCAATTATAATGGGCCGGCCATGATTATAATTTTTCAAATAATATTCAAAAGCGGCTTTTACATCTTCGTATGCAAGATCAAAAGCTTTTAACGCGGCCAATGTATCTTTTGGGAAATACGCACTAATATGTGCTTCACGAAAACGTGGCGCATAAATTCTTGCATGCTGATTAAAAACACTTGCCTGGTATAAAATGCTGGAGTAGTCTGTTTTTGCGTTTAAGTATGGATCATCAATATCGGCATTCAAACTACTATCTTTTAATTCCATTGTGTACATGGTTGGATGCAAAAAGAAAACATCAACGAGAGTATCTCTTTTTTCTTTTCTAAGCGGCTTAGGGATGCTATCAGAGGGGTCCCATTTTAGTGGATGTGCTGCCCAATAATTCAAATTTGAATAATCTGGTTTTTTGTCTTCGCCCTTAAACTGGTAAAGACTTTTATAGGAAAGGTATTTATCTGAACAGGAAGAAAAGATTAATGAAAGAAGGAATCCAATTAAGCAATAATGGATACGAATTGAACTAAAAAGCGAGCATTTTAGATCTTTCATCATCATAATTGTCCGACTATCAAAGTCGGCAAAAATTTTTTAAAAAAAATTATCCGGGCATAGAGGTATGAAAATAAGCTAATTAAGCTTAAATATTGTATAAATAATTGGTCACAACCTTCAAAAGGCGAGTACTATGTTTTGTATAGTACCAAACATCACCCTATCTTTGATTTGTCAAACGAAAAAGATTCATGAAATTAAATCTCAAATACATTTTTTTATCAATTGTGCTAACAGTGATGTTTAACATGGCAAATGCACAATCTGTAAAAGATTCAATATACAACGAGATTGCTCATATGGATAGCGTCGTGTTCAATGCTTTTAATACAAGAGATGTTGAGAAATTTAAATCATTATTTACCGAAGACCTGGAATTCTATCACGATAAGGGCGGCCTTACAAATTATGAACATACGATCAGCTTCATGAAAGAAGTTGCAAAAAATGATAATGGATTAAGAAGGGATCTTGTGAAAGGAAGTCTTGAAGTCCATCCAATACCCGGCTATGGAGCTATAGAGATTGGAGTACATACTTTTTGTCATTTGGAAAATGGCAAACAAGACTGTGGCACTTTTAAGTTTGTTCATATATGGCAAAAGAAAAATGGCGAATGGAAAATTGCAAGAGTAGTCAGCTATGATCATTAATTGTTTTACGAACCTAAATAATAATACGAAAAAGACGATTTATGAATATTGAAAACACACAGAGCCAAATGAGGAAGGGGATCCTGGAATTCTGTATACTTTCCATCATTCGTCGGGGTGAGGCTTATCCCAGTGATATTGTCGAAGAGATGAAAGCCGCCAATCTCCATATCTTAGAAGGAACTTTATATCCCTTGCTAACCAGGCTAAAAAATGCAGAGATGCTTTCTTATCGTTGGGTGGAAAGTAATTCGGGGCCTCCCCGCAAATATTTTTCCCTTACTGGAAAAGGAGAAGCATTTTATAAAGAGCTTCAGCAAACATGGCAAGAACTTGCCAACGGAGTAAATGCATTAACCTCAAATCACCAACCAACCAACTTATAACTTCAACCACAAATTTTTTGCAATGAAAAAGATTATTAACATAAACCTGAGCGGCAGAGTAGTACCGATAGAGGATTCTGCCTACGAGAAATTACAGGAGTATATTGAAAGTCTTCGCCGATACTTTGCCAAAGAAGAAGGTCGTGATGAGATCATCAATGATATTGAAAGCCGCATAGCAGAGTTGATGAGTGAAAAAGTTCGCAAAGGCGCAGATAGCATCACAGATGCTGATGTAAATGAAATTGGGAACTCAATGGGCCGTCCTGAAGATTTTGAAGGCGAAGAAATTAAAGAACAGTCGTATGCTTCTTCTGCTTCTACTGCCGGTTCAAGCCAGCAGTCAACACAATCGCAACAAGTTCCGCCAAAAACAAAACGTGGTTTGTACAGGGACACAAGTGATAAATTTATCGGTGGTGTTTGTAGTGGTATCGCTGCATATCTGAATGTGGATCCTGCGATCGTAAGAATATTATTTGCAATCATTACGTTCGGCGGATTTGGTTTAGGATTTATGGCATATATCATTCTCTGGATCGTATTACCTGCTAAAGATGTGGAAGGATATGCAGGCAAAAGATTATTCCGTAATCCTGAAGGCAGAATGATCGGTGGTGTATGTAGCGGACTCGGCGCTTATTTTAATAAAAGTGCTGTAGGTATCAGGCTAATATTTCTTGCGCCTTTATTACTGAATCTATTAATAAATATGCTGGATGGTTTTGGATCAAGAGGCGGCTTTATATTTTTTCCAAATATTGTGGCCGGTTCATTGACCAGTACATTTATAATCGCCTATATAATTTTATGGATAGTATTACCTGAAGCAAGAAGTTCTTATGAAAAAATGGAAATGCGTGGTGAAAAAGTAGATGTGAATACCATTAAACAAAATGTACAAGACAGGGCAAAAGAAATGGGCGAGGATATTAAATCTGCAGCACAAAATTTTTCTGCAAAAGCAAAAGAATTTTCAGAGACCAGGGGAAAAACATTTGCAGCCGAAGTGAAACAGGTTGCAAAACCAATCGGTAGTGGCATTGGTCATGCAATAGGAGTGTTGTTCAAAGTTTTCTTTTTATTCATCGCTGGTGCTATTGCGTTTGGATTATTCGTTGCCCTGATGGCAATAATTTTCGGAGGTGTAGCATGGTGGCCCGTTAATGATTATTTATGGACCAACAGTTGGCAACCTATATATGTATGGGGAACGCTGATCTTATTTCTTGGAGTTCCATTAATTGGTTTTATTGTTTGGCTGATCAGAAGAATCATTGGAGTAAGATCAAGAAGCAATTATCTGGGCTGGATCTTTGGAGGATTGTGGACGCTGGGTTGGATATCAGTTATTATGCTTGCATCAACCGTGGTAAGAGAAACCCGCTATTTTGAAGATGCAGATCCGGTTACAATTCCGATCACACAACCTGCCAATAAAATGACAGTGCTGGTTTCTCAGCCTGTACTTGAATTCACGGACAAAGCATGGTGGATCGATAATGATGCAGAAGGATGGAATATCAACGAAGATTCTTTAAAACTTTCATTGGTAGATTTTACAGTAGAAAAAAGTCCGGATGCTGAGTATCATGTGATCCTTGTGAAAAAAAGCATGGGCAGATCAGTAGGTGATGCTAAAACAAGAGCCGGACAAATTCAGTATAGTATTGAAAGCAAAGACAGCATACTTGACATTGGGAATGGCTTTGCAATAAGTAAAGAAAGTAAATATCGTGGGCAGGTAATAGAGTTAAAGATACAAGTACCGGAAGGCAAAAAATTGAGATTTGATGAATCAATCACCAGAAAGCTCAATCCTGTTCAAATAAAAATGAATAGCCGTAGAAGCAGGCTCCGGAGAGCAAGGATCGATATAGATTATAATGAATGGTTTGAGTACAGGACAAATGTAGATTATGAAATGAGCAAAAACGGGACACTTATTGACCCCAATAAACCAGCAGAAACCACATCTGCTCCTAAAAATAAAACCGGTGATTATCGCTATGAGGATGCACAGCCGTCAACAACAAACAGCATTGAAGAACAGCGAAGAAAAGTACAGGAAGAGCAACAGAAGCTAAAAGATATGGAAGAAAGTAAAAAAGCTAAAAAAGATTCGATTAGCGGTAACAGTAAAAAGGAAAGCCTGGATGATAAAGACAACAACGAAGATGTTGCCGGTTCACCCATATTTTCTCTCGTTCAAATATTTAATTAAAGTCGGTTGAAGTTGGAATCTCACGGCATAGCCATGAGAAATCGAGTCCCGCTTTAGCGGGACTTTTTTATTTTCACTAACGTTATCTTTGCCCACCATAAATAAGATCATGAAGAATACACCTTTTACAAATAAACACATTACGCTTGGCGCTAAGATGGCTGAGTTTGCCGGTTATAATATGCCTATTTCTTATACCGGGATAAATGATGAGCATGCTGCCGTAAGAAAAAATGCTGGAGTCTTTGATGTTAGCCACATGGGGGAATTTATTTTAAAAGGGGAAAATGCATTGGACCTTATTCAACGTGTCACATCCAACGATGCTTCAAAGCTTGCAAATGGAAAAGCGCAGTACAGTTGTTTGCCAAATGACAATGCAGGTATCGTTGATGACCTGCTTGTTTATTGTATTGAAGAAAACAAAGTGTACATGCTGGTGGTGAACGCAAGCAATATTGAAAAAGACTGGAACTGGATAAGCAAGCACAACACAAAAGGAGCGGAGATGCATAACATTTCCGATAAAACATGTCTGCTTGCAATACAAGGCCCTAATGCTACAAAAATTCTGCAACCTTTGAGCGAAATCGATATCCTGAATTTAAAGTATTACACATTTGTAAAAGGAAAGTTTGCGGGGGTTGATAATGTAGTAATAAGTGCAACTGGTTATACGGGTGCCGGCGGTGTTGAAATTTATTTTGAAGACAAAGATGGGGCTGCTGGTAAAATATGGGATGCCATTTTTGAGATCGGGGGCCCGCAGGGATTAAAGCCAATAGGTCTTGGTGCAAGAGATACGCTGAGACTAGAAATGGGCTTTTGTCTTTATGGAAATGATATCGACGATACAACCTCGCCGTTAGAAGCAGGGCTTGGCTGGATCACTAAATTCACAAAAGAGTTTACGGCTAAAAATATTTTGGAAAAGCAAAAAGCAGAAGGACTAAAGAACAAGCTTGTTGGATTTGAAATGATTGACAAAGGCATTCCGCGTCATAATTATGAAATTAAAGATGGTTCTGGAAATAGGATTGGGTATGTAACATCAGGAACTCAATCTCCATCTTTGCAAAAAGCAATTGGAATGGGATATGTAACAGTGGAAAATGCAGCGATGGATTCTGAAATTTTCATTGCAGTAAGAGATAAATCATTAAAAGCAAAAGTGGTGAAGCTACCCTTTAGTTGATAAAAGAATGTAAACCCGGTTTGATTTTTGTATAAAGCGGATTATCTTTCACTATACTTGCTATGCCGACAATTCATCTAACCTCGTTTATTGCTGCCCCGGCAGACATAGTGTTTGATCTTAACAGGAATATCAGCCTTCATAAAATTTCAATGGAACATTTTAAGGAAGAAGCGGTGTCGGGTACCACATCAGGTTTAATTAATAAGGAGGACACAGTGACCTGGAAGGGGAAACATCTTTATAAAACCAGGTTCTTTACATCAAAGATCATTGAGATGAAACCCTTTGAGACATTTACCGATAAAATGATCAAGGGTGATTTTAAATTTTTTGAGCATCAGCATTTTTTTAAGCCGGTTGATAATGGAACCATTGTAATAGATATTATCAATTATGAAACGCCTTACGGCTGGATCGGTCAGCTAGTAAATAAATTTTATTTGAATTCTTATTTAGAAAAGCTGATCGATAATCGAAACAAAGTGATAAAACAATATGCCGAAACCGATAAATGGAGGGCATTGTTGAGCAATCGGCGTTGACTTATCCTTTGCTATATTTGCCCGATGAATAAAATTAAGCCTACTCTTTTTACTTCTCTTTCACCAGCATTGTTAAATCTATATGATATAAGTAATGCAACTGTTGTAATTATTGATGTGCTTAGGGCTACTTCTACTATTGCAACGGCATTATTTAACGGAGCCAAAGCTGTCATACCGGTTGACAGCGTGAGTCGTTGCATAGAAATTGGAAAACAGATTCACGGTATTACTGCAGGAGAAAGAGACGGAAAGGTTGCAGAAGGATTTATTCATGGCAATTCACCTTTCGAGTATCCAAGGGAATTTATTGAAGGAAAAACTCTGGTCCTTACTACTACAAATGGTACCAGGCTTTTGCAAATGGCATTAGATAAAGGTGCCAAGGAAATAATTACAGGTTCTTTTCCTAATCTTTCAGCGGTGTGTGATCATCTTGCCGAAAAGAAACAAAATGTAATTCTTGGATGTGCTGCATGGAAGGATAGAGTGAATATGGAGGACATGTTGTTTGCGGGTGCTGTTATTTCAAAGATCAGGAAACATTTTTCTATTAACTGCGATTCATCACATCTTGCAGAAACGATCTATAAAAAAGCGGAGAAAGACCTTTTTAGATTCATGAAAAAGAATGAAGCATCGCATTATCACCGGCTAATGGGTTTTGGTTTGGAAAAAGATATTCGTTATTGCTTAACAGCGGACGGAGCGAATGTGTTGCCAATATATGATAATGGAACGCTGGTAGTGAAACAAAAATCATAGCTGCGTTACAGAAAAAACAAACCTATAAAGATACTCCTTTTCATTCTTATTTTTTACCGATTTTAAAATAATTTATTTATCTCTCAATCGCTGGAAATCAGAAATACATTCCTTTATTTTTGCAGATTACCCTTTTCTGAACGAAGGGGGTTATATTAAAATCTAAACACACTTGGCCCTACCGCATCTTCTCAAATATGTTTATACCCATGGAACTGATGAAGTGATTCGTCGTGGAAAAAAAATTCATGCAATTGGATTTGTTGAGCTGGTGGAGTATGATAATCTTTTTGCCTCTGCCGTGTTTCGCGTAAAGGATGACAGCTATTCCACTTTTTATAAAGTTTACATTCAAAAAATAAATGACCCGCAACATGTATCGATGCGTTGCGCCTGTCCTTATAATCTTGGAGATATTTGTCGTCATGAAGCCGCTTCGTTGTTTCAATTGCAGGAGATGCTGGATAAAAACCTCCTGAAAACAGGAATGTCAAAATATGATCAACGGCATACAGTTGCCAAGATGAAACATATTGACCTGAAAACCTTGCGTCTTCTTTCTTCTCAAACTACTTACCAGGATGCAGAACAATATTTAAGAACTGATAAGGCCAATATTGAATCGGCAAAAGAGGAAACGGTAAAAGCAACTGTTTTACTCGATGGAAAATCTTACAAGGTCATTATTAAAAAGAATGAAGAAAGAAATTTCGATACAAGTTCTGATTATGAGGATGTCGATCATCCCCTGAACCTGCCTAAGATGATCGTGTTCTTGCAGCTATTAAATTCACATGGTCCTTATTATTTCGATAGCATTCGCAATTGGGATAAAGAAAAAAATAAATTGCTGGAGGCCTATGGCTATTCATTAAGTGATGACCTTAAAGGAAAGTTTGAATTTTCTTATAAAGACGGAAAACCTTTTTTGCGGGTGCTTGATACTAGTATCAAAAGAGTGAATACGCAGACAACAGCTTCTATACAAAAACCAGTCGTGGTACAAGAAGAAGTTTTTACTGAAGCATTGCCAAAACCGGAAACATCAGTAGTTACTCACAGGCTGGGATTGGTTATTAATTTTAATAAAAAGAATTACCCTTATTTCACCATCGATGCAATAAGCGGTGAAGCTGATGAAAATGCCGATGTGTTTTCCGGCAAAGTTGAAAAGCTTGATCTTTCAAAATATGTGGAAGCTGAAAATTTTAATGAAGATGACAGGCAAATGCTGAATTCGATCAGAAAATTGCAAGAGCCGGAGATCAGCAAGTATATAAGCCGCAATTCACCTTTCTCAGGAATTTGGGAAAATATCATTCACCAGGAGGAAGATGATCTGCCGGAAGACACTCGTGCATTAGTAAGAGAATATATTTTTCCAAAACTGAAAAAACTGCTTTTATCAATTGCTGGTAAGGGATTGATATTTCAACTTGCAAAAGGAAAAACATTTCGTACATCGAACCTTCAGCAAATTAATATTTCATCAGATGATATTAAGCCTTCATTTGACATAATAAAAAATAATGGATCAATTGAAATAAAAGCAACAGTGAAAGCTGGTGGTCTTTTACTTGACCTTAAAGACAATGAAGCAGGCACCCCGCTTTTTTATTTATACAATCATCAATTATTTTCCTGGAAAGATCAGCATACAAGTGAGGTGGCGGAGAATTTCTTTCCGGCTGGAGCCCAAAAAACAAACTTTTCTGATTGGAGTAATGTTTTGCAACAACAGGTGCTGCCCCTTACAAAAGAGTTCAAAGTAAATTTTGATAAATCACTTTTGCAGGAAATAAAAGACGGCAAGCCTGACATCAGTCTTTATCTCGCTGAAAAGGGAGATTATCTTTTATTCCAACCAATATTTTCTTATAAAGGATTTGCAACCACAGCTAAAGAAAGAGATGAAGTAGTAGTACCGGCAGGAGATAAAGTAATTATTGTACATCGTAACCGCCCGGCAGAACAGGAGTTCATTGCTAAAATGCAAAACCTGCATAGCAATTTTATTTACCAGGAAGATTCCCAGGCCTTGGCATTGAAAGGGATCGATGTTTTAAAAAATAACTGGTTCTTTTTATTTGTGGATGCAATGAATGAAATGAAAACGCCGGTGTTTGGTTTTGATGCATTAAAAAATTTCCGTTTTAACACGGCAAGGCCATCAACCAAAATTTTCATCAACAGCAATACTGACTGGTTTGATGCGAAGATCGATATTGTTTTCGGCGATCAACAGGTAAGTGTGGCAGAAGTAAAAAGGGCATTGGCAAATAAGCAACAATTTGTTCAGTTGGGAGATGGTACACTTGGTATTCTTCCGGAAGAGTGGCTAAAAAAATATTCATTGTTATTCCGTGTTGGCGAAGGAAAGACAAATCAACTTAAGTTGAGTCGCTTTCACATGAGTGTGATCGATGAGTTGTATGAGAATAGGGATGAAAATGAATTAGTGCTGAAACTGGAAGAGAAATATGAGAACCTGAAAGAGTTCAATACAATAAAAGAGATAGATCTACCCGGGGAATTGCAAGGTGTACTTCGTCCTTACCAGGTTTCCGGTTATCATTGGCTCAATTATTTAAGCGAAGTAAAATGGGGTGGCATTCTTGCAGATGATATGGGTTTGGGTAAAACTGTACAGGCTCTTTCATTCATGCAGCATTACAAAAATGAACATGGAAAATTGCAGGCAATGGTCGTTTGTCCAACCACACTTATCTATAACTGGGAAAATGAGATAAAAAAATTCACGCCAAAACTTTCTTATTGCATTCATCACGGAGCTACAAGATCAAGAGATAAAGAAAAGTTTGCGAGCAGTGATATTATCATTACCACCTATGGAACATTACGCAGTGATATAAAATTATTAATGACCATCGAGCTGGATTATTTATTGCTCGATGAAAGCCAGGCGATAAAAAATCCATTGAGTAAAGTAACAAGAGCTGCCTCTTTATTACATGCAAAGAACCGGTTGTGCATGAGTGGTACGCCATTGCAGAATAATACGTTTGATATTTTTGCGCAAATGAATTTCCTGAACCCAGGGATGCTTGGCAGCATGGAATTTTTCAGGCAGGAGTTTGCGATCCCAATCGATAAATTCGGCGAGCCTGACCGGAAAGAACATTTGAAAAAAATTCTTTATCCATTTATTCTTCGTCGTACAAAAGAACAGGTGGCAAAAGATCTTCCGGATAAAACAGAAACAATTCTTTATTGCGAAATGGAAGATGAGCAGCGGAGCATTTACGAAGCGTATAGAAATGATTACCGAAATCAAATATTGGGAACAATAGAAACACAAGGCATACAAAGATCTCAGCTAACAATTTTGCAGGGATTGATGAAGCTTCGGCAGATCTGTGATTCACCGGCAATATTGAATGAAACGGATAAATATGAAAATCATTCTATCAAGCTGGATGAGTTGTCAAGAGAGATAGTTGAAAATATTGGAAATCATAAAGCACTGGTATTCTCCCAGTTCCTCGGCATGCTTGCATTGATCAGAGGCAGACTGGATCAGTTAGGAGTGAAGTATGAATATTTTGATGGGAGCACAGCAGCGCCTGACAGGGAAAAGGCTATACAGAGCTTTCAAAATGATGAAACCGTAAGAGTGTTTTTAATTTCATTAAAAGCCGGGGGTGTTGGTTTGAATTTAACAGCCGCCGATTATGTATACATTGTTGACCCATGGTGGAACCCTGCTGTAGAACAACAGGCTATTGACCGAACACACCGTATTGGCCAGGATAAAAATATTTTTGCTTACCGCATGATCTGTGTTGATACCATTGAAGACAAGATCATTCAACTCCAGGAAAAGAAAAGGGCATTGGCAAAAGATCTTATTGCTGATGATAATACTTTTGTGAAATCGTTGTCGAGAGAAGACGTAGAATACTTGTTTAGCTAAAAACAATTTAACGGAAATGAAAAAAGGCAGCTTATTCAGCTGCCTTAATTTATATTTTGGGGTTAGTTAGAGAACTACTTTCTGCGATAATGGTATTTATGAGCGGCCAGCGATTGGCCTGTAACTATAACACCGAGCACAGAACGAAGCAACCTCAGAATACTAAAAGAAGGCTTGTAGTTGTGTTTATAGATCTTCGCCTCCTCATGCCCATGAACAATAACTCTGTTTTTCATACACGGATTTTTTTAATTAACGTTTGATTTTCAGATAAAGTATGTTGTAAAGTTAAAAAATTCTCTTATATATTGCAAGCGATATTGTTAAAATTCCATCTTATGAAGCCACTAACTGCCACTTTTCTTTTCATTTTATTTGTTTTTTCTCTTTCAGCACAGGTCATTCCGATCAAAAATGCTTTTCAAAATGACATCGCAAAAGTCATAAGTGATTATCCAAATGGATTCAAAAATATCGTTGGAGATGAGATAATGCAAAACCCTCAAAGTATCGAATTTGAATGCCTGGTCACTGTAAAAGATGCGATCAAATGCAGGCTGATAAAGTATAGCTCTAATCTAAAAGATATCTACTCATGGGAAGCAGATATGATAAAAACTGATGACTTTGAAACTGCCTCGAAAAAATTCAAAGAATTATATAACTCACTCCAACATCTTTCTGTGAACATTAATGGAAACACTGCGATATTTAAAGGAGACTATATAAAGCCATCAGAAGCTATAAAATTTACCACCATAGTTTTAGATGCCGGGGATAAAATATCAGAATTAAAAAATTTGAAGCTTGCATTGACGCTGGAAGCCGATATGCTTGATTGGATAATTAAGATCCAGGTTTATGAAAAGGAAAGAGAGGATAAGGATAAAGGCCCTGCTATTGATAAGTAGCGACTTTGTTAACCTTCATTAACCTAATTTCAACTCTGCTTAACCGGGTATTCAACTTCCTAAGAATATTTTCGTACCCGATCCCGATGGTCTTCGGGAGAAACCAACCGATGTATGAAGAAAATTATACTGATCGCTTTATCCGGATTTATTTGGCTTACCAGCTCTGCACAAAAAAACGGTAATGTTAAGGGAATTGTTTTTGATACAATTGCTAAACAACCCGTCCCAGCCGCTACCATTACTGTTCTGCAAGCAAAAGATTCTTCACTGGTAACATTTACCATGACAAATAGCCGCGGGGAGTTCTCATTAGCCAATGTTCCTTATGGTGATTATCGCTTGTTGGTTACACATGTCAACTATCATAACGTAAATAAATATTTTTCAGTAAATGATGCAAACAAAAATATTGACCTGCCAAATATTGAAGTAAGCGATAAAAATAAAGTACTTGAAGAAGTTGTGATAATGGCAGAAGCGCCACCAGTGACGTTAATAGGAGATACAGTTCAGTACAATGCAGGTTCTTTTAAAACAAAACCGAATGCAGTAGTAGAGGATCTTTTGAAAAGAATGCCGGGAATACAAGTGGACAAAGACGGAAAAGTGAAGGCGCAGGGGCAGGAAGTAAAAAGAGTTTTAGTCGATGGGAAAGAGTTTTTTGGGAACGATCCTAAAATTGCAACCAAAAACTTACCGGCAGATGCAGTCGATAAAGTACAGGTGTACGATAAACAAAGCGACATGTCGCAACTAACAGGTTTTGATGATGGACAAAGTGAGAAGACGATCAATCTAAAATTGAAAAAAGATAAAAAGAAAGGAGTGTTTGGAAAAGTAAATGGCGGCGGTGGTACTGAAGAACGCTACCAGGGAAAATTCAATGTGAACTCTTTTAAAGGAGCAAGACAAATGTCAGTGATAGGAATGGGGAACAATACAAATGCTGAAGGGTTTTCATTTATGGATATACTGAGTTTTAGCGGAGGAATGAATCAGTTATGCGGGAATAGCGGCGGTGGAGGTATCAATATTAATATGTCTTCAAATGATATGATGGCAAGTGCAATGGGCGGAGGTAATAATAATTCGATCAATACATCATGGGCAGGTGGGGCTAACTATAATAATATTATAGGAAAAAAAATGGAAGTGCAGAGCAACTATTTCTACAACCACTATAACCCCCTTACCGATCAAAAACTAAGTCGTCAATATATTTTACCAGACTCTACCTATTTCTATGACCAAAACTCAAGAACAGATAATAATAACAATTCACATCGTTTTAATCTTACCTACGACTATCTCATAGATTCAATGAATTCTATAAAATTTACTCCAACGCTAAGCTTGCAGCAATCAAAGAACCATTCGGTAAATGGATATGAGACATTGTCAGAACAATTGATCAGGAGTAATAGAGGGGCCAGCGATAATTTTTCTGCCAGCGATGGATATAATTTTAATGGTACCTTATTATACAGGAAGAAATTCAGGAGAAGAGGAAGAACTTTTTCGTTAAGCGTTGGAAGTACTTTAAGCAATAGTGATGGAAATGGTGAGCTGGAATCGATGATCCAGTATTATAACACGTCAGGTAATCTTGTAAAAACCGATTCTATTGATCAGCACAACGATTTTGAAACTGAAGTAAGAGCATACAACACCAGAGCCGTTTATACAGAACCATTATTTAAAAGATCATTGCTTGAGTTCAGTGCATCAAAAAATGAAAGCCGCTCCGCTTCTGATAAAATAACCTATGACTATGATCCTAACTCGGGTAAACATGATATTGTGAACCCACTGCTTACAAATAACTATGAAAATATTTATGGAACAACAACTGCGGGTATCAGAATTCGTACACAAAAGAAAAAATATAATTACTCAGTTGGCTTAACATGGCAAAATGCAGATCTGAAAGGAACCATTACGTCCGGCATAAAAGATTCAGTGATCACAAAATCATTTTATAACCTGTTGCCAAATGCAAGATTCCAATACAATTTTACAAGATTTAAAAATCTCCAGTTGGATTACCGGGCATCGACTAACCAGCCATCGGTAACCCAGTTGCAGCCAATACCCGACATCAGTAATCCGATAAATATAAAAATTGGTAACCCTAATTTGAAACAGGAATTCACGCATCGTATAAATGCAAATTATACCGGCATGAATCCCTTCCGCAATAAAAGCTTTTTCTGGTTTAGCAGTTATTCGTTTACCAATAATAAGATTGTGAATTATGATGTAACCGATTCATTCGGAAGAAAGGTAACAACACCAGTGAATGTGGATGGTGTTTACAATTTAAATAACGATATAAGTATTGGTTGGCCCCTTCGTTTCATAAAAGCGACATTAAATTTTAATACAGGATTAGGGTATAGTAAAACGATACAGTTCATTAATACGATCCGGAATAATATTCATAATACCAATATTAGTCCGAGGGTTGAAATATCAAAAAGCTTTAAAGATAAATTCGACCTTACAATCAACGGCGGCTTTACCTTTAATAAAGCACAATATTCTTTGGAATCATCACTTAATAATAATTATTTCACACAGGATTACGGCATTGATGCAGGCTGGCAGCTTCCAAAGAATTTTTATCTGTCTACCGATTTTACGTATACTATCAGTAGTAAGCGTTCCGAAGGGTTCAATGCAAAAGTCCCTTTATGGAATGCGTCATTCAGCAAGTTATTCTTAAAATATAACCGTGGGGAATTGAAGATCAGTGCTCATGATCTGCTGAATGAAAACGAGGCAATAGTTCGTTACACCAATTCAAATTATATCGAGGACCAGAGTAATCGTGTGTTGAAGCGTTTCTATTTACTCAGTTTTACATATAGCCTTAATAAGATGAGTGCTAATGCCAACGGCCCGGGAAGAGGAAATGTGATCATAAGAAGATAGTGGAATTAGTCAAGCACTTCATAGATCATAACGGGATGTGACTTATTTTACAAATTCACTTCACCAACTTTACTGCAATTGAAAGACTCTTTTACTTTTTCGTATGAAGATTCATTAATGATGATCTGTCCTTCTTTCGCTATAGTTTGCAATCGCTGAGCAACATTCACCACATCACCTATTACAGTATAGTCGAGGCGTTTCAGATTTGCGGAGCCGATATTGCCGGAGATCATTTCGCCGCTATTAATACCAATGGAAACTTTTGGTGTAAAGAAAATATTGCCCGATTCGTTTGGCAGCTCGGATATTCTTTTTCTTACAGCAAGGCAAGCATCCATAGCCCTGTCTAAATGATAATCGCCACGAAACACCGCCATTACTGCATCGCCCATGAATTTATCTATATATCCGCCCTGTGCTATAATCTCTTTCACCATTACATCGAAATATTTGTTCAGGAGTTTTACTACTGTGTCCGGAGATTCTTTTTCACTGATGGTAGTGAAGCTGCAAATATCAAGAAAGGCAACAGTCGCCACTACCGTCTCATTTACCATCAATGATGATTCAAATTCACGGCCACCCATAAAATTCAGCACAGTTTCATCCACATACATTTTAAGTATGTTATTTTCTTTAATGGCTTTCATTGTTTCCCTCATCTGTTGAACGTGGCTTAGTGTCTTTTCCATTGTCAATTCCAGGTCCTCAAAATTAACCGGTTTGGTTACAAAATCAAAAGCGCCACGATTCATAGCTGTGCGAATATTTTCCATATCGCCATAAGCAGAAACAATAACCGCCTTTAATAAAGTTTTTTGTTCATTGATCTTTGAAAGCAGAGTTAGTCCATCCATTTCGGGCATGTTGATATCACTTAGCACGATATCTACATCTTCATTCAGTTCCAATTGCTCCAACGCATGTTTACCATTTATAGCAAATAAAAACTCATACTTGTGCTCACGGATTTTTTGCCTGAACTTTTGCTTGATCAGCACTTCGAGATCTGTTTCATCATCTACCACTAATATTTTTGCCATTAGTGTATTGCTTTTAATTTTTCTTTTAGCAGGCTAAACTCTAGAGGCTTTGTCAAAAAATCATCGGCACCTAATTTCATGGCAGTATTATAATTGTCGGCATCGCCATAAGCTGTTATCATCATTACCAGTGGCGGTGGCTCTTTGTGTTTTTCCTTGATATGCCTGAGCAGTTCCAAACCACTCATACCGGGCATATTGATATCTGAAAGTATCAATACTGCTTCATGACTAAGATCGCCAAGGTATTTCAAGGCATCCTCGCCGGAATAGGCAAAAGCAAATTCCATTTCCTTATTGCGGATCTCTTTTCTGAACCTTTGTTCGAAGAGAACCTGTACATCTTTTTCGTCGTCGACTACTAAAATTTTCATTCGATGAATTTATGATTTATAGTGGCAAAATAATACTAAACGCTGTACTTTCTCCTTCTTTTGTTTCAACTCTTAATTCTCCTCCATGTCCCTTGGTAACGATGTCATAACTCAAGGATAAACCAAGCCCCGTTCCCTGGCCGGTTGGCTTGGTAGTAAAGAAGGGTTGAAAAATTTTATCCAGAGCTTTTTGTGGAATTCCTGTCCCATTGTCTTTTACTGTAACCATAACTTTATTGTCTACTTTTTTGGTACCAACTGTTACAGTTGGCTCATATCCTTCTGGATGTGATTTCTTTTTTTCCATGACCGCATAAAACGCATTGGTAATTAAATTTAAAATTACCCGGCCGATGTCCTGCGAAATAACTTTTACCAACCCAATGTTTTCATCATAATCGGTTTTGAGTGCTGCATTAAATGATTTGTCTTTAGCCCGCAAGCCATGATAAGCCAGTCTTAGATATTCATCAGCTAAAACATTTATGTCAGTCGGCTCCTTTTTATTGTTGCTTGTTCTGGAATGTTGTAACATGCTTTTCACAATTCCATCAGCCCGTTTGCCATGAAGGTTTATTTTTTCTAAACTCATTTTTACCTCATTGGCTATTGCTTTGGCTTCGTTCGCATTTCCTTTTTCCAACTGTTCTGTCATTTCATCGAGTAGCTCATTACTTACTTCTGAAAAATTATTGACAAAATTCAATGGGTTCTGAATTTCATGAGCAATACCGGCGGTCAATTCACCAAGGCTTGCCATTTTTTCAGATTGTATAAGTTGCGCCTGTGTGGCTTTTAATTCTTCCAATGTTTGTGTAAGTGCTTTATTTGCATCCTCGATCACCAATGATTTCTTTTGAAGGTCCTCGATACTTTCTTGCAGCATTACAGACAAAGTATTTCTATCTTTTTCGATCCGCTCAAGCTTGAATTGTATCATTGACTGGTTCTTGTCTGCTTCTTTAATCACCTTAAGAAGAGATTCCTTTTCAGCATCACTTATGCCGGAAGAATTTTTTATAAGATCTGATATCGTTTGAAGCTGAGGACTCATTTTTCCGTTAATGTAGCCAGTGAGCAAGTCATATTATGAAATTCGTGTTCACCTGAATCTACTTTTCCAATTTCGCCATAACAAAAGAAACCTGCAAGTGGGGCATTCCAAATATTTTTTATTCTATCTATTTCTTCACTCACGTAAGGCCCTAAAGTAATTTGCCGACCGGCGCAGGAAAATAAAATGATGGCATCGGGTTCGGGCTGCTCTTTTTTATAGTTATTGAATTCATTTAAAGTCGCTTCAATTACTTCAAATCCGGGCAACAAACATAACTTAACTTTTGAGCCCTCCGGTAAACTACCCGCAAAAATTATTGAACGGTCTCCCGGGTTTGCCTGCATAGGTGTACGCATTACCGGGTGTTTACCTTCCCTTTTTAACTGTACCTGAAAATTACTACTGATCATAAAATTCATTCCATTATTTGTATCAAGGTCTTTTAGGCCTGCATATCGTGAAACAAAATCCAATGCTGGTTCGTTGTCGATAGTGTAGACAACATTACCATTACTTTTTGTAATTATCCTGTCCATGCCAACCGGTTTCCATCCACCAACTGCCACTCCACTCAAACTGATCTTTTCTTCATCAAGTATCAATGCAAGTAATCCATAATCGAAAAGTTTATCATTGGTGAACACGTAAGTTCTTTCCATTTTCAAAGAATCTGCAGCCAGCCCGCCGATAATAGTAGTGCCTTTTCCAGAGGCAGATTCAATTCCTGTAATAATTTCGTCACCATCAACAGCTAGTCCGCCCGATATAACAAGAAATGCAGGGTTTTTAAATTTCCTAAGTGCTGATCTGCCGATCTGTTCTGCAATTTCTTTTATAGTTCCTTCATCAGCGCCTTTAATCGCTAACTGAAAGTATGCAGGATCAATATCAAGTAATAAGAGAACAATTGACTGCGATTCAATTTCCCCATCAGTAAAATTATCACCGGTTGAAGCGCCAAAAATCTGAATCCCTTTTTGTGATAATAATTCACTTACCGTAGTTCTTTCAATATCATTTGCCATAAAAACAACAGCTAATGTTGGTTGAAACCCGTCAGTCATACTTTTATCCAAAGCATCTTTTATTTCGCCTGTCGTTTTTCCTTTGATTGATTTTGCTTTCATGAAAATTTTTAAGATTTGACTTGTAGTAAAATTGGCGGGTTAAATTAATCATTTTAAGAATAATATAGCCAAATGATAAATTCAGGAGAAAAGATCAAGATCTCCTATTGATTCGCTTGTTTTTGTACACAAGCACAATATTTGCCGGAACACAAAGTTTAGAGTAGGTAGCTCTTGCCTGACTAGCTGTTTTAATCTATAACTTAAAACATGTGTGTATGAAAACGACGACTTTTGGCAACCATCTTCACCCCGCACTTGAGCAACTTCACAGAAATACTTGTTTATGGATCGGCCATATGAATTCAGGCCCCGCAGATCATCTTGCAGGGCAAACTTTTCAATGTCCTGAAGACGGATCTCTTAATAACATCCAGGTTTATACGATCGCTGTTTCTCATCCGGGTAAATTGATCCTCACCCTACACGAATTTGATAAGCAAAGGAAAAATTGGGGGCAAGTTCTTTCGTCTGTAGAGATTGAAGTGGATGAAAATGATACAGAAAACTGGGTGCAGTTTCCACTTAAATCTGTGCAGCTACACAAGGACAACACGTATGGGTTTAGACTTAAAAGTCCGGATACATTAGTAGCAATTGGTGAGGCAGCGTGGTCAAGCACAAGCCCGTTTGCTTATGGGGAAGAATGGAACGCAAATAATATTGAGAGCAAGGATCACTATTATCGTTATTTCAGTCTTGCATTTAAAGTGGAATTGAGAGCTTAACCTGAAAAACTTGAAATAAAAAAGGCGACATGATAATGTCGCCTTGAATAATATTGCTTGTCAAATTAATTCCGGATATTAACCCTCATACCACCAGGTCCTCCGCCGTTCTGCATCATTTCCTGCATCAGCTTTTCTCTTTCTTTTGCAAATTCTTCTGAAGTTACTTTTTTCCCTTTTGATGGCTCTTTGATCTTTGCAACATCCACTTTTGGAGAAATTTCAATTGCTTTAAAAGTGTTTCTTCCGTTATTGATATCAATTTCCAAAATAGTTCCTGGCAACTGTCCCTGGTATATATCGGGGCCGAATGAACCCGGTATCTCATTGGTAAACCATGCAACAATATTCATTGTATCCATCACCTTTTCTCTTTTAGCTTCACCATTATCCATTGTCATCCGGAAGCTCTCCTGCATACGCTGTGTTGTTGCTTTCATACAATTATGACCAAGGATCACCTTTGTCTCTCCGGCAACTTTCCAACTTAGTTTTTTTATACTATCTGCTATAATATAACTTTTGCCACCCAACTCTCTTTGATCAACTTTTTTACTTTCAGTTATGTTATGGAAAGCAATATCATCACTCCCTGGCACACGAATGACCATTCTCATTCCACCACCGCTATCACCAAAACTTGTTTCGTCGCTTTGACCGTCATCCTCAACACCTTGCCATAAGCTCTTTCCTTCGGTGAAAAATAGTTCAAACTTATCCTTTCTTTCTTTTGGGATCATATTTTGAAAAGCAGGATTATCGTCATTGATCCTGATCTGTAATTGCATTGTTCTTTCGTACAAGATCTTACCTTCTTTTACCTGTGCAAGAGAGGGAATAGCTATAAGTATAGCCGACGCAATCAATAAACGTTTCATAAATAAATTAATGTTTTGACAAAACTAATTCCGTTGCTGACGGGTACAAGTTAAGCTACCTTGGTTTAAGGTTAATAAAGGTTAACAGCTTTTTTAACCCCGTTATCTAATGGCTAAATTTGTTTTTCAATGAACAGAACCGGGAACATATCTGGAACTAATCCTAAACGAAGTACGCTCAACGAATGGCAATTGTTATTAATGGCTATTCCCATTCTCATTATTGCCGGTTTCCAGGTTTTCTGGCTTCGGGAAAATTATATCAAGGAAAAAAAGGATCTCGAGTTCCGCAGTAACGTTGTTTTCAAAGAGACAGTACGAAAACTCCAGGGAAAAAAATTGAACCTTGGCAAAGTTTTTAATGATTCTACCTCTAAGATAAAAGTTGAAGTAATGAATGACGGACCTGGATTTCCTGGTCACCCAGATGATGAAATCACTAATGCAATAAATAATGTAACGATACGGGTGAATGATTCCTTAAGGAATGCAGGGATCGTTTTGGAAGACCGGCCGAATGTCATAATAAGAAATAAAGAACTACCGGGCGATTCGATGAGGCATAAAAAAGGGAACATGATCATTTCAATGAATGAATCCTTTTCAAGGACGGGAGATTCAACCAAAGATTTTTTATTTGAACGCAAAGGACCTCCCGGAGAAATTTTCCGATTCTTATATAATGTTGATTCATTACAAGATTCACTGCGTGTTAAAGAAATTGATTCCGCTTGCAAGATCGCTTTCAGGAAAGAAGGAATGAACGTCCCGATATTGATCACAAAAGATACCAACCCCGTTCGTCGTGAACGGATCCCAAAGGAAGAAGAAAAGGCACTCAACAAGATCACTATTGGTTTTGCTCATCCGGTCACTTATGAGTTAACTCTTGGTAATTCTTTTGGGTATTTGATCAAAAAACTTATTTCTCCAATTTTATTTTCCTTGTTTCTTGTAGGTGTTACAGTTTTTTCATTTGTATTACTTTACCGGAACCTGCAACGTCAGCGAAAGCTTACTGAAATAAAGAATGAATTCATAAGCAATATCACCCACGAACTAAAAACACCGATCGCCACTGTAGGGGTGGCCATAGAAGCATTAAGAAATTTTAATGCGATCAATGACCCGCAGCGAACCAAAGAATATTTAGATATTTCGCAAAACGAATTGCAACGTCTTTCCTTGCTTGTAGATAAAGTGCTTAAGCTTTCCATGTTTGAGAAAAAAGAAATTGAACTGAAATATGAATTGCTTGATCTAAAAGGTGTGGTGGATGAAGTGGTTTCCTCTATGCGATTGCAAATTGAAAAACATCATGCGATTGTTTCTATAAATACGGAAGGGGATACTCATTTACAAGCAGACAGGCTGCATTTACTCAGTGTAGTTTTTAATTTGCTTGATAATGCATTAAAATATGGCAATGGTAACACTGCGATAAAATTTGACTTGAAAGAAAAGGAAAACGAGATTGAATTATCTGTTGCAGATAACGGAATTGGAATTTCACAGGAATATAAAGACAAAGTGTTTGAAAAATTTTTCCGTGTGCCGTTAGGGAATACACATAATACAAAAGGCTATGGGCTGGGGTTAAGCTATGTAGCCCATGTTATTCAAAGACATAAGGGAAAAATAGAAGTAGAAAGTCAACCTGGCCTGGGTTCTAAATTTATTATTACTTTGCCTAAAGTAGTTTAACTATTCATAAAAGACATGAACAAAACAAAAGTTTTATACGTAGAGGATGAAGTGTTTCTTGGCAAGATCGTAAAAGAAAGTCTTGAAAGCCGCGGCTTTGAAGTGATAATGGAAAGTGATGGGGCAAAAGCAACAGGAGCATTTAAAAAATCTGAACCAGATATCTGTGTATTGGATGTAATGCTTCCGAATAAAGACGGCTTTACCATTGCTGATGAAATAAGGGATCTGAATGAAGAAGTGCCTATTATTTTTCTTACAGCAAAAACTCAAACCGAAGATGTAGTGAAAGGCTTTTCACTTGGTGGCAATGATTATATCCGCAAGCCTTTTAGCATGGAAGAACTGATCGTAAGAATTCAAAATGCTCTTCGCAATAAAACAGAAGCTCCTAAAAAAATTACTGGTGATAGTGTAACGATGGGTAAATACACTTTTCAACTCAACCGACAGGTATTAAATGATGGTAAAGAAGACCGCAAGCTTTCATACCGTGAAAGTGAACTTTTGAAAGTATTATATGAGAATCGAGATAAGATCATTGATCGAAAGGATATTCTCAATCTTCTCTGGGGCAATGATAACTTCTTCAACAGCCGTAACCTTGATGTGTACATCACCAAACTCCGTGGTTATTTAAAAGAAGATCCTTCTTTGGAAATTATTACAATTAAAGGGATAGGATATCGATTTGTAGTGTCCTGACTTGCTCCTAGTCAGGCATTTTAAATCTGTTCTCAATAATGTATCTTTCCTGAAACATTACAAAATGAAATTTTTTCCCTCGCAATTGTTGAGGAAAGAATTTCATTTATAGAATAATTTATTTTTAAAACATGAAAAAAATATTTTTCTTTTTATTTGTTCCGGTCACCTTATTCTCTCAATCTTTTTCAAAGGAAGAGATCTCCAATTGGGCAAAACAGGCGAAGAATGTCAATATCATAAGAGATAACTGGGGTATACCGCATATTTATGGGAAAACAGATGCCGATGCTGTGTTTGGTTTGATGTATGCGCAGTGTGAAGATGATTTTAAAAGGTTGGAGATGAATTATATTGAAAAGCTGGGGAGAATGGCAGAAGTAAAAGGCGAATCATCTGTATATGACGATCTGCTGATAAGAATGATCATTGATTCTGCTGATGCTGTAAAAGATTATACCAACTCACCTGCATGGTTAAAAAAACTGTGTAATGCTTTTGCTGACGGCATAAATTATTATATATACAAAAACAGGAATACTAAACCTGCACTATTAACTCGTTTCAAGCCCTGGTATCCGTTGTTATGGACAGATGGAAGCATTGGTGCTATCAGTACTGCTGATATTTCTGTCAATGAATTAAAGAACTTTTATTCAGGTGAACCATCTGTTTCGTTTGTTAAAGAACCCGAAGAAGAAATATTAACGGGCTCAAATGGCTTTGCTTTTTCACCAAAGATCACGGAGTCAGGAAATGCGATCCTTTATATTAACCCGCATGTTACTTTTTATTTCCGTCCCGAAGTGCACATGGTAAGTGAGGAAGGATTAAATGCTTATGGTGCTGTAACCTGGGGACAATTTTTCGTTTACCAGGGATTTAATGAGCATTGTGGATGGATGCACACTTCAAGCGCTGTTGATGCAGCAGATACTTATATTGAGAAAATTTCAAAAAAGGACAAGAGCTGGTTGTATGAATATGATGGAAAACAAAAAGCAGTTATTCAAAAAAAGATATCAATTACAATTCAAAAAGGCGGTGGCGGCAAAACAACAACTATAATTAATGCCTTGTATACGCATCATGGTCCCATCATGGCAAAAAGAAATGGACAATGGTTGAGTGTAAGAGCAGATAACCGGATCATGAATGGATTAGTGCAATGCTGGCAAAGAACGAAAGCAAAAAATTTTGGCGATTTTAAAAAAACGCTTGATCTCAAAGGAAATATTTCAAACAATACTGTCTATGCAGATGCTGAAGGGAACATTGCTTACTGGCATGGAAATCGTATTCCTAAAAGGGATACAAAATATGATTGGAGTAAAGCAGTTGATGGAAGTATATCTGCAACAGAATGGAAAGGCTATCACAGCATCAATGAAACAGTTCAAAGTATTAATCCCCCAAACGGCTGGTTACAAAATTGTAACTCTACACCTTTCACAGTTGCAGGAACTAATAGCCCTAAAAAAGAAAACTACCCTGCTTATATGGCTCCAGACGGAGAAAACTTTCGAGGCATAAATGCTGTAAGAGTCTTGAGTGAAGAAAATAAATACACAATTGACAAAGTAATCAAAGCAGGGTATGATAAAAGACTATCTGCATTTGAAATTTTAATTCCTGCATTGATAAAATGTTTTGGACAAAATGTTCATGGCAACGACAGTCTTTATAACAAGTTGTATGAGGCCATATCAATTTTTAGGAACTGGGATTTTCGTTGCGGAGAGAATTCAATTGCTACAACCTTGGCAGTTGAATGGGGACAAAAGATCCTCCCGTCTATTTTTAGAACGAAGGTTGTTGACGATGAAGAGGCTGACCAGGTTGACAAAGCAAAATATTTTGCAGCAAATGCAAAACCAGAAGAACTACTACAACCATTAGTAGCCACAATAAATGAATTGAAAAATAAGTTTGGCGACTGGAAAATACAGTGGGGTGAGATCAACCGTTTTCAAAGAATTTCTTCTGACATTGACAACAAATTTGACGATAATAAACCGAGCATTCCCGACGGGTTTGTTTCATCAACATGGGGAATGCTTCCTTCCTATACCAGTCGCAGCTTTCCTGGCACTAAAAAAAGATATGGTGTAAATGGAAATAGCTTTATATGTGCTGTAGAATTTGGAAAAAGGATAAAAGCAAAATCGTTATTGGCAGGGGGAGAAAGCGGCAATGAGAATTCAAAACATTTTTTTGACCAGGGATCGATGTATAGCCAGGGTCAATTCAAAGATGTTTTATTTTATAAAGAAGATGTGATGAAACATGTAGAAAAAATGTATCACCCGGGTGAGGAATAAATAAAAAGAGTTGCCAAAAAAGCAACTCTTTTTAATATATATATATGGGTCAATTGAATTTATTACTTGTTTCAGCTACAGTAGGCTTCTGCCCAAATAAATTACCAAAACTCCCGAGATTTTTTTCTAGAAAGTCTCCTCCTCTTTTTTTCAACTCAGCTTTTTGTTCAGGAGTCATTTGAGTATAACGATAAACACCATAAGCGGCAGCGGCCAATATCAAGCCTAATAATTTTTTTTGCATAGTTTTTATTTTAAGGTTTACTATCATAATATGTAAGCATAAAATATCGTGCCGCAAATAAGATAAATATTGGTGAGACATTAAATGAAAAAGTTCATTAAAGAAGATCAGGCTTCAATAATTCGCAGCTTTGCATAATTAAGCATTATCTTTTTTTCTCCGTTGTTCTCAAATTTAATTGTAGCGATCGGGTTATGGGCGGCCCCTTCTTTTTTTATCACTTCGCCAAATCCAAATTTCTGATGCTCCACTTTTTGTCCCACTTGTAAATTAGACACATCACTTGCTTTAAAATCTGCAGAAGGAACATGCTCAATAACTTTCTGAATGTTGACTTTTGGTGCTAAATAAGAGGGTGTTTCTTTTTTTGTTGATGTTCGGTTATCAGATGTCCAGTCCTTGCCGCTTCCTCCCCATCCTTTCATTCTTTCAAATGCAGTTCCAATGCCATAACCCTGGTTTTTTGCGCCGCCGCCTGCAAAGCTTCTGTCAATATAATTTTCAGGAAGTTCATCCATAAAACGACTTGGTTCATTTTGCACTAAGGAACCAAAACGATAACGTGTATTTGCGTAAGTGATAAACAATCTTTTTTTAGCTCTTGTAATTGCTACATAAAACAACCTTCTTTCTTCCTCCAGCTCTTCTCTTGTATTTATGCTAAGTGCATTTGGGAAAAGCATTTCTTCAAGGCCGGCAACAAATACAACAGAGAATTCAAGCCCTTTTGCAGCATGAATAGTCATTAGTTTTACGGTATCGGCATTGGGATCTTTGTCATCGGCATCGGTTAATAAGGTGATCTGTTGCAAATAACTTCCAAGGCTTTTATCCACCACCTCTCCTTCCTCATTATCCGGACTTTCTATCCATTCTTTTATTGAGTTTAATAATTCCTGTATGTTCTCATATCGTGCAACACCTTCCGTGCTTTTATCATTAAAAAGCTCCTTTACAAAATTTGTTTGCTTGCCTACATGAAAAGCCACATCATAAGCATTATGTTTTTGCAACATGCTTTGAAAACTTTTTATCATTGTTACAAAGCCATCAATAGCTTCTAATGTACCAGCCTTGAATCCAAAAGTTTTTGCCTGTTCCAGCACTTGCCACATGCTGATATTATTTTCATTGGCAAAAAGAACAGCTTTGTCAATAGTTGTTTTGCCAATGCCCCTTGCAGGATAATTGATGATACGTTTCAGCGCTTCTTCATCTCTTGGGTTAATAGTAATCCTTAAATAAGCGATATAATCTTTAATCTCTTTGCGTTGATAAAAGCTAATGCCGCCATAAATAGTATAAGGAATACCCATACGACGCAGGGATTCTTCGAAGGCCCGGCTCTGCGCATTGGTACGGTAAAGAATTGCAAAATCCCTGTTGTAAAAATGATTACGAAGCTTTTGTTCCTGTATGGTGTCAGCAATAAATTTTCCTTCCTCATTATCGGTCATTGTTCTTACAATACGTATCTTCTCTCCTTCTGCATTTTCCGTCCAAAGATCTTTTGGTATCTGGCTTTTATTTTTTTTAATGACCTCGTTAGCTGTATTTAATATGCTTTGTGTGCTGCGATAATTTTGCTCCAGCTTTATCACTTTTACTTCTTCATAATCTTTTTGAAACTGTAAAATATTCTGGATCGTGGCGCCACGAAAACTGTAAATGCTTTGAGCATCATCACCCACTACACACACATTTTCATGCATAGCGCCAAGCAATTTTATGATTTCATACTGTGCAGGGTTGGTATCCTGGTACTCATCAATTAAAATATACCTGAATTTATGCTGATACTTACTCAGGCTTTCAGGAAATGTTTTTAATAGCTCATAAAACTTTAGGAGCAGATCATCAAAATCCATGGCGCCGTTCTTAAAACAACGTTTTACATACGCATCATAAATCTGGCTTATTGCAGGGCGATTGCTGCGCATATCTTCCTGCTGTATATAATAGTCATTGACATATTCTGCTGGCCCTACCAATGCATTTTTAGCTGAAGAGATCCGGTTATAAACTGTGGAAGGCTTATAATGTTTATCATCAAGATTTAATTCATTGATCACAGTTTTTACCACACTCTTTGCATCATCTGTATCATAAATGGTAAAGTTGTTAGGATAGCCCATTTTCGGAGCTTCGGTGCGCAGAATTCTTGCAAACACGGAATGAAATGTTCCTATATATAAATTTCTTGCTTCGTTGTTGCCAAGAACATGCTCGACCCTTTCCTTCATCTCCTTTGCAGCCTTATTTGTAAAAGTGAGAGTAAGAATATTAAAAGCATCTATACCATTTGCCATCAGGTGAGCCACCCGTGTTGTAAGTACTTTGGTTTTTCCGCTACCGGCACCTGCCACGATCATCAATGGCCCATCAATATGTAATACGGCCTCACGTTGTCTTTCATTCAAACCTTCTAAATAATTTGTCATTTTGTTTTTGCCACCCTGAGCTTTGCAAAGGGTAATTATGGCTGCAAATTACGTCATCATTGCGGCTAAAAAATTTGTCTTAAAAACTTTTACTAATAAAAAACCCCATCTCGCCTTAGGCGAGACGGGGCATCGAATATTTTTATTTTTAAGAAGGCTGTTTCTTCGGTTCCAATAGTTGGAAAAACTGATCTAATTGTGGCAGGATTACAATTCTTGTCCTGCGATTTATAGCTTTATTTTCAGCAGAATTATTTTCCACCAAAGGGTGATATTCACTTCGACCAGCTGCTGACATTTTCGCCGGATCGAGGCCATATTCTTTTTGCAAAATTCTTACAACTGAAGTTGCCCTTTTTACACTCAGGTCCCAGTTGTCAAGTAAAACCCCACTACGATAAGCTACATTATCAGTATGCCCCTCGACCATAAATTCTATATCGGCTTGATTTTTTAATACAGCAGCTACCTTACCAAGCACAGTTTTAGCCTGGGAGCTTACTTCGTATTTACCACTTTTAAAAAGTAGTTTATCAGAAATATCAATGTATACAACGCCTTTATCTACTTTAATATTTATATCCTTGTCTTCCATACTACCAACAGCTCCTTTCAAATTCATCACCAACGCAAGATTCAAAGAATCTTTGCGAGCCATTGCAGCCTGCAGATCCTGTATATAAGCATCTTTTGCGCCGATATTCTCTAATGATTTCTTTATGTTCTCTGCCTGTGATGAAGAAACAACAGAAAGATCCTGTAATTGCCTTAATACAGTAGTATTATTGGTTTTCAGGAAATCCAATTGCTTATCCAGGTCCGCAATACGAGCATTAAGATTTGCTTTGTCGTTTTCCAAAGATGTTTTCTGGCGTGCCAATTCTGCTTTATCATCATTACATTTTGTAAGATCACCCTGCAGCGCAGTGTGTTTTGTTTGCAGTTCCGCATAATCTGACTGCGATTTTTTAAATTTTTTACTGCTTACACAGGAAAAGAGAAACAATGACGATAGCATTGTTATCGCTACTAATTTGTATTTCATTGGTAAATGTTTTTGGTGTTTGAAGGTATTAATTCAAAAGTATTTGGTCAAATCAATTCTACGGAAAGCTAAATGTTAAAATTGAGTATTTGATTGGCAAAAATATTTTACCCGGCAAGGTTTTCATTTGAGGCAATGCTTTCAATATAAGCAATGACCTGGGCACGGGATCTATTCATTACTTTCTCCAGTCTTTTTATTAATTCTTCTTCTTTGCCGGGAATATATTCAAGATCCTCATCGGTAAGGTTGACATCATTCTCTTTCATTCTTTCTTTTACTGTTTCCCATGGGGCTTTCAATCTCAATTTGTTTTGATTTTTCATGAAAAATTTTGTAGCTCAAAGTTTCAGAACCAACCCCGTGCCAACATTCACCTTCTACAAAGAAGTCCATACTATTTTAGTACCTTAGAAAAAGCTGAAATTTATACATTATGTCACGTTTACTGATTTGTTGCTGTTTTTCACTTATATATCTCAACGCCACTTCTCAAAAAACGGTCGACGTTGATAAAGAAACCAACGCTGGAGTCGGAGGAGGTCTAAAATATATGTATACCGTTGCCGGAACACCATTTCTTAATACCAAATTTTCAAAAGTGGTTGAAGGAACTCCTTTTTTTAGTGAGCAAATGAGGCGTGGTGCAATTATCCTAAGTGAAGGGAAAGAGTATAGAAATATACTCGTCAGGCTTAACCTTTTGGAATCACAGGTAAATTATATTGATGAAAAACAGATGGAAATGATTGCTACTACGCCGATCAGAGAGGTAGTGATATGGGATACAATTAATAATGATCACCATCGGTTTGTTTTTTCAGAATCGATTGAAACAACCGATAAGCCCGAAAAGGGATTTTATGAATTATTACAAGCCGGCAAGGCAGAATTATACAAGCAATACAAAAAAAATCTGTTGGAAAGCAAACCTTATGGCTCAGCCACCATCGAACAATCTATCAAAACGGAGCTCAGGTACTTTGTTTTGATCAGCGGTAA
>Ga0207641_10000924_pt1 | contig 30312 bp, 35 predicted proteins | sample KBSSwiS62_FD_184306 | JGI IMG/M metagenome (GOLD analysis project Ga0207641, IMG submission 184306) | Switchgrass rhizosphere microbial communities from Kellogg Biological Station, Michigan, USA - KBS Switchgrass S6-2 (SPAdes) (version 2) | ecosystem: Host-associated > Plants > Roots >... | reverse complement strand
CCCAGATGGGTGAAGGCGATGAACCGGCTGGTGCGACCGCCGCTTTGCCTGAAAACATGCCGACTGTTCCCGTTCACGAGCCCATGAGGGTTCCTGAACCTGAAGCGACCGTGCCTATTCCGACAGCACCTCCGGCTCCCGTTGAGGCGACGCCTCCTCCTCCGGCTCCCGTGCCGGTGGCAGCTGCTCCTGCGCCGGTGCCCGCCCCGTTGCCGATTGCGCCAGCTCCGGTTGCCGCTCCCGCACCTGTAGCGGCGATGCCTCAGATTCCGAAACCGGTACCTGCGGCCTTTAGCCCCCCCACCCCGGCACCCGTGGCGGCAACACCCGTTCCCGCAGCTGCGCCCGCGCCGGTACCTGCGGCCACTGCTCCGGCACCGACGCCCGCCGTCGCTGCGCCGGTTGCACCCGCGCCGCCAGCAGCCCCAGCTCCGCGCGAGGAAGAATCCGAAGGTTTCAACCTGAATACCTGCACGATTGAGGACCTGCTGCAAATTCCCGGCTGTTTCCGCGATCTGGCTGAATCGATTATCCGTTACCGGACGACGATCGGAACCTACCAAAAGGTCGAGGACTTGCTGGATGTCCCCGGCATGACGAAGGAAACTTATGTCAGCCTGACAGGCGAAGAGCCACCGCCGAACCGGATTCCGCTGACTTTGAACGAATTGCTCGGCTTCCCGCCGGAGCAGCATGCCTCACTCAAGGATGTCACCGAGCGGATTTGCTGCTGGCCCGATATTGTGGGTTGCGTCCTGAGCCAGGGCAGCGGCCTCTCTCTCGTTGGGCATACGCCCCGGGGGTTGGACAAGGCGGCGTTGGTCGCTTTTGTTCCCAAGATGTTCGAGGCGCTCAATAAATCCTTCTCGGAGGTTTCCGGCAAGGAGACCAATGATTTGATTATCCCGACGCCCGGGGTTAGTTTTCATATCTTGCGAAATAATGATCTTTACCTGATTATCCTCAGCCGGTTGCCCCAGATGCCGGACCGTCATCTCAAAGTTGCCCGCTTTGTCCTGTCCGCCTTGAGCATCCGGAAAGACTACTAGTACCTTCTCTGTCCCACGTATGGCGTTCATTAATTATTCGAGCCGCGAAATCCAGTTGAAGATTGTCTACTACGGAGCCGCGCTCTGTGGGAAGACCACCAATCTGGTCACGCTGCACAAGCAGATCACACATGCGCAAAAGGGCGAGCTGGTTTCGCTCGCTACCGATGCGGACCGCACGCTCTTCTTCGATTTCCTTTCCCTCAACACCAAGACGCTGCCGGGCTTCACGACCCGGTTCCAGCTCTACACCGTGCCGGGACAGGCCATCTACAACACCACCCGCCAGTTGGTGCTCAAGGGAGTGGACGGCATCATCTTTTGCGTCGACTCGCACTGGGAAAAAATGGCGGACAACGTCGAGTCCTTTGCCAATCTCCAGGAAAACCTGATCGAGAACCACCTGAGTCTCGTCCAGATCCCCTACGTCCTGCAGTACAACAAGCGGGACATTCCGAATGCCGCCCCCGTCAACTATCTTGAATTTACTTTCAACAACCGGGCGAACCGGACGCTGGCCTTCGAAGCCGTGGCGTCCACCGGGGCCGGCGTGCTGGAGACGTTGAACGCCGCCGCGCGCCTGCTCCTCGCCAAATACTCGAAAACACCGAACGCCAATGTGACAGGCTTGGCCCAACCTAATGCCGCGGCCACCGTGCCCCCGCCTGCGGATGATCCCCAGGTCCAGACGGGCAAAGCCGTCGCCTGAACCATGATACGCGTATGACTGGAATTGGAATGCTCACGGCCGAAGACCAAATGGCCATCGAACAAAAGCTGGCCGAATTTCTGACGAAATCGGAAGCACAATGGTCCGCCCTGGTGGACAAGGGAGGCAACCTCTTTGCCCAATGCGGCGAAACGGGCTCGCTTGATCTCAGCATCCTGTCCGCCCTGGCTGCCGGCTCTTTTGCCGCGACCCATGAACTGGCCAAACGGCTGGGCGAATCGGAATTCAGCGCCCTCTATCACGAAGGACATGGCCAGCACATCCTGATGAGCGCACTGCACCATGAGTGCCTGCTGGTCACGATTTTTGGCGAAAAGACCAATATTGGTCTGGTGCGCTTCTACTCTCAACAGGTAACGGTGATCCTGAACGAATTGCTGAAACTGGCCAGTGAGAAGGAAGCCACCTCCGGGCCTCTGTTGCTCGATGGTGATTTTCTGAACGACAAGGCAGCAATTACCTAAAGAACACGAAGACCCCGGCAAAAAAATCCCATACGTTCGCATTCAAGACAGTCGCACATCCTGGTTACACAATATTAGTTTTGATTGAAGTACGAGACCTGACTTCCAGAAGATGGTAAAATGAGATAAGTTGGTTTAGATAAACAACTTGCAATTGTTGATCCTGGAGTAAAACTAGAGCATAAGAATGGTGGGAACAGCGGTTTGAGATTGGCACGCGAAATGATCTCTGGTAAACCAATTGCGAGTGGAGAGCAACTCAGGGGATTTAAAGATTTTTGTTAACAATTTTTTATTGAGAGGAGGTGAAAAAACAATGATCAACAAAGTTATTACTAGCGCCAAAGCAGCGCTGCGCCGTCTGAAGAGCAAGAAGGGCCAAACTCTCGTGGAGTACGCCTTGATTCTCGCCTTCATTTCCGTGGTCGCCATCTCGGTTCTGATTGCCTTGGGCAATCAGGTCAAGGGGGTGTTCACGACGATTAGCAGCCAGCTGTCGTATGCCGGAAGCAGCCACTAATTCTCATGTAGGCTCAGAGTCTTGAGAAGTTCCATTCTCTCAAGTCTCTTTCCGTTTTTCTCTCTGGCTATTTTGCCGCTTTTCCCCTTTTCTTCCGTTGTGAAGATCCTCAGAGGGGTCTAGGTTTGGATATCAAATTTCGCCCGCACCATTAATCATGAACGCCTGGATCCGCAATTTTCTGGCACGCACCCGTGCCTCCAGGGCCTGGAAACGGGGGCAGACCCTGACAGAGTACGCCTTGATCATGGTGGTGATTTCCCTGGTGGCGGTGGCCGTTTACGGGTTGATGAACACCCAGATCGCCAAGATTTTCAGCGGGATCGACAACATCATCGACACCGCGCAAAGCAGTCACTAGCTCCCATTCGGAGCAGTTGGCTGAAAAGGTACTTGATCCCGTTCGAAATTAAGCTACGGTTCTCGACTCCCATGAAACCTAATATCCACCCCGAATATGTGGAAAGCCAGATTGTCTGCGCCTGCGGCGCGGTCTATCACACTCGCTCCACCAAGCAGAACATCCGCCTCGGCATTTGCGCGGCGTGCCATCCTTTCTTCACCGGACAGCAGAAGTTCGTCGACACGGCCGGCCGCGTCGAGAAATTCACCCGCCGTTTCGGTACCAGCAAGATGACCGAAAAGCGCCTCGCCGGGACCACTCCCGCGCCGGCCAAGAAGAAATAGCTCACTTTTAAAGGGCGCAGACTGCCGGTATCCGGCACCTGCGCCCTTTTTGTATTCACGCCCCGCCACCTCCCGCCGTGGACTTAATGCCGCATCTTGACCGGTTTGCGCGCCGCTTTGCCGAGCTGGAGGAGGAGTTGTCGCGCCCGGACCTGTACGACAATCCCAAGCGGGCGCAGGATTTGACGCGGGAGCATTCGCGACTCAAGCAGTCGCTGGCCGACGGCCAGAACTGGCTCAAGCTTAAAAAGGACCTGACCGAGGCCGAGACGATGGCGAAGAACACCGCCGAGCCCGAACTGGCCGAGATGGCGGAAGAGGAACTGGCGACCCTGCGTCCTGCCTGCGCGAAAGCCGAGCAGACCCTGCGGTTTGCGATTGTGCCACCGGACGAAAACGACTCGCGCAACACCATCGTGGAAATTCGCGCGGGCGTCGGTGGGGACGAGGCTGGACTTTTTGCCGCCGAACTGGCCCGCATGTACACCCGCTACGCCGAAAAAGTTGGTTGGAAGGTGGAGACGATGGACCTGAGCCCGTCCGAAAAGGGTGGGGTGAAGGAAATGATTTTTCAGATCAACGGCACCGATGTCTTCAAAAAACTGCGCTATGAAAGTGGCGTACATCGGGTGCAACGCGTGCCCGCCACCGAGGCACAGGGACGGGTGCATACCTCGACGGCAACAGTCGCGGTGCTCCCGGAGGCGAATGAAGTCGATGTGGTGATTCGTCCCGACGAACTGGAAATCAGCGTCTGCCGTTCCGGTGGCCCCGGCGGGCAGGGGGTCAACACCACCGACTCGGCGGTGCAGATCACGCACAAGCCAAGCGGGTTGACCGTGCGCTGCCAGGATGGACGTTCCCAGTTGAAGAACAAAGAAAAGGCGATGGGCATCCTGCGGTCGCGCCTCCTGGAAAAGCGCCAGGAAGAGGAAGAGGCGAAGTACGCGGAGCACCGGAAAACCCAGATCGGCAAGGGCGACCGCAATGAGAAGATCCGCACTTATAATTTCCCGGACAATCGGCTGACTGATCACCGGGTGCGCTATACGGCGCACAACCTGACCTCGGTCATGGAAGGCGACCTCGACGAGATTTTCGACGTGCTGGCGACCAATGCGCTGGAGCAGAAACTGGCGGAACTCGAAACCGCGACGTCATGACCGTCCTGGAGTTGATCAATAATACGACCGCCTATTTTACCAAGCATCATGTCCCGTCGCCGCGCTTGACGGTGGAACTGATGCTGGCCGACGCCCTGCAAAAGACCCGCATGCAACTCTATCTCGATTACGACAAGGAGATCGACGAGCCGGTGCTGGACCGATTGCGTCCGCTGGTAAAGCGGCGTGCGGAGGGAGAACCCCTGGAGTATCTGCTCGGCGTGACCACATTTGCCGGACACCGCGTGCAGGTCTCGCCGGATGTGTTGATTCCCCGCCCCGAGACGGAAATTCTGCTTGAGGCGGCCAGTGAGTTGATCGACCCCGGAGCAGGCTTGCCCGTGTTGGACGTCGGAACCGGTTCCGGAATTCTTGGCCTGGCGTTGGCCAAAAAATTTCCCGAGCTCGAAATCGTGGCGGTTGATGTGAGCCCGGCGGCACTGGCGATGGCCACGCGCAATTGCGAGGGCTGCGGTAATATCCGGCACGTCGAAAGCGATCTTTTAGAGGACAAGACCTTACCGGAACGGTTCCAGATGATCGTGGCGAATCTTCCCTACATCCCCAGCGGCGAGATCGAGGGCCTGATGCGCGAGGTGCGCCATGAGCCGCGGCTTGCCCTGGACGGCGGCGGGGACGGACTTGATCTGGTGCGGCGGCTGGTCACCCAGAGCAAGGGACGCACCCGTTACCTGGCCTTGGAGCTGGGAGACGGGCAGGTGGAGGCCGCGAAAACGCTTTGTTTGGCTGCTGGTTACGCTTTAATGCGTATCTTGCCCGATCTTACCGGGCAGGAGAGAATCATGGTGATGGAATATTATGGATAAACTCGTTGTCAAAGGTGGCGCCCGTCTCACGGGACGTGTGGAAATCAGCGGTTCAAAGAACTCGGCCCTGCCTATCCTGGCGGCGACTCTCCTGACCCCGGAAAAGTGTGTCATCAAGAACGTGCCGGATTTGTCCGATATCCGTTTCATGATCGAGATCATGAAACGGCTCGGGGCGCAGGTGACGTTCGAGAATGGCGTGGTCACCACCACGGCCGAGAAGATCATTTCCGAGGTCCCTTACGATCTCGTGCGGAAGATGCGCGCGTCGATCTGTTTCCTGGGGCCGATCATCGCCCGTTGCGGGCAGGCGACTTTTTCCGAGCCGGGCGGTTGCTCCATCGGCGACCGGCCGATCGATCTGCACTTGAAGGGCCTGGCGGAACTGGGCGCGCCCTCGCACACCGAAGGCGGCAACGTTTACATCCCGAAGGCGGACCTGGTCGGCAAGGAGATCTTCCTTGGAGGCAAGTCGGGTTCGACCGTCCTGGGCACCGACAACATCATGATGGCCGCCACGCGGGCCAAGGGGCTGACGATCATCGAGAGCGCCGCCTGCGAACCCGAGGTGCGTGACCTGGCCGATTTCCTGAACAAGATGGGAGCCAAGATTGTCGGGCATGGCACGCGCCGGCTCGAAATTGAAGGCGTGGATGCGTTGCACGGCGCAGAGCACACCGTGATTCCGGACCGGATCGAAGCGGGAACCTTCATGGTTTCCGCATTGATCACGCTGGGCGACGTCTTTCTGGCCGGGGCAAATGCGAGCCATCTCGTCAATGTCATCGACCGGATGAAGAGTTGCGGGGCGGAGATCACCAGCGATGCCAAGGGCATCCAGGTGGCGGCAAAGCGGAAGCTGAGCTCCATCGATCTCGTGACCGAGACTTATCCCGGTTTTCCGACCGACATGCAGGCGCAACTTTGCGCGTTGATGTCAGTGACGCCGGGGATCAGCGCGATCACAGAGAAGATTTATCCCAGCCGGTTCATGCACCTGAGTGAAATCCGCCGCATGGGCGCGCGGGTGGAGCTCGAAGGAGCGACGGCGATCATCCACGGTGTGGAGTATTTGAGCGGCGCGCCGGTGATGGCGTCCGATCTGCGGGCCTCGGCGGCACTGGTGCTGGCCGGTTTGGTGGCGCGCGGGACGACCGAGGTGAATCGCGTCTATCACATTGATCGCGGATACGAGCACATCGACGAGAAGCTGCGCGCGCTCGGCGCGGACATTGAGAGGATCAGATGAGCTCCACGCCGCGCCGGATCGTCTATCCCGGCACGTTCGATCCCATCACCAACGGGCATGTCGACGTTGTGTCGCGTGCCTTGCAGCTTTTTGACGAGGTCGTGCTGGCCATTGCCGCCGACTCGACGAAGAAGCCGCTGTTCGAACTCGAACAACGCAAGGCACTGGCCGAGGCGGCGTTTGTCGATTTCAAGGGCAAGGTGAGGGTGACCACTTTTCGCGGACTGCTCATCGATTATGTCCACAGCGAGCAATCGAATGCGATTTTGCGCGGACTGCGGGCCGTCTCGGATTTTGAATTTGAATTCCAGATGGCACTGATGAACCGAAAGCTGTCCGACAAGATCGAGACGATTTTTCTTATGCCCCGGGATACCTACACGTATCTCAGTTCGACGATCATCAAGGAAATCGCGCGGCTGGGCGGTGATGTCTCCTCCTTTGTGCCGCCGGTGGTGGAAGAGGCGTTGAAGAAGAAGTACCAGGGAGAGAAACCGTGAACTTTACCCCCGCGCTGATCGATCCGATGCATCCTTTGGATTTGAAGGGGGAGCTTTCACCGGAAATTCTGGGCTTGGGAGAGGCCACGGCGAAGGCCAAGCAGCCTATTTGGGCGGAGTTGCACGTGCAGAAGGAAGAGGACGGGAATTTCCTGGTCACGGGCTGGGCGCAGGTGCCGGTTTCGCTGCTGTGCGGACGTTGCGCGGAGTGGTTTCCGCAAAAGCTGCGGGCGAAGGTGGAGCATCTTTTTGAGCCTCCACTGGAGAATTGCATCGACTTGACGCCCTTTATTCGCGAAGATATTCTGCTTGAGTTGCCGCTAAATGCGGTATGTCAATTGGGCGCGGATGGCCGCTGCCCAGTCACTGGTGAGTTTTACCAACCGCGTCCGGAAACGTCCGGCTCGATAGTCAGCGAGGAAGTCTGGGAGGCGTTGAGTAAATTGAAAACGAAAGATTGAGATATTTATGGGAGTTCCTAAACGCAAAACATCGAAGATGCGCCTGCGCTCGCGCAAGGCCGCCAACGCCTGGAAAACACCTGGCCTTTACATTGACCCGAAGACGGGAAACCGTCATCACGGGCATTGTGTGGATGCCAAGACCGGCACCTACCGGGGCCGTCAGATCATCTCCCGCACGGTTGAAGAGTAAGCTGGCAAGTGCCATGCCTTGCTGAGGTCTGTTCAAAGGCGTCTGCATGAAGATCGCTCTTGACGCCATGGGCGGAGATTCCGCTCCGGCCAGTACCATCGCGGGCGCCCTGCAGGCGCTCAAGAAGTACCACGATATCGAGCTTATCCTCGTTGGGGATCAGGCGCGCATCAAGAAGGAGCTCGCCGACCAAGGCGTGCCCTCGCTGCCTGACCGCGTGTCGATCCGGCATGCCTCGCAGGTCGTGGAGATGTCCGACAGCGCCATTGACGCGGTGCGCCGCAAGAAGGATTCCTCCATTTCCCGTACCGTCGAACTGCTCGCGGACGGCGGCGCGGATGCGCTGGTTTCCGCCGGACACACTGGTGCGCTGGTGGCGGCGGCGACAATCCGGTTGCGGATGTTGCCCGGCGTGGACCGGCCCGGAATCGCGGCGATCATGCCGACGGAGAACCATTTCTTTTTGCTTCTGGACGCAGGGGCGAACGTGGATTCCGATCCAGGGCATCTGCTTCATTACGGGATCATGGGATCTGTCTATTCCCGGGAAGTCCTCAAGTCCAAGAATCCGCGCGTGGGACTGATGAATATCGGTTCCGAGGCCGGGAAGGGGAACGAATTGACGAAAGAGGCCTACAAGAAGCTTTCCACGGCGCCGATCAATTTCATTGGCAATGTCGAGGGGCATGATCTTTTCGACAGCGGGGTGGATGTAGTGGTGTGCGACGGCTTTGTGGGGAACGTCTTGCTGAAGACTTCGGAAAGCCTGGCCAAGGCCATTGCCTCCTGGCTGAAGATCGAGCTGAAACAGAATGTCGTTCGTCTCGCTGGCGCGATGCTGGCGAAGGAGGCGTTCCAGTCGATCCGCCGCCGGACCAATACCGAGGAGTACGGCGGCATGCCGCTCCTGGGTGTGAATGGAATTTGCATCAAGGCGCATGGGAATTCGTCGCCCAAGGCGATCAGGAACGCGATCCGGGTGGCGCGCGAGGCGGTGGCGCACAAGGTCAATCCTCTTATTGTCGAAGCGATAGCGCGGGCATGACAAATCCCATCGGGATGCTACTTTCATCGTAATCGTGTCACGCAGTGCCTCCATTCTTTCCACCGGTGCCTATCTTCCGTCCCGTGTTTTGACCAACACGGACCTGGAGAAAATGGTCGATACGTCCGACGAGTGGATCTTTTCCCGCACGGGCATTCGTGAGCGGCGCATCGCGGCGGCGGACGAGTTCACCTCCGACATGGGCGCGGCGGCGGCGCGGCAGGCGCTGGAACTCGGGGGGATCAATCCGAAGGACATCGACCTGATCATTGTGGCCACATGCACGCCGGACACGGTTTTTCCGTCCACGGCCTGCCATATCCAGCACAAGATCGGCGCGACGCGGGCCGCGGCCTTTGATATGCAGGCGGCTTGTTCCGGCTTTCTTTACGCGCTGGTGACGGCGAACCAGTTTATCGCCTCGGGCGTTTATAATACGGTCATGGTCATCGGGGCGGAGAAGCTTTCGTCGATTGTGAACTGGGAGGACCGTAACACCTGCGTGCTCTTTGGCGATGGCGCGGGCGCGGTGATCCTGCAGCATCGGCCCGGAGCGCGGGGACTGCTGGGCTTTGATCTCGGAGCGGACGGCTCGCAGACGGAAATTCTTTCGGTGCCGGCGAGCGGTTGCAAGGTGCCGCTCACTGCCGAGGTGTTGGACCAGCGACTGCAATATCTGCAGATGTCGGGCAAGGAAGTGTTCAAATGCGCGGTGAACGCGATGAACCGCTCGGCGGAGACGTGTCTCGAAACGGCGGGTTGCAAGCCGGAGCAGATTCGGTGGTTTATCCCGCACCAGGCGAACCAGCGGATTGTCGACGCCGTGCGCACACGCATGAACGTGGGCATTGAGCGCTTCGTGATCAATCTTGACCGTTACGGCAACACGTCAGCGGCCTGCATGCCGATTGCGCTCCATGAGACGAGCATGACGGGGAAGCTGAACCGAGGGGATTTGCTGCTGATGGTTTCGTTTGGCGGCGGACTGACTTGGGCGAGTACGGTTTTGGAGTGGTAACCGCATTGTTTCACGCAACGACGCAACGAACGCGACGTTGAGATTTCGTCTGTTAGGTTTTCGTTGCGACCGTTGCGTCGTTGCGCGAACCTTCTCCACACCTAAATCAAGATGAACCCCTCGACTTCAACCTGGGACACGCGCAAGACGGAGCTCGAATTGCCGGAGGAGATCGATCTCCAGGTGGAACTGGCGAATGTGGGGAGCCGGACGCTGGCGATCCTGATTGATCTGACCCTTGGCGGATTGGTGCTTTTTATTGTCTACAGCCTGTGGGAGCTGCTGGCGCACAATATCTCGGAAGACTGGTTCATGAAGATGAGTTCCCATGTGCTGAAGATCGTCCTGCTGCTGCTCTTCTTTGGTTTTCAGTGGTGCTATTTCAACTTTTTCGAGTGGTTGTGGAACGGGCAGACGCCGGGGAAAAGGCTGCTACACCTGCGGGTGATCAAGGTCGATGGCTCGCCGGTGAGCGGCATCGACGTATTGCTGCGCAATCTGTCGCGGCCGGTCGATACGCTGGGGCCGATGGGGCTGATTGGGTTGTTGATGATCTTCATCAACCGCAAGGCACAGCGGCTGGGCGATTTGATGGCGCAGACGCTGGTGATTCACGAGACGGCGATCGATTGGTCGATCTTTGACCAGATGGAGGCACAGGCGGGTACAGGAGGCGCTGCCGTGATTCGCCTCAACGCGAAGCAATGGGAACTGCTGCATCGCTACCTGAACCGGCGTGAGAAATTTGAATATGACGTGCGTGAACGGCTGGCCCGGACCGTCTACGATGTCCTGAAACGGACCGCACAAGGTACGGACCTGGAGCGCTCGCCCTTGCCCCCGGAAGACTGGCTGGTCGAACTGGCGCGTCGGACCTAGGCTTTATCCAGCGACTTATGACTCTCGGCACCTTTGTCCGCAACAACCGGCCGCGCTGGCAGCGGCTGGAGACGATGCTTTCGTTCATCGAAGCGCGCGGGCCAGCCAAGGCCGACCGGCCCTTCCTGCGGGAATTGAGCGCGCTCTACCGGGCCACGACGGGGGACCTGGCCTTTGCGCAGACCCACTACCGGGGCACGACGCTGCAGCTCTTTTTGCACCAGCTGGTGGCGCGGGCGCACAACCAGATTTACCGGCCGCACCGGCTTTCACCGTATATCCTGGGGAAATTCATCTTTACCGAGATTCCGCAGGCGATCCGGGAGCACCTGGCGTCGGTGACATGGGCGGCGATCATCTTTTTGATGGGGATTGCGCTGGGGCTGTCGGCGGTGCAGTTCGACGAGCGGGCGGCCTCGATCATCCTGCCGAACAATGTGCTCAACTCGATCTATTCGGGGAAGATGTGGACGGGCAGCCTCTTCAGCGTGCTGCCGGCGCCGGTGGCTTCCACTTACCTTTTTACGAGCAATATTTCCGTGGCGCTGCTGGCGTTTGCGGGCGGACTTTCGTGCGGGCTGATCACGGCGGTGATCCTGTTCCAGAACGGTTTCATGTTGGGCGTAGTGTTCAAGTTGTGCGCTGACTACGGGTTGCTGGGGGCGGTGCTGGCATTCATCGCGGGGCATGGGTTGCTCGAGATCAGCTCCATCGTTATCGCGGGCGGAGCCGGACTGGTATTGGCGAATGCGTTGCTTTACCCCGGGCGCTATTCACGGGGGGATGCGCTGGCGGTGCAAGGACGTTCAGCGGTAAGAATGGCCCTGGCCTGTATTCCCGCGCTGGTGACGGCGGGATGCATCGAGGCGTTTATTTCACCCACCAATGGACATACATGGTTCAAGGCGGTGCTGGGACTGATGCTGGGCGGGTGCTTCTGGGCGTATTTGCTGCTGACGGGGAAGGCGACGGTGAAACCAGTCGCTAAGTGAGCTTCCAGTAGTTTTCGAGCGATCTCTCAATGTGAGGCAAGTCGAATTCGTAAAGCGGGTCACTTTTGATGAAGAGCAGGTATTCACGGACAGCCTGGCGCTGGTCGGGTGAGAGAAGCCCGAAGCGGGTGGGGTCGACTTCAGGCACCTGAGTCAGGTGATAGACCGGATCGACGCCCAGCAGTGCGTTTAAATCGGCAATCATAAAGGCGGGGAGATGGAAGCGCATCCCTTCCGCATCAAAGAAACTCAGGCTGCTGTAATAGCGGTTCAACTTTTCAACCGGAATTGCTTCCCAATCGATTTTCTCGTCGTTGTCCCGATAAACCTGGCAAGTGGCCTTGTCGGCATAGTCATCGAGTCCTTGCCCCTCCTGCAGGCCGACTCCGCTTCCCAAGACCACGCCCTTGAAGGCAGCCCGGATGAGGTCTATGACGCGCTGCTTTGCCGGTGACATGAGGATTCTAGAGCCGGGCTGATTCCTTGATGCGGAGGTACTCGTTGATGGCAGCAGTGCTGAGGTCCTGCGCGGGGACGCTGACGGTGGTGACGCCGCGGCTGCGGAGGCCGAGGAGGGTGCGCTGGTAGTCGTTCCAGATTTCCATGGCGGCGACGTGCCGATAGACGTCGAATTCGTTGTCGGGAATTTTCCTGGTCACGGCGAGCACCTCGGAATTGCTGACGGTGACAATGACCGGCAGGTGGCGGGGCATGAGCGGGAGTGAGGCCTTGAGCAGCCGGTCGGCGGAATGGGAATCGCTGAGATCAGTAAAACAGACGATGAGCGTGCGGCGGGAACACTGGCGAAGGACGTGGTGGAAGACGGCAGCGTAATCGGATTCGAGCCGCGTGGGCTGAAGCGAGGTGAGATTCCGCACCAGATGCGACATCTGGGCCTGGCCTTTCTTCGGTTCGGCGAAGGCGGCCATTTCGTCGTTGAAGATGGCGTAGCCGACGAGGTCGCCCTTGTGCAGGGCGATTTGGGCGAGATGCACCGAGGCGTTGATGGCGTAATCGAGCTTGCGGTAAGAGCCGATCCGGGGGCTCATCAAGCGACCGGTATCGAGGAGAATCATGAGTCGCTGATCGCGCTCGGTCTCGTACTGGCGGCTGATGAGCTTGCCGCGCTTGGCGGAGGCCTTCCAGTCGATGTGACGGAAATCGTCGTCGCGCTGGTGCTCACGCAGGGACTCGAATTCACGGCCTTCGCCGCGACGGGCCGATTTCCGGCGACCGGACTGAATGGCCCCGGCCATGGCGAGTTGCAGGTCGCGCGAGCCCTCGCCGGAGATATCAGGCAGGACCTGCACCTGTTGGGGCAACTCGATCCGTCCCTGGCGCTGGACCAAGCCGAGCGGCCCGGTGGCCCGGTAGAAGACCGCGCCGAAAGCGAAACTGCCACGCTGGTAGCTTTTCAGCGAATAGGTCTGGATGGTCTCCTGTTTCGGCGGAAGACGGAGGATGATCGCCTGCGCGGAGCCGGTGAACTCGACGGGAGGGGAGTCGATAACATCCAGGGAAAGGGCCGTGTCGCTTGGATTGAGGAGAGTGAGCTCCACGAGAATGGGCTGGGCCTGGCGCAGCATGGGTGGGACTTTTCGCCGGACGACCAGGGCATCCTGCGGGATGAGGACGATATCGGCCAATACCGCGCAGGTGAGAAGCAAGGTGAGCAGAAGGCTCGTGGCGAGACCATTGGGCACCCATGTCGAAGCCAGCGCCAGCAGAATGGCAATGACCAGCGTGTAGTAGAAGCGGGGCAAAAAAACCATGGCCCGTCTCCTCTCTAGTGATGACCGCCGCCGTGGCCACCCCCGCCACCATCAAAGCCGCCAGAATGACCAGCTTCGTGTGAGCCGGTGGAAGTGTGGTGGCTAGTACTCGAGGAATCCGAAGGAGTAATCCCGGACTCCGCGCCGGAAATCATGGTCGGGTTCACGCCCGTCCCATCAAAGCCATGCAAGGAGTCCGATGACTTGCGTCGCCCCTTTACTGCAATGGTAGCGATCACCGTGATTGCAGTTATGAGAACAATGAAAAAGCAGATGAAGAAAAAAACGACAAACCATGGAGGAAATGACGGGGCCATAGATTACCTCGGCACTTCGACGGACGCGAGGAGTTGATCGATCACCTGCTCCACCGTGGTTCCTTCGATCTCCGTTTCAGGCGTACGGACGAGGCGATGGCGCAGAATGGGGTAGGCGAGTTCCTTGATATCGTCGGGCGTGATGAAGTTCCGCTCGCGCAGGGCGGCGAGGACACGCGCGGCCTTGATCCAGTTGCGGCCCGCGCGGGGACTGGCACCGAGGGCGAGGAGCGGGCTTTGCCGCGAAATGGTGACGAGGCGCAGGACGTAATCGTAGATCGTCTGGTCGACGGTGACCGCCTCGATCTCCTTGCGGATGATGGCAAAATCGGCCTCGGTAGCCTTGGGCTGGATGATCTCCTCCACTTTGCCGGAGAAGGGGCTCTGCTGGAGGAGGGTCATTTCGTCGGCGGGCGTGGGGTAATCGACCTTGATCTTGAAGAGGAAGCGGTCGGTCTGCGCCTCGGGGAGGGGAAAGGTGCCTTCGTATTCGATCGGGTTTTGCGTGGCGATGACGAAGAAGTGCTCGGGCAGGTAGTGGGTGACGCCGTCGATGGTGGCCTGATGCTCTTCCATGGCTTCAAGAAGCGCGGACTGGGTCTTCGGCGGGGTGCGGTTGATTTCGTCGGCAAGGAGGATGTCGGCGAAAATCGGGCCGGGCAGGAAGCGGAAGGTGTGGGAATCGGGCTGGAAGACGTTGGTGCCGATCAGGTCCGAAGGCATGAGATCGGGCGTGAACTGGATGCGCTTGAAACTAACGTGCAGGCTGGCGGCGAGGGCGCGGGCGAAGAGGGTCTTGGCCAAACCAGGGACGCCCTCGAGGATGACGTGTCCGCCCGCCAGAAGCGCGATGAGCGTTTTCTCGACGAGCGTTTCCTGCCCGACGATGACTTTCTTGATTTCCTGCCGGATCTCGGCAGCACGGATTGCGAGGTGGGAGTTCATTGCGAAAGAGGGTCAGGCCATGGCGGATTTGATTTCGATGAGCTCCCGGGCCACCCGGAGCCATCCGGTGGGCGGCAAACCCTCCACATAGTCATGGGAATCGAAGCGCTGCGCCAGTTTTTTCCATTTGGGGAGTTGGGGATTAGTCTGTTGCAGGCGGGAGGCGATCAATTCATGCGAGGCAGTGGGAGGCAGGTTGAGCCGGTGGAGGACGCGCTGATGGGTCTCCTGGAAGAGATGCTTCATCGTGTCGTTGCGGAGATCGGCGCGGAAATAGAGATCGGCGATTGAATCGATGAACTCGAGCGTGGAGCGGCCCGACTCGCGGTGAAGGGGAATGACCTGCCCAAACCGGACCAGGGAAGAACCGACGAAAGCGAGCACGCCCAAGAGCGCCAGCATGCAGGCAAAACCGACTCCCGGGTGGCCGAACAACCGGGCCATCGCGAACGTGCCGGTGTAACCGTGATGACTTTCCTCGAAGAAAACGTGCCGGGGCATCTGGCCCGACGGTTCCAGGAGACCAAGGACAATCGCGAGATTATCCCCGCGAGACAGGACGCTGTTGCTGAGGAGTTGGGCGGAAGTGCCGCAGATGACATGTCCCGCTCCACGCGGAACATCGACGAGGTAGGGCCACCCCTGTTGTTGCCACAGGGTACGGGCATTTCCCGGAATGGTGAGAGGAAGGGCGGGCGTGGCAGGGAGATCCAAGGTACCGGTCATCGGGCTACCTTCCGGCGGGACGGCATGGACGACAAGGTTGGAGTCCTGGGAAAAGGGCTGGAAAAAATCGGTGACGGTATCGTTTTTGACCGGGAGCACAAAACCGATTTGCTGAAGGTAGGAGCGGGTGTCCTCCCACTCAGTGAGAGCGCCCAGCAGGAGCAGGGTGTTGCCTTTCGCAACCCATTGGTCGATCAGATCGGCTTCCTGTTCGGTGAAACTGACCCGCGAACCGGATTTGGAACGCACGATGATCAGGACATTGTCGGTGCCGTATTCCGAGAGCCGGCTGAGCGGCTCCCGCCAACGTTCCACGGGCCAGTCGAGGTCCTGCAGGGTCTGGTAAAAAGCCATGTGGCCTGCGCCCACGGGATTGAAACTCGACGGCAGCCAGGCATCGCCGTGGGCGTGCTGGGGAGAGCGGTTGAGGAACGCCAGAACGAAGGCGAGGGCGACGATCACCAGCAGCACCCGGACGTAGAGGGCATTCTTTTTCATGCCTCGTGTCCTTTACGGTGTGCAGCCGCAGGCCGGTCATTCAGGTTGAGCAATAAAGTGGCTTCTTCGATCTGGCCGTGAAACTGGTCCCAGTCGGGCCGGGCAACCTGACGGCGACCGTAGATGGTCCGGTCGTAGGCGTCGACCATGCCGACCAACAGATTCAAGGCGGGGGAGGGAAGGGAGTGGGCACGCAATTGGGCGAGGTACTCGCGGTTGGTGCGGGTGCGGTCGGCTTCGACAAGGTGCCGGTTTTCCAGGCGCGAGAGGAACTGGCGCCAGGAAGCGAGCCACGCGCTGTGCCAGTCGGACTCGCGAAGGGCGCGCTGGATTTCGTCGTCGTAGAATTCGGGCGGATGAAACGTCCGCGGACCGGGATCGGGCGTGGAGAGCAAAATGTCCATGCTCACGCGGCGGCGGGTGAGGCGCACCATGACGTACAAAAGGCAGGCGATGGACGCCGCGACGAGGAGGGTCATGAGCAACGATTCAAAGGCGGGCATTTCGCCGGAGTACTGGAACTGGCCGAATTTGTTGCCGAGATGGAGGAACCAGAGGGAGAGGGTGTCCTTGAGCCTTGAGCCGATATCGACTTCGGGGACTTCATGATATTCCGGCCGGGCGGCGACCTCGCGGAAATGGGCGGCGACCTGAGAGGGATCGGTCACCGGTGCAGTGATGGAGGGGGGCGGAGCGCTTTCCGGGTTCGCTTCGGCGGCAGGGAGCGAAAGGCAGCCGGCCAGAAAGAAAACGGGAAGAAGAAGCCGCGGATTCATCGGGCTTCTCCCAATTGGCGGGCCATGACTTCAAGATCAAAGCCTTCGCGGCGAATGCGGATGTCGTAATAGAAGAGCGTCGTGGCGATCGGGTAGAGCGGCAGGATGAGCGAGATGGCAAGGAAAGTCATCACCTGGCTGAGAATGACCGTCGAATCGGGTGGGAGCGCCAGCTGGGCCCCACCGCCATGGCGGATGGCCTCGCCGAATTGAAAGATGACGAGCGGCAACGAGGTCAGCGAAAGGATGAGCAGTTCGATGATGAAAAGCGGGAGGAGAAGAAAGCTCAGGCGCATTTCACCCCAATAGAAGATGCCCTGGCCGGGATCGTAGCGGACAAGTTCTGAGGAGCGGCGGATCGATTTCCAACCGGAGAATCCCTCCAGCGCCAGCGCCGGGACAACGAGCATGAGGCGCATAAACACGACCAGCACGGGAACCAGGGAAATGACGACCAGAACGATGGTCGAAAGTCCGAGGAAGAGGAGGGGAACCCAGTCGACGGGCGGATAAAAGCACGAATAAACGTAGGGCGCCACGATGGCGAGGACGGGAAAGACCATGGTCAGGCCAATCAGGACCATGCTCAGCGCCGCGGTCCAGATCGAGGAGAGGATGCAGTTCACAAATTTGCGCATGCTCACCCGTACGGAGGGATTTTTTCCGAGATAGGCGTCGGCGATGTAGAAGGTAATGACGATCTCGAAGCAAAAGACAATGAGATGGGATGCCACGCCCAGGCCTCCGACAATCCCCATCTTGCCCATGCCGATCAGCGGGTTCTCGAGCAGTTCGGACTGGGAGGGATTGAGCTTGAAGGCGGTGACGAGGACCTGATTGAGCAACGGGGCGGTCTGACAAAGAAGGGCCAGGAGCAGGAATCCGGCGAAGTGGGAGCGGTAAAGGGAAAAACCACGGTCGATCAGTTCGCTCGTGGTGAGGGGACGGAGGTCGACCTCGGACGGCGGCGGCTCCGCGCTCAAAGCGGGAGGAGCTGCGGAGGACAAGGTGCCGTCGGCCATGGGAAAATTGTCAGCGGAAATGCCGCGTCTGACAAGTGTTCCCTAGAGTTCATCTTATAAAACGGCCCATCACGCGCCTATATATGAGATGAACTCTAGTGCTGGATGCCGATTTCGGTATGGGGGTTGGTTTCCAGCGGCGCATCCCCAATGATCAGGGTCATTGTGAGATAGCCATGAACCTTCCTGACCCGGAGAAAGGCGGTGGGGAGAAGCTTGATCTGGCTGATCCCGAGAAAGCCCGGCCGTTTGGCGGCGACGGGGAGGTTGAGTCCGTTGGAGGCATGGTAGAAAAAGGTCTCGCCGTCGGGGCCCATTTTCACCTGGGGAAAGTTGAAGGTGAAATTGTCGTAGCGAATATTCGATCCGTTGGCGAACGGCTCGTTGGTGTAGGTGGTAAAGAGGGCCAGATGGTTGGCTGGCGGCACCATCTTCCAAGTGCGGCTTTGCTCCGATCCGTAGGCGTAGGTCTGGCCGTGATTGGGACTGGTCACCTCCCAGACATGCTGGGCGGCGTGGGCGGGGAGGTGGCCAAACAATACGGCGGCCAGCACCAGAGCGAGGGTTGCACGAACGAATCGGTTCATAGGCTAGTTCAGGAGGTTCTTGAGATCGACGTTGTGGGTGCCGTCGGAATTGGGATCGGGCTTCGTCGGCTCGCGTAAAGCGGGATCGGTCGGACTTAGGGCGAGAAGGGTGACGGCAATATCACCCCCGGGATAGACGATGCGGACATTGGCGTTGGGCGTTACCTGGATACTTTTGATGAACAGGGTCTTCTTGATCCGGGCGACCGGAATGACTTCGCCCTTGGCGGAGGTGGCAGTGAAGATGCCCTTGGTCTCATCGAAGCTGACGCCGGGCAGATGAAAATAGTGGGTGTCGTCATGCGGCATGCCATTGTTCTGCATGTCATCGGTGAAAGTGACGCAGGCCACGAGCATTTTCTGTTTGGCGTACCAAAGGAGCGTGTGACTCTTGATTTGAGCGCGGGCGAAAGTGGTGCCGTGATCGGGACTGCTGATGGAGATGGGAGGGCCGTCGTCAAAGGCGGCGAGCAAGCCGCCCTGCAAAAGAAGCAGGGCCAGGAGAAGAGCGCAGCGGGACATCCCGTTAGAATAGACGGACGGGACGCGGTGTAAAACCGGGAGTGAAGTCCCACGGAAATGTAACGCAGCCTTGCCCTTGGTGGGGGAGGCCTCCAAGATGGTGGAATGGAATCTGTTCGCGTTCGTTTTGCCCCGTCGCCCACGGGGATGTTTCACATCGGCAGCGCCCGCACGGCGCTCTTTAACTGGCTCTATGCCCGGCACACCCGCGGGACGTTTGTGCTGCGTATCGAGGACACCGATGCGGCGCGGAACAAGCCGGAGTATGTGGATGTTATTTTGCAGGGACTGAAATGGCTCGGCATGGATGTGGACGAGGGGCCGCAGCTGGATGGCACGGTCAAGGGTGACAAGGGGCCTTACTTCCAGAGCCAACGGGGGGAGATCTATAAGAAATATATCGACCGGCTTCTGGCGGAGGACAAGGCGTATGAATCCGATGGAGCGGTGAAGTTCCGCGTGCCCAAGACGCCGATTGACGTGGCGGATTTGATCTGCGGCGATCGCCAGATCGACCGGACGAATGAACCCGATCTCGTCATCCAGCGCAAGGACGGTTCGCCCGTTTTCCATCTTGTCAATGTGGTCGACGACCTGGAAATGGGCATTACCCATGTGATCCGGGGCGAGGACCATCTTTCGAATACACACAAGCACCTGGCCCTGATCCAGGCGTTTGGCGCCAAGCCTCCTCATTATGCGCACATTCCGCTGATCCTGAATCCGAATGGGTCCAAGATGAGCAAGCGGGATGTCGGCGCTTCCATCTCCGACTATAAGGAGGAAGGGTACCTGAGCGAGGCGGTGATGAATTATCTCTGCCTCCTCGGCTGGTCCCCGAAGGACAACCGGGAAGTCATTTCGCTGCCGGAAGTCGTCGAGAAATTCGACCTGCCGCAGGTGAACCGCTCCAATGCGCATTTCGATCTCAACAAACTATTCTGGATCAACGGCGAGTATATGCGCGCGGCCAGCCTGGAGGCGATCGAGCCGCTGGCGGTGGAGATGCTGCGCAAGCACAATGTCCTGCCGGAAGGCTACGATCCGGCTTATTTCCGGGCCGCACTGGCCATCGTGAAGGAGAAGATCAAGCTTGGGCGCGAGCTGCCCGAATGGATGAGCTATTTCTTCCGCGAGGATTTCGAGTTCGATGCGGCGGCAGTGAAGAAGGTCTTTACTCCAGAAGGCTTGGGTAACCTTGCGAAGCTGCGCGAACGGCTGCAGGCGCTCGACGAAAAAAACTTCAGTGCCACCGATCTGGAAAATGAATTCAAGGCGCTGGCCGCAGCCACGGGACAGAAGGTCGGGGCCTACATCCATCCTGCGCGTCTGGCCGTCTCGGGCCGTTCGGTCGGGCCAAGCCTCTATCATTTGCTCGAGGTGCTCGGCAAAACGCGGGTCCTCGGGCGGATGGAGCGGGCGGGGAAGCAGGGCGGCTCGTAGCAGCCCGTCATCCTGAGCTTATTGAAGGATGACTGAACCCAATCAATGCCCGGTCGGGATGGGCGGGATCGTATAGTTCGGGTTGATCAGCCACATGCGGTCACCGTCGCTGGCGGTATACCCCGCGGAGATTTTATTGTAATCAGCCGCGGTGATGAAGCGGGAACTTCCGTCGGCGAAAGTGTAGTTGGCGCCGGCGAAGTAGGCCGATTTGTTCAGGATATCGTCCTGGTTTCCCTCGACGAAATCCATGTAGTACTGGGTGTTCCCATTCACCTTTTGTCCGAGCATGATCAGGTTGGTCGCATTGGTGATATTGGCGAGACCGACCTGGACACTCTCATTGGTGTAGGCACCGAGATCGCTGAAACCGTTGAAAAAGAAGGAACTGTTGTTCGAGGTATTGGAGACAAGATTGGTCGGAGGAACCGCATTGGCCGCCGGATCGCCGGGATCGACATAGGTTTTCACATCGCCGACATAGGGCAAAAGTAGTGTGGGCCAGCGATCATTTCCCGCAGTGGTGACCCGGCCAGGAAACCGTCCATTGTTATCGTTCGCGTAAAGGATGAAAGCCGCGCCGAGTCCGCGCATGCGGGCGGTGCAACTGGCACATTGGGCATGCTTGATGGCCATGTTATATGCCGGCATGGCCAGGACAGCCAGGATCGCGATAATGGCCACGACCACCAGGAGTTCCACCAAGGTAAATCCAGATCGGCATCCTCTTCGCATCATCTTTTGTAGAAACACCGGGGTGTAGAATTAGTTGCGAAAAATCCTGCCAAGATAGAGACAAAACGACTCTTTATGTGAGTCATTTAATTTGATATTAGCGTCACTATGGCACTTATTTGATTTTTGTGAAAATTCTTAAATCATTATTTCAGAGTGTCTTATGATTTTTATGAGCACCGGCATATTCTGTGCAATTGTATATTTGAACAAGAAAGGATAATCTTATGAAATTAGTACGCTACCACAACTCACCCCTCTTTAATCCATCGGCCAATTACCCCAGCCTACGTGATGAAATGGACCGTCTCTTTGACGTCGCCTTTCCGGCGCTAAGCACGCTGCAACGCGAAGGTTTCTTTGGTGAACTGCAAGGCCAGTTCCCGATCGACCTATACCAGGAAAAGGATGCAGTCGTCGTCCGCGCCGAGCTCCCGGGCTTCCGGAAGGAAGACCTTGCCGTCGAGGTTGCCGACGGCGTACTGACCATCACCGGTCACCAAAAGGCGGAGACCAAGGCCGACGACGCGAAGAAGACCAGCGCCACCACGCAGGAACGCCGCGTCAGCCGCGCGATCTCGCTGCCGGAGCACCTGTCGCTGGACAAGATCCAGGCCACTTATGAAAACGGTGTGCTCACCGTCAAGCTGCCGAAGACTGAGGAAGTCAAACCGAAGCAAATCGCCATCGAGGTCAAATAACCCGATCGCTCAAGAAAGGAATTACCATGAATCTACTCACGAAAAACGAAACCAAGGCGCCGGTCACCCGGACCGTCACGCCGCGCTATGATGTCCGGGAAACCGGGGATGCTTACGTCATCACGGCCCTTGTGCCGGGAGTCGACCGGTCCTCGCTCGAAACGACGGTGGACGGCGAAACACTGACGGTCACGGGCCGCCGCACCTTCACGGTGCCGGAGGGCTGGACGGCGGTGCATCGCGAGATCGCGCAAAGTGACTACCAACTGGTGCTGGATCTCGATCGCCGCTTCAACCGCGACGGCATCAAAGCGGAGCTAAGCCAGGGCGTTCTGACGCTCACGCTCCCCAAGGCCGAAGCGGTCAAACCGCGGAAGATCGAAATTCTTGGTTAAGTTGGTTGGTTGTGCACGAAATGCCCGGTCGCAAGGCCGGGCATTTTAGTTAATGATGCCCTCGACAAAATTCCGGCATTCCACTTCCTTAATCTCCGCGTAGACACTTCGGTTTCCGCCCGACCGGCTGGCGATGCTTAACTTAAGGCGCTCGTAGTCGCGCCGCAGTTGGGTGCTCTCCCGCAGTGCATCGCGAAAAGCGAGGTGACGGCGGAGTTCGCGTCCATGCTGGGGACAGACATAGAGATGATGCGTCATCCAGGTCCGGGGAGGGGAGACGTGAGGCGTGAAGGTGTCTGCATACTTGAAGGCCTCCCGCTCGGGAATGCCTTGGTCACCGTTGTGGAAATACCCCAGCGTTTTGAGAGCCGCGACAACCTGGGGAAACGTATCGTAGCCCGAAATCACGATGTCGATATCGAGAATCGGTTTCGCCAGCAGGTCAGGTACAGAAGTGCTGCCGACATGTTCGATGCACACGGCGAGGGAGCCCAAAGCTTGCGAGTATACCTTGTGCAAAGCGGCAAACTCTTCACTCCAGCAAGGGTTGTGGGGATCCAACATCGGTGTCCATGTTCATCGGAGGCTGATCCTTCGACAAGTTGATTCGGTTCGCTTCCGCTCACCTTTCGCCCTACGGGCCCGCCTGCGGCGGCTCGATCTTGCTCGCTCCCAGCTCGCAAGACCCGGATGACGGAGGAGAGAGGCTGAATCATGCTTGTACCCGCGCCTTTTGAGATCATCATGGATCCATGAATGCCGGGCAGGCCGTGAACGATTTCCGGAGCCGGTTGCTGCGTTTTGACGCGGGAGCGGAGCGCATCCTCGATGCGGCGAAGGAATTTCCGGATGACCCGATGGTACTGCTTTGTGCCGCGGCCTTTTATCTCTACGGGCAGACGAACGAGGCCAATGCGACGGCCGCGGGCTTTCTCGACCGGGCCGAAGCCAAGGGTGCGGCAACGGAAGCGCCTTGGTTGCTGAAGGCCCTGCGGCATTGGCATGCGCTGCGGTACGATGCCGCAGCGGCGGCGCTGGAGGAGGCGACGGCGAACGATCCGCACAATCTGCTCGCGGCCAAATTCTGCGAGTTCATCTACTATATCCGAGGCCAGCAATTTTCGGGGCCCCGTTTTCTTGCACACATGGAACGGCTGTCAGGCGTGAACGGGGGCGATCCCGATTTTCTCGCCATGTATTCGTTTGCGCAGGAGCTGTGCGGACATTTTCCGCAAGCGCGCCACCTGGCGGAAAAATCGCTGGAGATCGAGAGACGCAATCCATGGGCGGAGCATACGCTTTCGCACGTGACCATCAAATTGGGCGATATTGCCGAGGGCGAGAAGCGGCTAAGGACGTTCCTTCCCCAGGCAGCGACCTGTTCGCGGCCCATTCATTCGCATACCGCGTGGCACCTCGCGCTCTTTGATGTGGAACGACTCGACCATGCCGACGCTTTGGTGGTCCTGCGCAAGCATATCTGGGGCATCACGCCCGATATGATCGGTGAACAGATCGACGCCATCGCGCTGCTCTGGAGGATGGAGATGGCCGGGGCCGATGTCGCCTCGGAATGGGCGGGCATCGCTGACCACGTTGAGAAGCACGTCGGCGAGTGCTTCATGCCATTCCTCAGTGCGCACCACGCCTATGCGCTGGCCCGCGCGGAGCGAACAGAAGCCGCCGCGCAATTGAGCGCCACCGTCCAGGGGCAAACGGAGCCGCTTTGGCAGCGGGTCGGGATTCCCGTCGTGGAAGCCTCCTTGGCCCATGGCCGGAATGATTGGCTGTGCGCAGCAGAACTCCTCGATCCGGTGATGAACGATATGACGCAGGTCGGTGGCAGCGACGCGCAAGACGATCTCTTCCGGCAGATGTACTTTACCGCGCTGGCCAGGGGTGGCCGCCAAGCCGAGGCCCGCGCCTGGTTCGAGCGTTTCGCAGGAAACAAGAAGCTGACGGCGCTGGATGGATATTTTCTCAGCCTGACCTGATCAAGGTTTCAACCCCTCAATAAAAAACATCTCGATCTCGCCCTTGTTCTTGCAGTCGATGGGGCCGCGGGGTTCGGAGATGACCTGGTCGGCGACCCAGCTGTGGAAATCGATGGAGACGTTGATGCGACCCGGTTCGCCGGCGGACTCGACGCGGGAGGCGGTGTTGACCGTGTCGCCCCAGACATCGTAGGCGATCTTGCGCACACCGACGACGCCGGCGACGAGCGGGCCGACATGGAGACCGATGCGGATGTCCCAGAAAGGATGGCCGCTCGCCTCGCGCTCAGTCTTGCGCTTGAGCATGTAGTCACGCATTTCGAGCGCGGCCTTCAAGACGTTCATCGCATCGTCCGGAGTGGAATTCGGCATGCCGGCGACGGCGAGATAACCGTCGCCAATGGTCTTGAGCTTCTCGACGCCATACTTGCCCATGACCCAGTCGAAGTGGCAGAAGCACTCGTTCAGTTCCTCGACCAGTTCCCCGGCCTCCATGGTGGCGGCGACCTTGGTGAATCCCGCAAAATCGGTGAAGAGGACAAAGACCGGCTCGTAGCGCATCGGCTTCACGTGGCCGTTGGCGCGCAACTCGGCGGCGAGTTCGCTGGGGAGGATGTTGTGCAGCATCTCCTCGGTCTGGCGTTGGGAGACCTGAAGGTCCTCGACCGTTTTCGCGAGCTCGGCCTGGTTCTCCGCGAGGGCGTCCTTCATCTTGATCGCCTCTTTCTGGGCCTCGATCAGGTCACCAAGCTCCAGTTCGCGCTCGACCAGCGTGGTCAGTTCGCGGAGTAGATCGAGTTCGTGCGCGCCAAAGGTGCGAGGGCGCGGGTCGACGATGCAGAGCGTGCCGACTTTATGGCCGTTCGGGCCGCGCAGGGGCTGGCCCGCGTAGAAGCGGACGAAGGGCTCACCGATGACGAGTGGGTTGCCGGCGAAACGAAGGTCCTTGCGGGCGTCGGGGATGATGAGCGCGTCGTCCTGCAGGATGGCGTGGCCACAAAAGGAGATGTCGCGGGCGGTGCTTTGGCGTTCAATGCCGATGCTCGATTTGAACCATTGCCGGTTCTGGTCGACCAACGAGACGTAGGAAATGGGAACGTCGAAGAGACGGCGGGTGAGGCGCACGATGCGGTCGAAGCGCTCTTCCGCAGGGGTATCCAGAATATTGAGTCGGAGGACTTCAGCCTGCCGATCGGCCTCGTTGCTTGGAATGGCCGGGCGGACGTAACAGAGTTGCTTCTCGGCTTCGGTGGTGGAAGGTGCGTTTGACACGGGCAGGGGAACTATTAACGGACTTTGAGACATTAGAATGTCTTCTCGCTTGGGTCAATGGCGGAGCCGGTTGGCAGCAACGTTCGACAAGTTGACTCGACTCGCTCCCAGCTCGCAAGACCAGGATGACAGAACTTTAAAACGAGGGGCTAGTTCGGCGAAGTGGGCGAGGCCCAGCTTTCATCGATGAAGAGAGTCTGCATCTTGCTCGCGATCTGTTTCGCGATCAGGACCGCATCGGCCTGCGCGCTCTGGGTCTGTGAAGTCAGCGCCGAGACGGTGCCCGTCGCGGGCCAGACCGTCGCGCCCGCTGCGGTGCCCAGGCTGGTCGTGGTCGCGACCAGAGGGGCGACGCTGCTCTGGGTATCGGAATAAAATTCAGCAAACTTCGCCACGCCCTTCGCCGTCACCAAGTAGACGTTCACATGGCTGATCACCTTAGCCTTGCCGGAAGCGAAACCGGGGGAAAGGCGTTGATACTGATAGCCGCGACCCTCCTTGGCCGTCACGAGTTCGCCTTCGATGAGCATGGAGCCGTAGACCGGCACAACGTTGTTCAGGGTGCCGATGGCGCCAATGCCCTCCTTGTTGAGGTCCTTGATCAGCGCCTGTTGCATCGTCTGCGCCACAGCAAGGCCCGCTTGTTCCTCCGGTGTCTGGGGAACGGATGGGACGGGCTTGTTGTTCATCCGATTGAGGATCGTCTGGTCAGCATTCAGGTCGTGTTCCGTAAAAGCGAATTGGCCCACATAGACCTGGCCCGGCTTCGACACACCGTGGAAATCGGACTGCTGCATGATCGTGGCCTGGTTCCCGGCGCAACCGGACAGAAGCACGGCGAAAGTGACGAGAAGGGCGGGAAAGGGAAGTTGGGTTTTCATGGAGGAGAAGAAACCAAAGACTGCCGCCTTGGAGGCAATCGTGGCAATCTGTAAATCGGGTAGCTGCGCAGCTCGGCGTTTCCTCAGCCTGTAGCAGCTTCCCTCGGCGGTCATAGACCGCCGCTACAAAAACAATATCCACCTAAACCTGAGGAATCGGCATCGGCCCGAAAAAAATCCGCTTCACCTTCTCCTTGCCGATGACGCGGATGAGCTCATGCATGGTGCAGTACATGAGAATGAGGACCAACAGGATGATTTCCACACCCCAGAAATGAGGCCAGATGATCTTGGTGACCAAGGCCTGGTGCGCCGTGACGAGATTTCCGGTCTCCCGCCAGCATTCAAAGAGATTTTCCGCGTAATGCAGGAAGCTTGCCAGACAAAGGTAGATCGCGGTCTTCCACGCGACGTTGTAGATAAGCGGGTGGTAAGGAAATCTATTGATCATTGGCAGCATGTCCGCGATGAGCACCGCCTTGCCGAGGATCAACGCTCCGATGGCGATGGACATGGAGGTTGCGGGCTCGATCCCCATGCCCTTGAGCATGAGGGCATGGACGAACGCCACGATATGCAGGGCGATGAAAAAGAAGATCGTCGGTGGAATGACATTGCGAAATTCCTCGCGGACTTTGGAAACCAGTTTGTGCATGGGGATAAAGTGTGCCGGGCTCAGGAGCGTTAGACCAAGCAGATAAACGGGTGACGTCACTTTTCTCATTCAAGTGCGGGCCGGAATCCCGGCTCCAACAAATTTTATTTGCCTCATCCCCCGTTCTGGTAGGCTCGGGAAGTGCGTCTTCATCTTGTCCTGTTGTTTCTCCTCCTCGGTCTTTATCCGGTCCTGGGCCAGACCTCTCCCGAGACCAATAAACCGACCGGCAAACCGCCCCGCGCGTTGCCCGTCAGCGCGGCTGAGCTCAATGCCGCCGCCACTGCCGATGCGGTCCCGACAGCCACCCCGACGGAGGGGGTCACGGTTCGCTGGTATGGGCATGGTTTTGTCTATCTGACCTCGTCGGTCGGTATCCGTGCTGCCATCGATCCATTTGGGCCTGAAACAGTTAAGTACAAGTTTCCGGACCACCTCTCAGCCGATCTGGTCCTCGTCAGCCACGAATCGGAGGACCATTGCGCGGCGGACCTAATCTTTGGCAACCCGCTCATTTTCCGCAGTGTCATGGCCGTCGGGTTGCAGCGGGCCAACGGCATTCCGTTTTACGGTGTGGCGCTGCAAAAGGATGCCGGCGGGCAGGGCGGCGCCAACACCGCGTTCAAGATTTCCTTTGATGGCGTGTCGTTTTGCTATCTCGGACAAATCACCCGGCCTCTGTTGGCGCAGGAGAAGGTCCAGCTCGGGCATGCCGATGTTGTCTTCCTTCCCGTGGGCCTGACGACCCTGACACCGACCGAGCTTAACCAGATCGCGGTCGATCTCGGCTCGAAGATCATCATCCCGATCAATTACAAGACCGACGCTTCGGGCGCCCTGGCGCTGCGGTCCCTCAGCGAATATCTCGATGCCTGCAAGCTCCCGCTCCGCAAGTTCGATTCGAACCAGATCCTGCTCACCCGGGGTACGTTGCCGGAGACACCCACGATCTATCTCTTGAAGTCGCCATGAAAATTCTTTTGATCGGTTCAGGTGGCCGCGAACACGCCATAGCTTGGCGTTTGCGGCAGGATGATGCCCAGTTGCAGCTTTTCACCGCGCCGGGCAATGCCGGTACGGCCCGGCTGGGAATCAATCTTTCCATCAGCGCGACCGATCTCGATGGCCTCGTCGCCTGGGCGGAGAAAGAGAAGCCGGACCTGACCGTGGTCGGGCCCGAAGCTCCTCTTTGCGCGGGTGTGGTGGACCGGTTTGAAAAAGCGGGCCTGCCCATCGTCGGCCCGAATTCCGCGGCGGCGCGCCTCGAGGGAAGCAAGGTGTTCAGCAAGAACCTGCTCCTAAAGCACGGCTTGCCCACCGCTCCCGGCAAATGTTTCAGCGATTCGATGGACGCCTACGCTTACAGCCAGAAGAAGACGGTCTATCCGCAGGTGATCAAGGCCGATGGCTTGGCGGCAGGTAAAGGCGTCATCATTGCGCAATCGCCTGGCGAGGCGGCGCACACGATCTATCGCATCATGGATGCGCGCATCTTCGGCGACGCCGGAAAGCAGGTAGTCATCGAGGAATGCTCGGTGGGACGGGAAATGTCCGTCCACGTGCTGACCGATGGCGTTTCCCATGTGATGCTGCCCATTTCCCAGGACCATAAACGGATCGGGGAAGGGGACACCGGACTCAACACCGGCGGCATGGGGGCCTACGCGCCCGCGCCCTTTGCCACGGATGAATTGAAGAACCGGATCACCAAGGAAATTGTCGAGCCGGTGCTCGAGGCGTTTCGGAAAGAGGGAATCGATTTTCGCGGCATCCTTTACATCGGCCTGATGTGGACGAAGAACGGTCCGAGCATCATCGAATTCAATGTCCGTGGGGGCGATCCGGAAACCCAGGTGCTTTTGCCTCTTCTTGAGACGCCTTTGCTGGAGATACTCCAGGCGATCCGGGAACAGCGGCTGGGCAAAGTCGACGTCCGCTTCAATCAGAACCATGTGGTCAGCATTGTCCTTGCGGCCAAGGGCTACCCCGGAACGCCGGAAACCGGCGTTCCGATCGAGGGGCTTGAATTTGAATTGCCGGGAACCTGCGTGTTCCATGCCGGCACAAAAGAAGACGGCAAACGGGTGCTCACCAACGGGGGCCGGGTGCTCAGTGTGACTGCTTGGGCCTCCAGCCTGGAGCAGGCCCGGGACCTCGCCTACCAGCGAGCGGCGAAAATTCATTTTGCGGGAAGTCAGTACCGGCGCGATATTGCCGCTCGACTGACTCTTGAATGAATTCGCTCACCTTAAGCTTAAGTCTTCTTTTCCTGACCGGAACGGCCCTCGTGGCCGAGCCCACGGATATTGCCCAGACAGTTTCCGCCGATTCGACTGTCGCCTCTTCGACTGGGACCATCGATCCGTTGTCCGAAGCCTTACCGGTCCTGCTGGCGAAGTATCCTGACTTCAAGGCGCTTCAGTATAAGGAAGGGGACCACCTTAGTGACCTGATCGCCCGTTCCAACGGCAAGATTTCCCTCGGAACACCTGCGACCGAGACACCGGTTGCCGCCGCCCCGATCGTGACGGTCACCTTGCCGGACAACATCGTTTACTGGAGAATGGCTTCCTTTGTCCCCGAAAAAAGCTGGGCGGAGTTGGATACGCAATTGAAGGGAGGCACCTTCTCCTTCTCCACCGCCGGTATCATCCTGGACCTTCGCAGCAATACGACGCCGGACGATTACGCCGGTGCCGCCCAAGTCATGAGTTTTTTTGCGCCTGCTGATCTTACCCTCGATAAGTTCCACCCAAAAAATCCCGATGGCACCCCCTTCCACGGAGTCGACCATCCTGTTCACGCCCCAATCGTTGTCCTGACGAACAGCCAGACCACCGGTGCCGCCGAGGCCCTGGCCGCCTGCCTGAAGGCCGATGGAGCCATTGTGATCGGGCGGCCCACGGCAGGCAAAGCCGCCATTTTTGAGAAGTTGACGCTTACCAACGGACAGGTCCTGCGCTATGCCGTATCCGATATCAGCCTGGCCGATGGTACGCAACTCTGGGGCCATGCGATCAATCCTGATGTCAACCTGACCATCAACGAACGCTCGGAGAAGGGCGCCCTGGTCGAGATCAAGCACAACAACGTTCTCGACGTGATCGGCGAATCGCCCGACCGGCACTTGATGAGCGAGGCGGCGTTGATTCAGGGGATCGACCCCGAATGGGACGCGTACCTGGCTTCGCTCGAGAAGAAGCCGGTACTGCTGAGCCTGCCGATCATCCATGACGAGGCGCTGATCACGGCTCTCGACAGCCTCAAGGCCATCCGGGTCTCCCAAAAGGGTAC
>Ga0207641_10000923_pt1 | contig 30321 bp, 27 predicted proteins | sample KBSSwiS62_FD_184306 | JGI IMG/M metagenome (GOLD analysis project Ga0207641, IMG submission 184306) | Switchgrass rhizosphere microbial communities from Kellogg Biological Station, Michigan, USA - KBS Switchgrass S6-2 (SPAdes) (version 2) | ecosystem: Host-associated > Plants > Roots >... | reverse complement strand
GGTCACCGGCGCGAGGTCGGCGCCCTTGTACGGCAGGTTCGCGAACAGGGCCGGGTTGACCGCGACGTTGCCGGCCGGGACGATACCGATCGTGTAGCCGTCGGGCGCCGCCTTCGCGACCGCGTCGACGCCGATGTTGCCGGCGGCACCGACCCTGTTGTCGACCACCACCGTCTGGCCGAACGTCTCGCCGAGCGACTGGCCGAGGACGCGGCCGAGCACGTCGGTCGGCCCGCCGGGCGGGAACGGCACGACGATGTGGATCTGCTTGCCCGGATACGCCTGCGCGACGGCGACGAGCGGCAGCGCCGCGGCGGCGACGGCGAGCAGGAAGCGCTTCATTCTCATCAAAGGTCCTCGAAGGTGACAGCGGAGGCATCGGCGATCGCCGCGAGCGCGCCGTAACGCGACGGGTCGGGGACGGCGAAGCCGGCGAGCTGCAGACGCGCCATCGGCGCGGCGAGCTCGCCGGCATCACGCGTATGGAGCAAGGCGTCGCGCAGCCGCGCGAGCGCGTCGGCGCCGATCGCCGCGGTCGCGACGAGCGGCGGGATCGGCCGCATCGCGGTGCTCTCGATCGTGCGGACGCGAGCCGCGAGCACCGGGTGGTAGTGCTTGAGCAGGTCGTGGCTGTAGCTGTCGAGCGGGCCGATGTCGATGCGGCCTTCGGCGAGCGCGTCGATCACGCCGCGGGCGTTGATGAGGCCGCCGACGGCGGCGCCGTAGAGCCGCGTTCCCCGCTTCGCGCGCAGCGGCAGGAGATGGTCGAGGAACGCGACCGCTCCCGACATCGAATCAGCGAGCGTGTAGCCGACGACGCCGCCGAAGGTGTCCTCGATCGATGCGTGGAGCGAATCGGTGGCGACGACGATGTCGGTGCAGTAGACCGGCTCGCCGCCGTAGCGTGGCGGGCTCGGCACCGGCGCGGCGATCAGCGTCGGGCGCGGCTTTCGCCTCGAGAACGGCAGGCCGCACATCATCACCGCGCCGAGGTCCTTGCGCGCCCAGAGCTGCGCCAGCGGCGCGGGCGCGTCGTGGTCGACGATGTCCCAGTCGAGGTCGGCGCGCTGCAGCGCCCAGCCGAGTACCCGGTGCCAGTCGGCCTTGGCCTCGGCGGTGACCGAGTACATGCGGGCGTTGACGATCGGCATCGCGTTCGACCGGGCTCAGCGAAAGCGAAGGCGCTGGCCGATGCCGAGGTTCTTCGCCTTGGCGAGCATCGCCGCGCCGAGGGCGATGTCGGAGAGCGACAGGCCGCGGTGCCAGAAGAGGTTGGTCTCGGCGTCGCTCTCGCGGCCTGGCTTCAGCCCGGCGACGATCTGGCCGAGCTCGGCGTGCAGGTTCTTCTCCGAGAGCCGGCCGCTGTCGACGTGCGCGCGCAGCGCGCCGTATGGCCCCGCCTTCGCCTGGCCCCAGTCGTCCATGACGATCTTGTCCATGATGTCGGTGAGCGAGAGCTCGACGGCGCTCATCGTGCCGTAAGGAATGACGCAGGCGCCCCGCTTGATCCATTCCGTCTTCAGCTTCGGCTCGGGCTTTTCCAGCCGCGACGCCTCGACGACGATGTCGGCGCCGCGCACGCACGACTCCCAGTCGTCGCTGACGACGACGTTCGCGCCGGGCAGGTCCCGGCGCAGGCGCGCGCCGAACGAGTCGCGGCTTTCCTTCCTGCGCGAATGAACGCGGATCTCGTCGAACGCGAAGATCGAATGGAGCAGGCGAACGTTCCAGTACGCCGTGCCGCGTGCGCCGACGTGGCCGAGCACCTTCGAGTCGCGCCGCGCCAGCGCGCGCGCGCCGATCGCGGTGACCGCGCCGGTGCGCATGTCGGTGATGTCGCTCGCGTCGATGACGGCGATCGGCACGCCGGTCGTCGGGTCGAACAGGTTGAGCAGCGCCAGCTCGGACGGCAAGCCGACCTCGTAGTTGCGATAGAAGTCGCCGACGACCTTGACGCCCGCGAGGGCGAGCGGGCGGATGTAGCCGCGTAGGACGTTGAAATGGCCCGAGCCGTCCCGCTCGGGCTTCAGGTGCATGCGCGGCTCGATCGTCGTTTCGCCGCGGCCCTGCGCGACGAGGCCCTGCTCCACGGCCGCGACGATCTCGGCGTCGCTCAAGGCGAGCGCCTGGACGTCCGGATGGTTGAGGTAGTGGAGATGGATTTCGCCGGCGGCGGGGGCCGAGGGGGCGGTCATGTCAGCCGTCCAGCATCGGCAGCTTCAGGCCCTGCTCGCGCGCGCACTGCCTCGCGATCTCGTAGCCGGCGTCGGCGTGGCGCATGACGCCGGTCGCCGGGTCGTTCCAGAGGACGCGCTCGATGCGCTTCGCCGCCGCATCGCTGCCGTCGCAGACGATGACGACGCCGGCGTGCTGCGAGTAGCCCATGCCGACGCCGCCGCCGTGGTGCAGCGACACCCAGGTCGCGCCGCCGGCGGTGTTGAGGAGCGCGTTCAGCATCGGCCAGTCGGAAACGGCGTCGCTGCCGTCCTTCATCGCCTCGGTTTCACGGTTCGGGCTCGCGACCGAGCCGGCGTCGAGATGGTCGCGGCCGATGACGATCGGCGCCTTCAGCTCGCCCGACTTCACCATCGCGTTGAACGCCAGGCCGGCGCGATGCCGCTCGCCGAGGCCGATCCAGCAGATCCGCGCCGGCAGTCCCTGGAAGGCGATCCGCTCATCGGCCATGTCGAGCCAGCGGTGCAAGTGGGTGTCCTCGGGGAAGAGCTCCTTCATCTTCGCGTCGGTCTTCCGGATGTCGTCGGGGTCGCCCGACAGCGCGACCCAGCGGAACGGGCCCTTGCCGCGGCAGAAGAGCGGCCGGATGTACGCCGGCACGAAGCCCGGGAACGCGAACGCATCGGCGACGCCTTCGTCGAACGCGACCTGGCGGATGTTGTTGCCGTAGTCGACCACCGGGATGCCGAGCGCCTGGAAGTCGAGCATCGCCCGCACGTGCGTCGCGCAGCTCTTCGCCGCGGCCTCGCGCAGCCGCGCGTGCTGCGCCGGCTCGGCCTGCGCCGCCTGCCACTGCGCGACGCTCCAGCCGGCCGGCAGGTAGCCGTTGACGAGATCGTGCGCCGAGGTCTGGTCGGTGACGAGGTCGGGCCGGATGCCGCCGGCCCGCGCGCGCTTCAGCAGCTCGGGCAGCAGCTCGGCGGCGTTGCCGAGCAGGCCGACCGAGACGGCGCGTTTCGCTGTCGTGTGGCGCTCGATCCGCGCGAGCGCGTCGTCGAGGTCGCTCGCCTGCTCGTCGAGGTACCTCGAGCGCAGGCGAAAGTCGATGCGCGACTGCTGGCACTCGATGTTGAGCGACGACGCCGCCGCGAAGGTCGCGGCGAGCGGCTGCGCGCCGCCCATGCCGCCGAGGCCCGCGGTGAGGATCCACCGGCCCGCGAGATCGCCGCCGTAGTGCTGCCGGCCGGCCTCGACGAAGGTCTCGTACGTGCCCTGGACGATGCCCTGGCTGCCGATGTAGATCCACGAGCCCGCGGTCATCTGGCCGTACATCATCAGGCCCTTGCGATCGAGCTCGTGAAAGTGCTCCCACGTCGCCCACTTCGGCACCAGGTTCGAGTTGGCGATGAGGACGCGCGGCGAATCGACCGTCGTGCGGAACACGCCGACGGGCTTGCCGGACTGCACGAGCAGCGTCTCGTCCTCGCCGAGCGCGCGCAGCGCCTTCAGGATCGCCTCGTAGCTCGGCCAGTCGCGCGCCGCCTTGCCGATGCCGCCATAGACGACGAGCGCATCGGGGTTCTCCGCGACCTCGGGGTCGAGGTTGTTCTGGATCATCCGGTAGGCCGCTTCGATGAGCCAGTTGCGGCAGCTGATCGTGCTGCCGCGCGGCGCGCGCACCGGGTGCGGGCCGGCGAGGGGCGGTGAGGTCGAGAGGTCGGGCATGGCAGGCTCCGGCGGCGCGGTCGGTGCTCGACTTTAGGCCTTCGCCGGGCGGAAAGTGGCGCGGCCACGGGGCCCGGCTGTATAAGACCGCATGCCCGCCAGCACCACCGTTCGCACCGCCGAAGTCGCGTCCCAGCCGTGGCGCAACGGCGGCGGCGTGACGCGACCCTTGCTCGTCCGGCCGCGCGGCGACGAGTGGCAGGTGCGCGTGAGCGTTGCCGACGTCTCGGTCAACGGCCCGTTCTCGCGCTTTCCCGGCGTGCAGCGCTGGTTCGCGGTGCTCGACGGCGCCGGCGTCGTGCTGACGATCGGCAGCACCGAGCATCGGCTCGACGCCGGCAGCGACGCGTTCTCGTTCCGCGGCGATGTCGCGGTGCGCTGCCGCCTCGTCGCCGGCCCGACGCGCGACCTCAACCTCATGCTCCACGGCGTTCCGGGGTCGATGCGACGCGTCGTCACGGCAGAGCCGTGGCGACCCGACACGCGCGAGTGCGGCCTGTACGCGATCACGGCGGGTGCGTGCGATGCGACCGCACCCGACGAGCACGAGCCGATGCCGGCGCACGCCTTGCGCTGGTGGCCGCAGGCGCCGGAGTCGCTCGCCTTCGCCGGCGACGGCTGGTGGCTCGGCGCGGGCGCGAAGGACGCCGCGACGCCATGACGACGACGCTCTGGCGCGGCGCGCGCCTCGTCACCTTCGCCGACGCGCGCGGCTGGGGCCTGGTCGAGCGCGGCGCGCTGCTCGTCGACGGCGCCACCCTCGCCTGGGCCGGCGCCGAAGTCGATCTTCCCGCGAGCGTGCGCGCCGATGAGGAAGTCGACCTCGGCGGCGCGCTCGTCACGCCGGGCCTCGTCGACTGCCACACCCACCTCGTCTACGCCGGCCAGCGCGCCGGCGAGTTCGAGCAGCGCCTCGAAGGCGCGAGCTACGAGGACATCGCGCGCGCCGGCGGCGGCATCCGCTCGACCGTCGCAGCGACGCGCGCGGCGAGCAACGAGACGTTGTTCGACCTGGCGCGCGAGCGCGCCCTCGCGCTGATGGAAGAAGGCGTGACGACGGTCGAGATCAAGTCGGGCTACGGCCTCTCGGCGGAGCACGAGGCGCGCTGCCTGCGCGTCGCGCGCCGTCTCGGCCGCGAGCTGGCGCTCGACGTGCGGACGACGTGCCTCTCGGCGCACGCGCTGCCGCCCGAATACGCCGGCCGTGCCGACGAGTACATCGACGCCGTCTGCGCCTGGCTGCCGGCGTTGCACGGCGAAGGGCTGGTCGACGCCGTCGACGGCTTTTGCGACCGCATCGGCTTCACCGCCGAACAGACGCGGCGAGTCTTCGACGCGGCGCGTCGCCTCGGCCTCCCGGTCAAGCTGCACGCCGAGCAGCTGAGCGACCAGCACAGCGCGGTGCTCGCCGCCGAATACAAGGCGCTGTCGTGCGATCACCTCGAATTCGTCGGCGCCGACGGCGTCGCGGCGATGGCGGCGGCCGGCACCCTCGCCGTCCTCCTGCCCGGCGCGTTCTACTTCCTGCGCGAGACGCAGCTGCCGCCGGTCGCTGCCCTGCGCGCGGCCGGCGTGCCGATCGCGATCGCCACCGACCACAACCCCGGGTCGTCGCCGACGCTCTCGCCGCTGCTGATGCTGAGCATGGCGTGCACGCTGTTCCGCCTGACGCCCGAGGAAGCGCTGCGCGGGATGACCGTCCTTGGGGCGCGCGCCCTCGGCCTCGCCGATCGCGGCACGCTCGCTGCGGGACAGCGCGCCGACTTCGTCGCCTGGGATGTCGCGCATCCGAACGAGCTCGCCTATTGGTTCGGGCGCAACCCGTGCGCGCGCGTCGTCGCCGGCGGCGTCGAGCGATGAGCGAGGCTGTCTTCTCGCTCGAGCGCGGCACGGCGCCGCTGCTGGTGAGCCTGCCGCACGTCGGCACCGCGATCGCCGACGACGTCGCTTCTGCCCTCGTCCCGCGCGCGCACGCCCTCGAGGACACCGACTGGCACCTCGCCGAGGTCTATGGCTTCGCGCGCGAGCTCGGCGCGAGCGTGCTCGTGCCGCGCTTCTCTCGCTACGTGATCGACCTCAACCGCCCGCCCGAGAACGCGCCGATGTATCCCGGCGCGAACAACACCGAGCTCGTGCCGACGCGCTTCTTCAACGGCGATCCGCTGTATCGCGAGGGCCGCGTTCCCGACGAGGCTGAGATCGAGCGCCGGCGCGAGACGTACTGGCGGCCTTACCACGATGCGCTCGAGCGCGAGCTGCGCCGCCTCGTCGCGCTGCACGGCCGTGCGATCCTCTGGGACGGCCACAGCATCCAGGCCGAAGTACCGTGGCTGTTCGACGGGCGCCTGCCCGACCTCAACCTCGGCACCGCCGGCGGCGCGAGCTGCGCGCCGGCGCTGCGCGCCGACCTGACGGACGTGCTCGCCGCGCAGTCGAGCTTCAGCCACGTCACCGACGGTCGCTTCAAAGGCGGCTACATCACGCGCCGCTATGGCAGGCCGCACGACAACGTGCACGCGGTCCAGCTCGAGATGGCGCTCTCGACCTACATGGACGAGCGCTACGCTGCGTTCCCCGTCGCGCCCGTCGATCCGATGCGGCTTGCTCACCTGCGGCCGGTGCTGCGTTCGCTGCTGCAGGCGACCCTCGACTGGTGCGCCGATGCCCGCTGACGCGGCGCTGCTCTGGGCGCCGCTCGCCTGGGTTGCCGATGGCTGGCGCGAGCGAGTGCTGCTGCGCGCCGACAGCGACGGCCGCTGGGCCGACGTGACCGCCGAGGTCGCCGCGCCACCCGTCGGCGCCCACGTGCTCGCCGGCGCACTGCTGCCCGGCGTGGTCGACGCCCACAGCCACGCCTTCCAGCGCGCCTTCGCCGGCGCCGCCGAGCGCCGCGACGCGGCGAGCGACGACTTCTGGTCGTGGCGCGAGCGGATGTACGCGGTCGCGCTGCGCATCGGCCCCGAGCAGCTGCGTGCCGTCGCAGCGCAGCTCTATGTCGAGCTGCTGCGCGGCGGTTACACGCACGTGTGCGAGTTCCACTACCTGCGCCGCGACCGCGATGGCAGCGAGCACGCCGACCCGCTCGCGATGTCGTGGGCGCTCGCCGACGCTGCCGCCGAGGCGGGAATCGGCCTGACGATCCTGCCGGTGCTCTACGAGCGCGCCGGCTTCGCCGCCGACGCGCTGCGCGACGAGCAGCGCCGCTTCCGCTCCTCGCCGGCGGAGACCTTCGCCGCGGCGCAGCGGATCCGCGCCGCCGCGCGTCCGCTCGTCGACTCGGGGCTGGCGATCCACTCCTTGCGCGCCGCGAGCGCCGCGTCGATCGCGACGCTGGCGACGCTTGGCGGAGGATTCCCGGGACCGATCCACATCCACGTCGCCGAGCAGATCGGCGAGGTCGACGAGTGCATCGGCGCAACCGGCGCGCGGCCGATCGAGTGGCTCGTCCGCGAAGGCCGGCTCGACGCGCGCTGGCAGCTCGTCCACGCGACCCATTCGACGGCGCAGGAGATCGCGGCGGTGGCGGCGAGCGGCGCCGGCATCGTCCTGTGCCCGAGCACCGAGGCCAACCTCGGCGACGGCTTGTGCGACCTGCCCGGCTGGCTCGAGGCCGGCGTGCCGCTGACGATCGGCTCCGACAGCCAGGCGACGCGCGACTGGTGCGAGGAGCTGCGCCTGCTCGAGTATGGCCAGCGCCTGGAACGGCGTGAGCGCAACGTTGCCGCGGCACCCGAGCTCGGCTTCGCGTCGAGCGCGGAGCGGCTCGTGTCGCGCGTGGTCGCCGGCTGCGCCGGCGCGGCCGGGCAGCCGGCGTGGGGGCTCGTCGCCGGCGCGCGCGCCGACGCGCTCGTCGTCGATCCGGGCGCCGATGCGCTGCTCGGCGCGCCGCCGCGGCGATCGCTCGACGCGCTCGTCTTCAGCGGCCCGACGGCGCCGTGGCGCGACGTGATGGTCGCGGGCCGCTGGGTGATCCGCGACGGCGTCCACGCAGCGGCGCAAACGATCCGCGAGCGCTTCGCGGCGGCAATGGCAGAGCTCGGCTGACGTCATGGCGCGCGCGAGCGCGCCCTGTCACTTGGTGATCGTCACCCAGGACACCTCGAACCAGTTGTCGGGGCGGTGCACGACGTTCACGTTGGAACGCGCTGCCCACGGGATCACCTGGCGGTGCAGCGGCAGGGCCGTGAACTGATCCCTGAATTCGCGCAGCGCCGCCTTGATCAGCTCCTCGCGCTTCTTCGGATCGGCCTCGGTGCTCGACTGCACCGCCAGCGCGTCGAGCTTGTCGTTGCGCGAGTGGCCGTAGTTGTAGAAGCCGATTCCCTTCTCGCCGAGGTTGTTGCGCATCACCGGCGTCAGCGTCGTCTCGGCGTCGGTGACCGAGCCGCCCCAGCCGAGCATGTACATGCTGAAGTCGTACTTCTCGAGGCGCGGGAAGTAGGTCGCGCGCGGCTCGCCCGAGACCTTGACCTTGACCTTGATCTGCGCCCACATGCCGGCCAGCGCGATGCAGATCTGCTCGTCGTTGACGTAGCGGTTGTTCGGGCAGTGGAGCTGGACCTCGAAGCCGTCGGGGTAGCCGGCGTCGGCGAGCGACTTCCTCGCGGCGGCGAGATCGAACGGAAAGCGCTGCTCGAGCGCCGGGTCGTTGTAGGTGCCGAGCGGCGACGGCATCACCGCGCCGGTCGGGAAGCTCTGCCCGTTCATGAGCTTCGTCTTCAGCGTCTCGATGTCGATCGACTGGTAGAGCGCGCGGCGCACGCGCACGTCCTTGAACGGGTTCTTGCCCTTGACGTTGCTGTAGAGGAGCTCGTCGCGGCCCTGGTCCATGCCGATGAAGACGACCCGGTTCTCGGGGCCGTCGACGACCTTGACGCCTGGGGTGCTGCGCAGCCGCGCGACGTCGCGCGGGGCGGGGTCGAGGACGAAGTCGACCTCGCCCGAGACCAGCGCCGCGAGCCGCGTCGCGTCGTTGGCGATCGGCGTGAAGACGACTTCCTGGACGTTGCCTTCGACCTTGCCCCAGTAGTTCGGGTTGCGCTTGTAGACGGTCTTGATGCCGGGCGCGCGGCTCACCAGCATGTAGGGGCCGGTGCCGTTGGCGTTGAGCGCGGCGTAGCTCTCTTCCTTGTTCTTGAAATCGAGCGGCCGCGTCACCTTGTGCTTCTCGCTCCACGGCTTGCTCATGATCCAGAGCGAGTCGAGGTGCTCGAGGAAGATCGGGTTCACCGCGGCGAGCGTGAACTCGATCGTCGACTCGTCGATCTTCTTTGCCGTGCCGACGCCGGCCGCGTAGTTGTTGATCTGCGAGGTCGGCATCTGGCCGCGCTGGACCGAATAGACGACGTCGTCGGCGGTGAGCGGCGAGCCATCGTGGAACTTGACGCCCTGGCGCAGCTTGAAGCGCCACGTCAGCGGGCCGACCTGCTGCCACTCGGTCGCGAGGCCGGGAACGATCTTGAGCTGGCGGTCGCGGCTCGTCAGGCGCTCGTAGACCTGGCCGTTCATCATGTTCGTCATGGACTCGTTCTGCGAGTGCGGGTCCATCGTCTGCGGGTCGCCCTGACTCGCCCAGCGCAGCGTCTGCGCGTCGGCGGCGGCGAACGCCAGCGCTCCCGCGAGAGCGATCGCGAGGCTGGCGAAGCGCTTCATGACCTAGCGGAAGCGCGGCTGCTGAACGGTCTTGAGGTCGCCCGGAAGCGAGCCGAGATAGGCGGCGATCGCCTTGATCTCGGGGTGCGTGAACGGCCGCGCCATCCCCATCATGATCGCGTTGTTGCGGCCGACGAGCGGGTTGTGGTCAGTCTGGTAGGCCTTCAGAGCGGCAAACAGGTAGTCGGCGTGCTGGCCGGCCAGCTTCGGATACGACGGATCGATCGGCGCGCTGAAGTTGCTGCCGTGGCACGAGACGCAGTTGCCCTTGGTGAGCAGGGCCGCGACCTGCGGCGGCGCCGCAGCCGGTGCTGCGGAAGCGGCAGGCGCGGCGGCGGCCGCCGAGCCGGCCGGGCCGCCGAGCTGCGCGTAGTAGGCGGCGACGTCGGCGATGTCCTGGTCCGAGAGGCTGCCGGCGATGGCGCGCATCGTCGGATGCTTGCGCTCGCCCTTGCGGTAGGCGGCGAGCGCCGAGGCGATGTACTTGGCGTTCTGGCCGGCGATCATCGGCACCTTGTAGATCTCGGGGAAGCTCGCCTGGTAGCGCGGCAGGTTGTGGCAGCCCTCGCACATCGCGATCTTCTTCTCGCCGGCGGCGACGTCGCCCGGCTTGGCGTCCTGCGCGCGGGCGGCGACGCCGAAGCCCAGCGAGAGGGCGATGAGGGCGTTCGCGAACGACAGGACGAGCAGCTTCTTCATGGGTGCGTGGGGCAAGTGTGGCGACGCGCGCAAACCGAGAATTATAGGGGCGCCCTTATACTGAATCGACCCTCCGCCGAGCGCGCTCCATGAAGTTCAAAGGCTCTGAAACCTACGTCGCCACGCCCGATCTGATGCTGGCGGTGAACGCGGCGGCGACGCTCAAGCGCCCGCTCCTGGTCAAGGGCGAGCCCGGCACCGGCAAGACGATGCTCGCCGAGGAAGTCGCCACCGCCCTCGGCATGCCGCTGATGCAGTGGCACATCAAGTCGACCACCAAGGCGCAGCAGGGCCTCTACGAGTACGACGCGGTGAGTCGCCTGCGCGACAGCCAGCTCGCCGACGTCGACGGCGGCGAGCGCGTCCGGAACATCCACAACTACATCGTCCGCGGCGTCCTCTGGCAGGCCTTCACCGCCGAGCAGCCGGTCGTCCTCCTGATCGACGAGATCGACAAGGCCGACATCGAGTTCCCGAACGACCTCCTGCGCGAGATCGATCGGATGGAGTTCTACGTCTACGAGACGCGCGAGCTCGTCAAGGCGAGGTACCGGCCGCTCGTCTTCATCACCTCGAACAACGAGAAGGAGCTGCCCGACGCGTTCCTGCGCCGCTGCTTTTTCCACTACATCAAGTTTCCCGACGCCGAGACGATGAAGCAGATCGTCGGCGTCCATTTCCCCAACCTCAAGAAGGAGTTGCTCGGCGCCGCGCTGAAGAGCTTCTATGACGTCAGGAACCTGCCCGGCCTGAAGAAGAAGCCGAGCACCTCCGAGCTGCTCGACTGGCTCAAGCTCCTCGTCGCCGAGGACATCCCGCTCGAGGCGCTGCAGAGCAAGGACGACAAGGTCGCGGTGCCGCCGCTCGTCGGCGCGCTGCTCAAGAACGAGCAGGACGTCTCGCTGTTCGAGAAGCTGGTCTTCATGCAGCGTCACAACCGCTGACCGGCGCGGCGTTCCCGTCGCACGCTTCATGCTGACCGTCGCCCCAGTCATCCTGGCCGACGAGCGGATTCGCCTCGAGCCCCTCGGGCTGCAGCACGTCGACGGCCTGAAGCGCGCCGCCGCCGACGGCGAGCTCTGGACGATCCGAGTCACCAGCGTTCCCGATCCCGACGACACGCGCGGCTACGTCGAGCGCGCGCTGCAGGCGTTCGCCGAGGGCCACCGGCTCGCCTTCGCCGTGCTCGACGCCGGCACCGGCGCAGTGATCGGCTCGTCGAGCTACCACGACATCGTCCCCGCCGTCGACCGGCTCGAGATCGGCTACACCTGGTACGCACAAAGCCGGCAGCGCACGCACGTCAACGCGAGCGCCAAGCTGCTCCTCATGACGCATGCGTTCGAGACGCTCGGCGCCAAGCTGGTCGGCTGGCGCACCGACAACTACAACTTCGCGAGCCAGCGTGCGATCGAGCGGCTCGGCGCGAGGAAGGACGGCATCCTGCGCCACCATGCGGTGCGGCGCGACGGCACGATCCGCGACACGGTGATGTACAGCATGACCGTCGGCGAGTGGCCTGAAGCGAAGGCCGAGCTGCGATCACGGCTCGCGCGCCGGCCCGCCTGACGGATCGCGATGGAAAGCGTCGTCCGCCGTTCCTGGGTCGCTCGAGCCGCTCGCGCCCTCGCCGCCACGCTCCTGGCGAGTGCCGCTCCGCCGCTGCTGGCGCTCGAGCTGCGCGTCCTCTCGGCCGGCGCGGTCGAACCGGGCATGCGCCCGGCGCTGGCCGCCTTCGAGCGCGAGAGCGGCCACGCGGTGCGTATCGAATTCGCCGCGGCGCCGGCCTTGCGCGCAGCGCTGCGAGCGCCGCCGGTGGCCGACGTCATCGTCCTGCCGCAAGGCGTCGTCGACGAGCTCGCCGCGACCGGCGGCCTCGGCACTGGCGTGCGCGCGCCGATCGGTCGCGTCGGCGTCGGTGTCGCGGTCCGGCCCGGCGTAGCCCCGCCCGACGTCGGCAGCGCCGAGAGCCTGCGCGCGGCGCTCGTCGGCGCCGAGCACGTCGTCTTCAATCGCGCATCGACCGGGATCTACGTCGAGCAGATGTTGAAGCGGCTCGATGTCGAAGATGTCGTGCGGCCGAAATCCGAGCGGGTCGCCGACGGCGCCTCGGTGATGCGGCGCCTGCTCGCCGGAACGTCGCCGCGCGAGTTCGGCTTCGGGGCGATGACCGAGATCGCCCTCTTCGCCGACCAGGGCCTGAAGCTCGTCGGCCCGCTGCCGGCCTCGCTGCAGAACTTCACGAGCTATGTGGCCGTGCCGTGGCCGGGCGCAAAGGCCGACGAGCCGGCGCGCACCAAGGCGGTCGCCGCACTGATGCGCTCGCTGCAAGGCGCGCCCGCGCGCTCGCTGTTCGTCGCCGCCGGCATCGAGCCGACGCCCTAAAGGAAGAGAGAAGGACGCGCCGTGAACGAACCGACTTCCGTCTCACCGCCGCCCGAGCGCGGCGAGAGCCCCGATCGACTCGCCTACCTGCGCCACCCGACGCTGCAAGGCGACCGCGTCGCCTTCGTCGCCGACGACGACCTGTGGACGGTCGCCGCGGCCGGCGGCATCGCGCGCCGCCTGACCGCGGGCCTCTCGGAGCCGTCGACGCCGAGCCTGTCGCCCGACGGCCGCTGGCTCGCTTTCGTCGGCCGCGACGAGCATCACCCCGAAGTTCACGTCATGCCCGCGGAGGGCGGCCAGGCCCGACGGCTGACCTGGCTCGGCACCGACACCCAGGTGCGCGGCTGGACGCCGGCCGGCGAGATCGCCTACGTGACGACGCAGGGTCAGCCGTTCTTCCGCAATCACCAGGCGTTCGCCATCGCGCCTTCGGGCGGCCCGTCGCGCGCCCTTCGCCTCGGCCAGGTCAACCACATCGCCTTCGGCGCCGGCGGCCGCGTCGCGATCGGCCGCAACACCGACGACCCGGCACGCTGGAAGCGTTACCGCGGCGGACGCGCCGGCGCGATCTGGGTCGACGCCGAAGGCAGCGGCACGTTCCGCCGCCTCGACCACCTCGCCGGCAACGTGACCACGCCGATGTGGATCGGCGAGCGCCTCTACTTCCTCGGCGACGGCGAGGGCGTCGGCAATCTCTATTCGTGCCGCGCCGACGGCAGCGACGTGCGCAGGCACACCGACCACGACAGCTACTACGCGCGCCAGGCGCAGAGCGACGGCAAGCGGATCGTCTATGCCTGCGGCGCGCGCCTGTGGCTGTACGACCCGGCGTCCGACAAGACGAGGGAGGTCGCGATCGAGGCGCCGGCGCACCGCACGCAGGCGGCGCGTCGCTTCGTGGCGGGCGCCGACCACCTCGAGTGGTTCAAGCCGCACCCGGCGGGTCATTCGATCGCCATCGTCGCGCGCGGCCAGCTGTTCGCGATGCCGCTCTGGGAGGGCGCGCCGACCCGGCGCATCGACGACTCAGGCAACGCCGACAGCGACGCCGCGGGCACCCACAGCGATGCGCCGGCGGCGCGCCTGCGCCGCGGCCAGTGGCTGGCCGACGGCACGACGATGGTCGCCGCGAGCGACGCATCGGGCGAGGAACGCCTCGTCGTCTTCGCCGCCGGCGCCGCGCGCACGCTGCCCTGGGACACCGGCCACGTCAGCGCGCTCGTCGCGGCACCCGTCGGCACGCAGGTCGCGTTCGCCAATCACCGCAACGAGGTCTGGATCGGCGACGTCGAGAGCGGCGCGCTCAGCGCCGTCGATTCGAGCCAGCACGGCCGCAGCGACGACCTCGCCTGGTCGCCCGACGGCGCCTGGCTCGCCTACACCTACGCCGCCGACACGCGTCACGTCGCGCTCAGGCTGTACTCGGTGGCGGCGAAGACGACGACCGCGCTGACCGAGCCCGAGTTCCGCGACTCGGCGCCGGCGTTCGATCCCGACGGGCGCTTTCTCTACTTCGTCTCGGTGCGCACCTTCGATCCGGTCTACGACAACGTCCGCTTCGACCTCAGCTTCCCGCGCGGCGCGCGGCCGTATCTGATCGCGCTGCAGGCCGGCGGCCGGCCGCCGTTCGATCCCGAGCCGCGCTCCGTCGGCGCGGAAGCGAAGAACAACGGCGCCGGCGCGGACGAGAAGAAGGCGAAGCAACCCGGCGCCGCCGAGCCCGTCAGGATCGACCTCGACGGCATCGCTCGCCGCGTCACCGCGTTCCCGGTCGCCGAAGGCCGCTATGGCCGCATCGCCGGCGTCGCCGGCGCCAAGGTCGTCTGGAACGCGCAGAACATCGTCGGCGCGCACGGCCGCGGCGGCCACAAGGAAGCGGCCGGCAAGCTCGAGCGCTTCGACTTCGCGACCGGCCGCACCGAGACGCTGGTCGAGAAGATCGACGACTTCGCGATCGCCGGCGACGGCCTCTCGCTGGTCTACCGCGACGGCAAGGCGCTGCGCGCGATTTCCGCCGACCGCAAGCCCGAGCCGAGGCCCGACCCGGCCGATGCCGAGGGCCCGCCGTCGCGCAAGAACGGCCGCATCGACCTCGATCGCGTTCGCGTCGCCGTCGAGCCACGTCGCGAATGGCGCCAGATGCTGCGCGAGGTCTGGCGCCTGCAGCGCGACCAGTTCTGGTCGGCCGATCTCTCCGGCGTCGACTGGGACGCGGTCTGGGGCCTCTACGCGCCGCTGCTCGACCGCGTCGCGACGCGGGCCGACTTCTCAGACCTCGTCTGGGAGATGCAGGGCGAGCTCGGCACGTCGCACGCGTACGAGATGGGCGGCGACCATCGCAAGCCGCCCGCGGTCGTGCTCGGCCAGCTCGCCGCCGCGACGCGCTGGGACGACGCGCGCGGCGGCTGGCAGATCACCGAGATCGCGCGCGGCGACCCGTGGGACGCGAGCGCCGATTCGCCGCTCAACGCGATCGGCGTCGAAGCCCGTGTCGGCGACCTGATCCTCGCCGTCGACGGCCAGCCGCTGACCCGCGAGCTGCCGCCGGAAGCGCTGCTCGTCCATCGCGCCGGCCAGAAGGTGCAGATCACGCTCGCGAGCGATGACGCGAAGGGCAGCGGGCGACGACGCGAGGTCGTCGCCACGACGCTCGCCGACGACGTGCCGGTCTATTACCGCCAGTGGGTCGAGAAGAACCGCGCCTGGGTGCACGAGCGCTCGGCCGGCCGTGTCGGCTACTTCCACGTTCCCGACATGCAGGCCGCCGGCTTCGCCGAGTTCCACCGCTACTTCGGCAACGAATGCGAGCGCGACGCGCTCATCGTCGACGTCCGCTACAACCGCGGCGGCCACGTCTCGCAGCTGCTGCTCGAGAAGGTCGCGCGCCGGCGCATCGCCTTCGTCCACTCGCGCTGGATGAACGTCCGCACCTATCCGGAAGAGGCGGTCGCCGGACCGGTCGTCACGCTCACCAACGAGCACGCCGGCTCCGACGGCGACATCTTCTCGCACAACGTCAAGCTGATGAAGATCGGCCCGCTCGTCGGCATGCGCACCTGGGGCGGCGTCGTCGGCATCTGGCCGCGCCACAAGCTCGTCGACGGCAGCGAGACGACGCAGCCCGAGTTCGCGTTCTGGTTCACCGACGTCGGCTTCGACGTCGAGAACCACGGCACCGACCCCGACATCGAAGTCGACAACGCGCCCCAGGACGCGGCCGCGGACCGCGATCGCCAGCTCGAGGTCGCGCTGCAGACCGCGCTCGATTGCGCCGACCGGTCGGCGCCGTCACGTGCGCCGCAGGTGCCGCGGCCGGTGCGGGCGAGAAAGCCGCTGCCGCCGCGTCGCTGAGAGTCGAACCTCGGGACTACTTCGGCTGCCCGATCACCCGCAGGTACGGCTTGATCGTCTTCCAGCCCTGGGGGTACTTCTTCTTCGCGTCCTCGTCCGAGACCGAGCCGGCGATGATCACGTCTTCGCCCTGCTTCCAGTTGACCGGCGTCGCGACCTGGTGCTTGGCAGTGAGCTGGATCGAGTCGAGGACGCGCAGGATCTCGTCGAAGTTGCGTCCGGTGGTCATCGGGTAGGTGAGCGTCAGCTTGATCTTCTTGTCGGGGGCGATGACGAAGACCGAGCGGACGGTGGCGTTGTTGGCCGCGGTACGGCCGTCGGCGCCGACCTCGTCGGCGGGCAGCATGTTGTAGAGCTTGGCGACCTTGAGGTCGCTGTCGCCGATCATCGGGTACTTGACCGTCGCGCCCTGCGTCTCCTCGATGTCTTTCGACCAGGCGGCATGGCGGTCGACCGGGTCGGCCGAGAGGCCGATGAGCTTGGCGTTCCTCTTGGTGAACTCGGGCTCGATCTTGGCCATGTAGCCGAGCTCGGTCGTGCAGACGGGGGTGAAGTCCTTCGGATGCGAGAACAGGATTGCCCAGCTGTCTCCGATCCAGTTGTGGAAGCGGATCTTGCCTTGCGTGGTCTCGGCTTCGAAGTCGGGCGCGGTGTCGTTGATGCGCAGGGACATGGGGGCTCCTCGGAATGGGTGCGGCGTCGGGGCGCCGGGGGGCCAAAGTATGCGCGCGGCGGGGCGCCGCGGCGCCGCTGGTTTTCCTGCGCTCGGCGTCAAGGCGCGCGGGCGCCGCCGCGCGCGATCCAGTCGTCGACGGCGCGCTCGAGGACGGTCAGCGGCACCGCGCCCTGGGCGAGCACGACCTCGTGGAACTGGCGGATGTCGAAGCGCTCGCCGAGGCGAGCTTTCGCTCGATCGCGCAACTCGACGATCTTCAGCTGGCCGACCATGTAGCCGAGCGCCTGCCCCGGCCACGACAGGTAGCGGTCGACCTCGGAGGCGACGTAAGGCTCGTCCTGGCCGGTGCGCTCGACCATGAAGTCGATCGCCTGCTGCCGGCTCCAGCCCGACGCGTGCAGCCCGGTGTCGACGACCAGCCGCGCGGCGCGGAAAGCCTGCCCCTGCAGGTGGCCGAAGCGGCTGTACGGATCGCGGTACAGGCCGAGGTCGAAGCCGAGCGTCTCGGCATAGAGGGCCCAGCCTTCGCCGTAGGCGACGTAGCCGGCGACGCGGCGAAACTTCGGCAGCTCGCCCAGCTCGATGGCGCGGGCCGTCTGCAGGTGATGCCCGGGAACCGCTTCGTGGGCGACCAGGGTCTCCATGCTCCAGATCGGGCGCTTGTTCCAGGCCTTGGCGCTGGCATTGAACCAGCCGGCGCGGCTGCCGTCGAGCGCGGGCCCCGAGTAGTACGCCGCCGCGTCGGCGCTCGCGTCGGCGGGCATCGCCCTCACTCCGTACGGCGCACGCGGCAGCACGGCGAACAGCTTCGGCAGCTCGGGATCGATCTGCTTGGCGATCGCGCGATAGCCGCCGAGCAGCGCCTCGCCGTCCTTGTGGAAGAACTTCCGATCGGTGTTCAGGTAGCGGACGAAGGCGGCGAAGTCGCCCTCGAACCCGACTTCGCGGCGAACTGCGTCCATCTCGCGCCGCAGCCGCTCGACTTCGCGCAGGCCGAGCGCGTGGATGTGCGCCGGCGTGAGATCGGTCGTCGTCGCGGAACGAACCCGCTCGGCGTAGACGGCGGCGCCGTCGGGGTAGCCGGAGAGGGCGCCGCTGGCCGGGGCCTTGGGCAGGTACTCGTCGGCGACGAAGGCGCGCAGCCGGCGCACGGCCGACAGCACGTCGTCGGCGATCGTGCGCCGCGCCCGTGCCTGCAGGGCCGTTCGCTCCGCCTCCGGGATGTCGCTGCCGAGGCGGCCGAACGGCTCGAAGAACGGTCCCTGGTCGGGCGCCGCGCTCAGCTGCAGGTCGAGCTGGGTGAGGACGCGCTCGAGGATCGTCCGCGTCGGCACCCAGCCGAGCGCCATGCCCTCGCGCAGGAACGCGAGCTCCTGGTCGACCCGGCGCGGATACGCGGCCAGACGCGCCAGGATCTGCTCGACGTCGCGCCGCGTCGACGCCGGGCTGGCGCGCAGAAGCTGGGCGAGCATGCCCTGGAAGCCACCCAGCGAGCCGAGCGACAGTCGGCGAAAGCCGACGAAGCGCTCCATGCGCAGCTGATCTTCGAGCTCGTAGACGAAGATGTCGAGCGAGACCTGGTCGGTCGGCGCCAGGCGGTCGCGCGCGATCGCCTTGGCCGCGGCGAGCTCGCTTCGCGCTCGCGCGTAATCGGCGGCTTCGCCTTCGCGCGTGGCATCGGTGAGCTTGTCGCCATAGCGGTTGTCGCCGAGATACGTGGCGAACTCGGGGGAGCGACGCATCGCCGCCTCCCAGGAACCGTCGAACAGCGCGTGGAGCTGGCGCGTGGCGGCAGGGTCGACGGACTGGGCGGCGACGTCGATCGCGCCCATCAGCGACGCGAACGCCACGACGGCGCAGCCAAGGGCCTTGATGTCCTGTCTTCGCATGCGACCTCCGCGGGCCGGGGTCACGCCGACCGACCGCGACGCTAGCACGCGGTCCGCCGCCGACGCGTCGGCGGTCAGCGCGCCGGCGCGCCGGCCTCGTACCAGCGCGCGACCGCGGCGCGCTCGCCATCGGTCATCTGGGTGGCGTTGTTCATCGGCATGAGCTTGAGCACGACCGCCTGCTGGTAGACGGCCTGCGCATGGGCGCGGATCTCGGCGCCGGAATCGAGGCGGACGTTCTTGTTCGCCAGCCCTGCGTTGTGGCAGACGCTGCAGCGCTGCGCGACGATCGTCTCGACCTCGGCAAAGGTCGGCGCCGGCATCCGCGCCGTCGCCGCCGGCGGCGCCGGCAGCAGGACGGCGACCGTCGCGACGACGAGAAGGGTGCCGGCGATCGCGTAGCGCCAAGGCACCGGCCGCTCCTCGACCAGCGCCTTGTGACGCAGCACGAACGAGACGCGAACGAGCGCCCCCGCCAGCATCAGCACGACGAGGACGAGCCAGTTGTGCTTCGCACCGAAGACGAAGCCATAGTGGTTGCTGATCATCGTGAAGACGACCGGCAGCGTGAAGTAGGTGTTGTGGACGCTGCGCTGCTTGCCGCGCTGGCCGTGCACGGGATCGACGGGCTGGCCCTCGCGCAAGGCGGCGACGACCTTGCGCTGGCCGGGAATGATCCAGTGCGCGACGTTGGCGGTCATCGTCGTCGCCATCACCGCGCCGACGAGGAGGAAGGCGGCGCGCCCGGCGAACAGCCTACAGGCGAGCCACGAGGTCGCGACGATGAGGACGACGACCAGCGCGCCAACGACCAGATCGCCGCGCGGGCCGGCGCCGAAAAAGCGACACGCCGCGTCGTAGGCGATCCAGAAGACGACGAAGAACGCGAGCGCGGTGGCGATCGCCGCCGCCGGCGACCAGTCGTGCACGTTCCGGTCGATCAGGAACGTTTCCGCGTTGAAAAGATAGAGCACCGCGAAGAGAGCGAAGCCCGTGAGCCAGGTCGAGTAGCTTTCCCACATCGACCAGTGCAGGTGCTCGGGCAGGCGGGCCGGCGCCACCGGGTACTTCTGCTGGTGATAGAAGCCGCCGCCGTGCACCGCCCAGAGCTCGCCGCCGACCCCCTTGGCGCGATCCTTCTCGTCGGCCGGCGGCGTCAGGCTCGAATCGAGGCCGACGAAGTAGAAAGAGGCGCCGATCCACGCGATGCCGGTGATGACGTGCGCCCAGCGCAGCAGCACGTTCACCCAGTCGAGCAGGTACGCGTCCATCGTCCGTCGCCGCTCAGGAGCCGAGAGCGCTCAGCTGCCGCGGTAGGTCGAGTACGACCAGGGGCTGACGAGCAGCGGCACGTGGTAGTGCTCGCCGGCGGCGGCGATGCCGAAGTCGACCGGCACGTCGCCGAGGAACGGCGGATCGGACAGCTTCGCGCCGCGCGCCGCGAAGTAGGCGGCGACCGCAAAGACGAGCCGATAGCGACCCGGCCGGTGCGCCTCGCCCTCGAGCAGCGGCGCATCGGCGCGGCCGTCGGCATCGAGCACGAGCGTCTTCAGCTCGCGCGAGACGCCGTCGTCGATGCGGAAGAACGAGACGCGCATGCCCGCAGCGGGACAGCCGTTCGCGGTGTCGAGGACGTGCGTCGTGAGCTTTCCCATCGGGCCTTCCCTGCCCCGCGGACCTCCGCCGGCGCTGCGCAAAAGTGTATCGTCGCCGGCACTCGATGAACGCAGCCGCTCCCGTCTATCCGCGCGATCTGCGCGGCCACGGCGCCGATCCGCCGCACGCGCGCTGGCCGGGCGGGGCGCGCATCGCCGTCCAGTTCGTCCTCAACTACGAGGAAGGCGGCGAGAACAACGTCCTCCACGGTGACGCGGTGTCGGAAACCTTTCTGTCCGAGCTCGTCACGGCGCAGGCGTACGAGAACCGCCACATGACGATGGAGTCGATGTACGAGTACGGCTCGCGCGTCGGCGTCTGGCGAATCCTGCGCGAGTTCGATGCGAGGAAGCTCCCGCTCACGGTGTTCGGCGTCGCCATGGCGCTGGAGCGCTATCCCGAGCTGGTTGGCGAGTTCATGCGCCGCGGTCACGAGATCGCCTGCCACGGGCTGCGCTGGATCCACTACCAGCACATGCCCGAGGCGGCCGAGCGACGCCACCTCGACATCGCGACGCGCGTGCTGAAGGAGCTGAGCGGCGGCGCCTGGCCGCTCGGCTGGTATACCGGGCGCGACAGCCCGAACACGCGCCGCCTCGTCGTCGAGCATGGCGGCTACGAGTACGACAGCGACTACTACGGCGACGACCTGCCGTTCTGGGCCGAGGTCGAGAAGGGCGACGGCACGAAGGCGCCGCACCTCGTCGTCCCGTATTCGCTCGACACCAACGACATGCGCTTCGTCCAGGCGCAGGGCTTCAACACCGGCGAGCACTTCTTCGCCTACCTGCGCGACGCCTTCGACGCCCTGTATGCGGAAGGCGACCCGGCGGGCCTCGACCGGCCCAAGATGATGTCGATCGGCATGCACTGCCGCCTGCTCGGCAAGCCCGGCCGGATCGGCGCCCTGCGCCGCTTCCTCGACCACGTCCAGGGGCACGAGAAGGTCTGGATCGCGCGGCGAATCGACATCGCCCGCCACTGGCGCGACGTGCACCCGTATGCTGCGTCGACGCCAGGCAATGGCGCGAGAGTTGCGTGAACCTGCGTCCCGCCGCTGCCCTCCCCAAGGAACGACCATGAACACTCGACTCAGCCGCCGCCACCTCCTTCGTGCCGGCGCCGCCGGCGCCGCCGCGATCGCCTGGCCGGCGTGGGCCGCCTACCCCGACAAGACGATCCGAATCGTCGTCACCTTCGCCGCCGGCGGGGCGAGCGACATCGTCGCGCGGGTGATCGGCGAGCAGCTCGCCAAGAAGCTCGGCCAGCCGGTGATCGTCGACAACAAGCCGGGTGCGGGCGGCAGCGTCGGCGGCACCAACGTCGCCCAGTCGCCGGCCGACGGCTACACGCTGATGCTCTCGAACTCGACGCCGATCTCGATCGGCCCGTTCGTGCTCGAGAAGCAGCCGTACGACCCGGTCGCCGACTTCACCCACATCGCCTCGATCGGCTCGGCGCCGTGCGTCGTGATGGCCAACCCGACGGTCGGCATCAACACCATCGTCGACCTCGAGAACGCGGCGAAGAAGTCGGGCAACCTGCAGTTCGGCTCGGGCGGGCCGGCGTCGATCGGCCACATCTACGGCGAGATGATGAGCCGCGAGCTCGGCGTCAAGATGACGCACGTGCCCTACCGCGGCGGCGCGCCGATGACGACCGACCTGATCTCGGGCGTGATCCCGATCGGCATCGACGTCATCACCGCGTTCGTGCCGTTCTTCAAGACCGGCCAGATCAAGCCGCTCGCGGTGACGTCGTCGCAGCGATCGCCGCTCGCACCCGACGTGCCGACCGTCGTCGAGACCGGCCACGGCCGCCTCGTCCTCGACAACTTCTTCGGCCTCACCGGACCGGCGAAGATGCCCGCGGACGTCGTCGCGCGCCTCAACGCCGCGACCAACGAGGTGCTTGCCCAGCCCGACATCAAGAAGCGCCTGCTCGAGCTCGGCGTCACCACGACGCCCGGAACGCCGGCCGAGTTCACGACGTTCGTGCGCAACCAGGTCACGACGCTGCAGCCGGTCGTCAAGACCGTCCGCGTCGTCCTCTGAGCGCGACGCCGCGACGATGAACGACGACGTCCTGACCCTGGCGCGCCTGAACGCCGCGCCGCACAAGGACTTCGTCGCGCTCCTCGCCGGCACCTACGAGCATTCGCCTTGGGTGAGCGAGCGGGCGTGGCCGCGCGGCCCGTTCCTCACGCTCGCGCAGCTCAAGCGAACGCTCGTCGAAGTCGTCACCGAGGCCGATCGCGACGAGCAGCTCGCCCTGCTCCGCTCGCACCCCGAGCTCGCCGGCAAGGCGATGGCGGCCGGGACGATGACCGCCGAGTCGAGCCACGAGCAGGGCCGCGTCGGCCTGACCGCGTGCACGCCGGCCGAGCTGGCGCAGATCGCGAAGCTGAACGCCGCCTACCGGGACCGCTTCGGCTTCCCGTTCATGCTCGCCGTGCGCGGGCCGCGCGGAACCGGGCTGACGAAGGCGCAGATCATCGCCACCTTCGAGCGCCGGCTCGAGAACCACCCCGACTTCGAGTTCGCGGAAGCGCTGCGCAACGTCCACCGGGTCGCCGAGCTGCGCCTCGACGACCGCTTCGGCGTCCGCCCGCTCCTCGGCGAGCAGGCGTGGGATTGCGCCGAGCTGCTGGCGCGGCACTCGGATCCCGGCTTCGCCGAGAACGGCCAGCTCACCGTCACCTACCTCACCGATGCGCACCGCGCCGCCGCTGCGCAGCTCGTCCGCTGGATGCGAGAGTGCGGCTTCGACAGCGTCAAGGTCGATGCGGTGGGCAACGTCGTCGGCGTCTACCGGGCGGCGACCGCCGAGGCGAAGACGCTCCTGACCGGTTCCCACTACGACACCGTGAGGAACGGGGGCCGCTACGACGGCCGCCTCGGCATCTTCGTGCCGATGATCGCGGTGCGCGAGCTGAGCCGTACCGGCCGGCGCCTTCCTTTCGTACTCGAGGTCGTCGCCTTCGCCGAAGAGGAAGGCCAGCGCTACAAGGCGACCTTCCTCGGCTCGGGCGCGCTCGTCGGCCAGTTCGATCCCAAGTGGCTCGACCAGGTCGACGCCGACGGCGTGTCGATGCGCGCCGCGATGCGCCACGCCGGCCTCTCGGCGAGCGCGCGCGCCATCGCGAAGCTCAAGCGCCGGCCCGCCGACTACCTCGGCTTCGTCGAGGTCCACATCGAGCAGGGTCCGGTGCTCAACGAGCTCGGCGTGCCGCTCGGCGTCGTCACCTCGATCAACGGCGGCGTCCGCTTCGCGGGCGAGGTGCGCGGCATGGCGAGCCATGCGGGGACGACGCCGATGGGAACGCGACGCGACGCCGCCGCCGCCGTCGCCGAGCTCGCCGTCTTTCTCGAGAAGCGTGCCCAGGAAGCGCCGAACCTGGTCGGCACGATGGGCATGCTCGAGGTGCCGAACGGATCGACCAACGTCGTTCCCGGGCGCTGCAAGTTCACGCTCGACATCCGCGCCACGACCAACCCGGTGCGCGACGCGTGCGTCGACGACGTCCTCGGCGCGCTCGAAGCGATCTGCGACCGGCGCGGCGTCTCGTTCTTTCTCGAGGAGACGATGCGCGTCGCCGCATCGCCGTCGGCGCCGGAGTGGCAGGCGCGCTGGGAGCACGCCGTCGTCGCCCTCGGCCTGCCCGTGCACCGCATGCCGAGCGGCGCCGGCCACGACGCGATGAAGATCGGCGAGGTCATGCCCCAGGCGATGCTGTTCGTTCGCGGCGAGAACGCCGGCATCAGCCACAACCCGCTCGAATCGAGCACCGCCGACGACATGCAGCTGGCGGTCGAGGCGTTCCTCCAGCTCCTCGACGGCCTCGCCGCGGAAAGCCAGCCGGCATGAGCGGACGCGGCGACGACGACGCGCGCCTCGACGCCTGGATCGACGCGCACTTCGACGACGAGGTCCGCTTCCTGCAAGCGCTGGTGCGCGTCCCGACCGACACGCCGCCGGGCGACAACGCACCTCACGCTGAGGCGACCGCGACACTCCTCGAAGGCTTCGGCTTCACCGTCGAGCGCCACCCGGTGCCCGAAGACGTCGTCCGCGAGCACGGCCTGGCGTCGATCACCAACCTCGTGGTCCGCCGCCGCTACGGCAACGGCCCCACGATCGCCCTCAACGCCCACGGCGACGTCGTCCCGCCGGGCGAGGGCTGGCACCACGACCCGTACGGCGGCGAAGTCGAAGGCGGCAAGATCTACGGCCGCGCCGCGGCGGTGAGCAAGAGCGACTTCGCGACCTACGCCTTCGCCGTGCGCGCGCTCGAGTCGCTCGGCGCGCGGCTCGCCGGCGGCGTCGAGCTGCACTTCACGTACGACGAGGAATTCGGCGGCGAGCTCGGCCCGGGGCGGCTGCTCGCACAGGGCGTCGTCAAGCCGGACCTGCTCATCGCCGCCGGCTTCAGCTACCAGGTCGTCACCGCGCACAACGGCTGCCTGCAGCTCGAGGTGACGGTGCACGGCAAGATGGCGCATGCCGCCATCCCGGCGACCGGCGTCGACGCGCTCCAGGGGGCGGTCGAGATCCTCAACGCGCTCTATGCGCAGAACGAGCTTTATCGCGGCGTGACGTCCCAGGTCGCTGGCATCACGCATCCCTACCTCAACGTCGGCACGATCGCCGGCGGCACCAACACGAACGTCGTTCCGGGCAGGGTCGTGCTCCGGCTCGATCGCCGCATGATCCCCGAGGAAGACCCGGTCGCGGTCGAGGCGAGCCTGCGCGAGGTGATCGCCGCGGCGGCGGGGCGACGACCGGGGATCAGCGTCGACGTGCGGCGATTGCTGCTCGCACGCGCCCTCAAGCCGCTGCCCGCAAACGCCGCGCTCGTCGCGGCGCTGCAGAAGCACGGCGAGGCGGTGTTCGGCGTGCCGATCCCCGAGTCGGGGACGCCGCTCTACACCGACGTTCGTCTCTACGGCGAAGCCGGCGTGCCGGCGGCGATCTACGGTGCCGGTCCGCGCACCGTGCTCGAATCGAACGCCAAGCGCGCCGACGAGCACCTCGAGCTCGACGACCTTCGCCGGGCGACGAAGGTCGTCGCGCGAACGTTGCGCGAGCTGCTGCGCGGCGCCTAGGCCGCGCGAGCGCTCGCGCCGGGCGTCGCTAGGCCGACCGGCCGGCGTTCGCGCGCCGACGCGACAACGCGCCCAGCAGGGCGAGACCGCCGGCCAGCAGCACCCACGTCTCGGGCTCGGGAACGGCGACGACCAGGAAGGCATCGGCGATGACGCGATGCGCTGCGGCGGTCGGGTGGATGCCGTCCCAGTAGGCGTACTGGTTGCAGTTCGCGCCGACGACGGCGCCGCACGCGTTGTTGACGTCGCTGAAGCCGAACAGCGCAGGGTTCGCCGCGATCTGCGTGCCGAGGCCGAAGACGTCGAACGTCGTGACACCGGCCTCGCCGGCGAGGCGAGCGGCGAGGGCGCTGTTCATCGACGCGGCGAGGAAGGTGGCGAGGTCAGCGGCGCCGGCGGCGACGACCGCAGGCGCGAGGCCGACGTTCGGCGCGTCCCACACGACGATGTGCTGCGCGCCGGCGGCTTGCAGCGCGTCGACGATCGTGCCGACGTTCGCTGCGAAGGAAGTCGCCGTCGCCAGAATCGTCGCCGGGATGTTGGCGCCGCCGCCGATCGCGGTGAGCGCGGCACGCGCGTCGTTGCCGCCACCGGCGATGACGTAGAGCCCGTTGGGCGATGCATGGTTGCCGGTCGCGCCGAGGTACTGGGTCGATTGAGTGATCAGGCTGAACGGAAAGCCACCCGGTCCCGAGCCCGGCGTTCCGGTCGTCGCGCCACCGAATGCGAAGTCGGTGCCGCCGGTCAGCGAAGGTCCGAGCGGCAGGCCGATCATCGCCGCGAAGTCGCTCGCCCACACGGGCCCGTTGCTGTAGACACCGGAGAAGTAGGTGTTCGACGGAACGTACGTGTTGCCGGTGACGACCTGGGACGCGTCGAAGAGGCCGGCGGCAGCGTTGTTGCCGTTGTCCGAGATGCTGTCGCCGAAGACGACGAAGGTGTTGTAGGGGCCGGCGCTGGCCGGAGCGCTCGCGAGCGCAGCGACGAGGATGGCCAAGGCCGGCAGCAGCCGGCGAATGGAAATGGGAGTCATGACAGGGCCTCGGGAGAGCGGATGGCGACCAGCCAAGGTAGCACGCGGCCACCGGCACTACAACAGGACGGACCCCCTTGCCGACGTCGCAGAGGACGCTCGCGAAGCAGCGCGCGAACGCGCCGGCCGGGGCGTGGCCCTCCCTACACTTCGGCAAGGGGTCATGGCTTGAATCTCGCCCAATTTCTCGTCCGCGCGGCGCGCGTCCATCCGGACCGACCGGCGCTGCTGCACGGCGCGCGGACGCTCTGGCGCTACGGCGAGCTCGCCGATCGCGTCGCGCGGCTCGCCGGCCATCTGCGTTCGCTCGGTCTCGCGCCCGGCGACCGCATCGCGCTGCTGATGAAGAACCATCCGTGCTACCTCGAGTCGCTGTACGCGGCCTGGTGGGCCGGCCTCGCCGCGGTGCCGATCAACGCCAAGCTCCATCACGAGGAAGTCGCCTACATCGTCGATCACTCGGAGGCCGCCGCGATGCTCGCGAGCGACGATCTCGCCGAGAGCAGCCCGGTGGCGTCGAGCCGGTTGCGCGCGATCCTCGTGCCCGGAACGGCGGCGTACGCGGCCGCGCTCGCCGCCGCGCCGGTCGCCGCCGCGCCCCGCGCTCCCGATGACCTCGCCTGGCTCTTCTACACCTCGGGGACGACCGGGCGGCCGAAGGGCGTGATGCTGACGCATCGCAACCTGGCGACGATGACCGCGTGCTACTTCATCGACGTCGACGACGTCGATCCGGCCGACGCGATCGTCTACGCGGCGCCGATGTCGCACGGCGCCGGGCTCTACAACCTGCCGTTCGTCGCGCGCGCTGCGCGCCACGTCGTTCCCGAGTCGGGCGGTTTCGATCCGCCGGAGCTCGTCGCGCTCGCGCTCGACGTCGGCCGGCTCTGCCTCTTCGCAGCACCGACGATGGTGCACCGCCTGGTCGAGCACGTCGCCGCCAGCGGCGCGTCGTGCGACGGCTTCAAGACCATCGTCTACGGCGGCGGGCCGATGTACGGCCAGGACATCCGGCGCGCGCTGGCGACGATGGGAGCGCGCTTCGTCCAGATCTATGGACAGGGCGAATCGCCGATGACGATCACCGCGCTGTCGCGAGCGCACCTCGGCGACGACGCCGACCCGCGCTGGCCGGAGCGGATCGAGTCGGTCGGCGTCGCGCAGGCGCTCGTCGAAGTGCGCGTCGTCGATGGCGACGGCAACGATGTCGCGACGGGTGCGACCGGCGAGGTCGTCGTCCGCGGCGACACCGTGATGGCCGGGTACTGGCGCAACCCGGAAGCGACCGCACAGGCGCTGCGCGACGGGTGGCTGTGGACCGGCGACCTCGGCGCGCTCGACGGCGACGGCTTCCTGACGCTGAAGGACCGCTCCAAGGACCTGATCATCAGCGGCGGCTCGAACATCTATCCGCGCGAGGTCGAGGAGGTGCTGCTGCGCCATCCGGGCGTGCGCGAAGTCTCGGTCGTCGGCCGTGCCGACCCGCGCTGGGGCGAGGTCGTGGTCGCGTTCGTCGCCGGCGACGGCGTCGATGCCGTGGCGCTCGACGCGCTCTGCCTGGCCCACATCGCGCGCTTCAAGCGGCCGCGCGAGTACCGCTTCGTCGCGGCGCTGCCGAAGAACCACTACGGCAAGGTGCTGAAGACGGCGCTGCGCGAGCAATTGCAGAAGGAGAACCCGTCTTGACGACCGACGACCGCACCGAGCCGACGCCTACCCAGGTGCTCGGCATGCTCGACCGCGCGCACGCGCTCGCGCGCCGCGCCATGGACGCCGGTCATCATCCGTTCGGCGCCCTCCTCGTCGGCGCCGACCACGAGACCGTGCTCATCGAGCAGGGCAACGTCGACAGCGTCAACCACGCCGAGGCGGTGCTGGCGCGCGAGGCGGCGCGGCGTTACTCGCCGAGCGAGCTCTGGCCGTGCACCTTGGTGACGACGGTCGAGCCGTGCGCGATGTGCGCCGGCACACAGTACTGGGCCCACATCGGCCGCACCGTCTTCGGCATCGCCGAGAAGGCGCTGCTCGCCGAGACCGGCAACCATCCCGAGAACCCGACCCTCGACCTGCCGTGCCGGCACGTGTTCGCGCGTGGCCAGAAGGATATCCGCGTGATCGGGCCGGTGGCTGAGCGCGTCGAGGCGATCACGGCGCTGCACCGCCGCTACTGGCGTTCGCGCTAGCGCCGCCGCCGTGGCACCGGCTAGGCCGCGGGCGGCGCCGCCCCGATGGCAGACCGCGCAGGCTGCGCGCCACCGCGCGCGGCAGTGCGCTCCTCGAGGCGGCGCAAGCCCGCCTCGGTGATCACCACGACCGCCGGGCTGCCCGCCACGTGGCGCTGCTCGAGGAAGCCGCGCGCATTCGCTTCTTCCCAGACCGGCAGGCGCGGGCACGACGTGCGCCACACCTCCATGACCTCGGCGTACGGCCGCGGCGCGCGAGCGATCCACTCCAGCAGATCGACGATCAGAGGCTCGACGGGGTCCGACATGGGCACCTCCAACGGACACGAGCGGCACCGCTCGGCTCGACCGGGACACGACGCGACAATTCTGCGCCGCCGCGGTTCGGCGTGGACAATCCCCGACGCGACGGCGATCGCTTTCGCCGCATGAGGAGGAGAACACGCATGGCCACGTTCGTTCCGGGTCAGACCATCGCGAGCCGTTCGACCGACCTGCCGCCGGGCAGGATTCGCGAGTTCCGTTGGCTGCTGATCAGCCGAGCCGTCGGCGCATGACAACCCCCATCGACCTTCGCTCCGACACCGTCACCCGGCCGACGCCGGCGATGCGCGCCGCGATGGCGGCCGCGCCGGTCGGCGACGACCAGTACGGCGAGGACCCGCTCACCAACGAGCTGCAGGCGCGCGTCGCCGCGCTGCTCGGCAAGGAACAGGGGCTCTGGCTGCCGTCGGGGACGATGGCCAATCAGGTCGCGCTGCGCGTGCTGACGCGCCCCGGCGACGAGGTCGTCGTCAGCCGCGAGGCCCACGCCGGCTGGCACGAGACCGGCGGCTCGGCGGCCAACGCCGGCGTGCAGCTGGTCGAGGTCGGCGCGCGCGGCGTCTTCGACGTCGCCGCGCTCGAGGCGGCGATCAAGCCGCGCGGCCTGCCGGTCTATCCGCCGACGACGCTGGTCGAGATCGAGAACACGCACAACCGCAGCGGCGGCATCGTCTTCCCGCAGGACGAGGTCGTTCGCGTCTGCGCGCTGGCGCGCTCGCGCGGCATCGCCACCTTCCTCGACGGCGCGCGCCTGTGGAACGCGAGCGTCGCGAGCGGCATCGCCGAGGCCGAGCTCGCGGCGCCCTTCGACCTCGTCGCGGTCTCGTTCTCGAAAGGCCTCGGCGCGCCCGGCGGGTCGCTGCTCGCCGGCGCGCGCGATCTGATCGACGCCGCGACGCGGCATCGGCGCATGCTCGGCGGCGCGATGCGCCAGACCGGCTTCTTCGCCGCCGCCGCCTTGCACGGCATCGAGCACCACCGCGAGCGCCTCGCCGAGGATCACGCCAACGCGCAGCGCTTCGCGCAAACGCTCGCAACGCACCGCTCGGTGGAACTCGATCTCGCCACGGTGCAGACCAACATCGTCGTCTTTCGCCTGCGTGCCGGCACGATCGACGCGGCGACGCTGGTGCAGCGGGCGCGCGAGCGCGGCGTTCTCGTCAACGCCTTCGACGCGAGGACAATCCGCGCGGTGACCCACCTCGACGTCTCGCGCGACCAGGCCGAGCGCGCCGGCGCGGCGCTGCGCGAGCTGCTGGGCTGAGCTCGCACGCGGCGGCGCTCCCGGCGCCGGACGCGAGCGAGCCGCTCAGGCCGGCCCGGCGAGCGGCGGCGGGGCCGGCGGCGGGGCCGGCGGCAGCGGCCGCGGCGGCGGCGCGATCTCGACCCAGACCTTCATCGCCACCGTCTCGAGCGGGCCGTAGTTGGAAATGAAGGCGACATCGGCGGCGTCGCGACCGTAGGC
>Ga0207641_10000922_pt1 | contig 30348 bp, 20 predicted proteins | sample KBSSwiS62_FD_184306 | JGI IMG/M metagenome (GOLD analysis project Ga0207641, IMG submission 184306) | Switchgrass rhizosphere microbial communities from Kellogg Biological Station, Michigan, USA - KBS Switchgrass S6-2 (SPAdes) (version 2) | ecosystem: Host-associated > Plants > Roots >... | reverse complement strand
GGGTTCTATGTTATTGACGAAGCACAGGCTGCACGGTTTGCGCAACATTATTTTGCTGAAGAAAATTTGAATGAATTAAAGATCACCAACAAACTCAGTCCAAAAATTTTAATAGTGGGACCACATCAACGGTTAAGCTGGCAATATCATCATCGTCGTGCTGAAATATGGAAATGTATTGATGGAACGGTAGGAGTGATGACCAGTAATACTGATGAGGAAGATATCCGGCATATATTGAAAGTTGGAGATATTATAAAACTAAAACAAGGAGAACGTCATCGTTTGATGGGTCTTGATGATTGGGGAATAGTGGCCGAGATTTGGCAACATACCGATGAATCAAACCCAAGTGATGAAGATGATATCGTAAGACTTCAGGATGATTATAGCAGGAAGTAAAACCTCATTCATATCTGTCCATATCTTGCAGATCTGCCACAACTAACCTCTTTTCACAATGCATGACTTATGAACTTTTAAAACTTTTTCTGCAGGAATTTATTCCGTAATGCTTTCACAGCCACTTATCAAAAAAAATATTTTAAGGTGACGCATCCGAGATAGGCGATTCATCGATATTAATTACCTGTATAACTACATAACGGGCATCCGGGACCGGGAGATACAGAATGGAAGGTAATTAGAGGATAATTTGATTTTGAATGAACGGAACTCATTTTCTTTTTATTCAGAAATATTCAATAATTGTTTAACCCTTGTTGAGGTACCGGGAATGGAACCTCATTGCAAAAAGATGAGTATGATTAAACTTAAATTCTTTGTTTTATTATTTACAGTGATAGCTTTAATGCCGGGTTGTAAAAAATATAATGAAGCAGCACCGTACCCTCCTGCGATGATGACAACCAATAAAACCCCGACAGAAAATCTTACCCAAAATCCATGGCGCCTGCTTTCTTATGGGTTTGATACTAATAAGAATGGGCGCATTGACATTGACGAAGAATCAATAAGGGATTGCGAAAAAGATAACAGCTATACATTTAATAGAGATGGATCTGGAATGGTTGCAGAAAACGCAGTGATATGTGATGCCAATAATCCTGTAAACCAATTTGCCTGGACACTGACAAATAATGATACGGTGTTGGATTTTTATTATGGTAAGGTTAGCATTATAAATCTGGACGCTGATAATTTATATATCGCCAACTCTAATACTGGTGATGTAAAATTGTTGCTCATATATGGTCACTGATATCTTCCTGGTAAAAGGTAGTTGATCTTTCTATTGAAACTGCAAAAGACAACGATCGTATTAACAGGTTTTTTAAATAAATATTGTCTCAATTTTCTTTCCTAGGTTTTATATGGGTTGGTTTGGTCAGGCCATCGTTTAAGATGGCCTTTTTATTTATTAGTGAGCGCAATTTTTTATGCTGCAGCTATTAAATAGATCCTTTAATTAGTTTACCGGGATGAATAAAACAGTAACTATTCACGATTTAATTCTTCCGATCGGACATCTTTGTGGCAACAGCAAAATTTTAAAAATTGAAATTTGTTGTCTCTAACTTACTTTTGGTATAGCTTTTCCAAAATGAAATAGTGTAATTGAAATAAGTGAATACTTGTATTTTTTACAATTAAATTAAAATCATATGTCAAATTCCCGCAGAGAGTTCATCAAAAAAACAGCCATCACTTCCGCAGGTCTTTATATGGGTGCAAATGCTTTCAGCGCCAAAAGTTATGGCAATATCCTTGGTGCCAACGATCGTGTAAGAGTTGGCGTGGTTGGTTTTTCTGACCGCCATCGCAGTTCTCATATTCCCTGTTTTATGAATCATTACAAGGAATTGAACTTTGATGTGGTTGCTGTATCTGATATATGGAAAAAAAGAAGAGAGGATGGTGCCGCAACCTGGAAAGATAAAATGGGACATGACGTTGTCGCCTGCAGGAACAATGAAGAGTTGTATGATAAGAAATTGGTGGACGCAGTATTCGTCAGTACTGCAGATTTTCAACATGCATTGCATGCCATAGAAGCCGTGAAGGCAGGGTGTGATGTATATTGTGAAAAACCCTTTGCAGAAACAATGGAAGATAACCGTGCAGCTTTGAAAGCTATAAAAGCAACGGACAGGATCGTTCAGATAGGATCACAAAGAAGAAGTGGTGCAAACTATCATGCAGCAAATGATTTTATCCGATCAGGAAAATTTGGTGACATCACAATGGTTGAATTAACATGGAATGTAAATCAACCCGGCCGCTGGCGCAGAACTGCATTGGTTCCTCAACTGAAAGAAGAGGACACGGATTGGAAAAGATTTTTAATGAACCGACCCGCTGATAAGTTTGATCCAAGAAAATATTTAGAGTTTCGTTTGTTCTGGCCTTATTCATCAGGCTTGCCGGGTCAGTGGATGAGTCATCAGATTGACACCGTGCATTGGTTTAGCGGATTGCAGCATCCAAGAAGTGTAGTAGCCAACGGCGGAATTTATATGTGGAAAGACGGAAGAAAGAATTGGGACACGATCACTGCTGTTTTTGATTATGGTCCTTCTGATGATATGTCAAAAGGTTTCCAGGTTACGTTTGGATCAAGAATGCATAATGGTGATGAACATCCTGCTGAGATATACTATTCAAACGGCGGTGAATTAAATCTTAATACCAATAAGGTTTCCCCAACAGGCGGATTGACAAAAAGGTTTGCCGACGAAATGAAGATGGAACCTAATTTATTGCCCGAAATGAGTTTATCTGAAGTGGAAAAAGTTGTCGTATCTGCGAATACGGGTGGTGATAATCTTACATCCAATCATGTTCGTAACTGGATGGAATGTGTTCGCAGCAGGAAACAACCCAATGCACCGGTGGAAGCAGGGTACAGCCACTCTATTGCTACAATTATGACAAATGCTGCGGTACATACGGGAGCTAAAGTGACTTTTGATGAAAAGACACAGGAAGTAATGGCTAATGGCAAAGTATTCAAATATAATCTCCAGGCATGATAAAATTATTTTCTGTTTTCATCTTACTGACCTTAAGTGCCATAACTATTGCGCAGCAATCGACCGGATTTTCATTGGTTGAAAAAAAAGAGAAGAAACAGGTTGATGTTTTATTTAATAATAAACTCCTCACTGCTTATTGCAATTTTGATTCAAGCAGGAAGCCGGTTCTTTTCCCGGTAAATACAATAGATGGAATAACGGTTACACGCAGTTATCCTTTTAAGCTTATTGCAGGTGAAAGAACAGATCATCCTCACCATACAGGTATCTGGCTGAATTATGAATCTGTGAACGGTCTTGATTTCTGGAACAATTCTACAGCGATACCTGTTGAGAAAAGAGATCATTATGGCACTATCATCCACAAGGAGATCGTCAGCAAAAAAGCAAACGGTAATAAAGCGACGCTTGTTACTACGGCTATTTGGGTAAGGCCGGATAACAAAATGTTGCTTGATGAACTGACTACTTTCAATTTTAGTGCAGATACGAAAGCGAATAATTTTATCATTGACCGCATTACTACGTTAACTGCTAAAGATTCGACAGTGATTTTTAAAGATGTAAAAGACGGGATGTTTGCAATAAGGGTAGCCAGGGAATTAGAGTTACCATCAAAAGAGAAAACCAGTTTTGTAGATGATAAAGGAAATGTGACAACAGTGGCACCATCGGGTGCTGATGCTACCGGAATGTATTACAGCAGCAATGGTACGAAAGGAGATTCTGTCTGGAGTACTAAAGGAGACTGGGTAATGCTTACAGGAAAAAAAGATGGAAAAAATATTACGATAGGCATGTTTGATCATCCTTCAAATGTTGGCTATCCCACATACTGGCATGCACGAGGCTATGGATTATTTGCCCTAAATCCATTGGGAAGAAAAGTATTCAGCAATGGGAAAGAGGAACTGAATTTTTCTTTGAAGCCCGGGGAGTCAGTGACATTCAGATACAGGATCGTCGTTCATTCAGGAGAATTTCTTACAAATGATGACATGAATAAACTGTTTGTAGATTTTAAAGAAGTCAAATAAAGCCGGGAAGAATATTTAAGAGTTGCTGTAATTTATCTGCAAAATCCCGGCGACATTTAAAACATTTAGAATGACTTTTTCAAAACAAATCGTATCATTTTTATTTTTAGCAATAATTAGTTTATTCAGCTGCAAATCCGAAGATCCGAATTTCAGATATGTGAAACTTGAGGAGTTTAGATATTTGGAAGCGACAATAACAAAAGGTACGGAAATCAAAATACTTTCTTTTTCGGGCGGCAAAGACTGCGGTCCGGAAGAATCGTATTACTATCAATTTATTGGGATTAATCTTTCTACTAATGACACTCTTCGAATATTGGCTCCCTGTCAAAGCGTTGATGTCAATGCGAGACCGACAACAGGAACATTCACTCCTTGGCAAGAAACAGCGGACATAGTTGACAACGCCCTCAAAGAACATGGAGAAAAGGAATTAATCACCGAAAAGAAGTTTGTCGTTTTTAACAAACATCAAAAAGATATTGAAGAAAGGGACTTCAAAACTGTTATTGGAACGCTTAGTTTCAAATAATCATCCAACAAAACTGCGTCCTTGGTCAAGGGAAAAGTATAAACAATAAATAAGTCTTTACATTCGTAAAATGAGATTTTTTCTTGTCGGTGGTTTTCTTGGCAGTGGTAAAACAACGGCTATAGTAAATGCCTGTCAACATTTAATAAAAAAAGAACAGCGAGTTGCAGTCGTAACAAATGACCAGGGAGATCAGCAAGTAGACAGTGCTTTTGTAAAAAGTTTTGGTATTCCCGCTGCAGAAGTAGCGAATGGTTGCTTTTGCTGTAACTACGATCAGCTTGATAAACATATCCATTCATTTATTAATAACATTCATCCCGACATAATTTTTGCTGAATCGGTTGGTTCTTGCACTGATGTTGTTGCAACTGTAGCCAAACCTTTTGTTCGGGAAATGCCAGGATGTTCAGTGGTTATTTCTGTATTTGCAGATGCTACGTTATTTCTATCCTTGTTTGAAGGAAGAGTAAATTTTATTTCAGAAAATGTACAGTATATCTATAAGAAACAACTTGAAGAAGCCGATGTTTTAGTAATTAATAAAATTGACCTTCTGTCTTCCAACCAAGTCGCGGCAATAAACAAACATTTGGAAAATGAATTTCCCGAAAAAATAATTCTTTATCAAAACTCTTTTGAAGAAAATAATATTGAGAAATGGATGAATGTGCTGGAACAATTTAAACCATCAGATCGTGTATCACTCGATATCGATTATGATATGTATGCTGATGGAGAAGCGCAGCTTGCATGGCTTGATGAAAGCATGACGATAGTCAGCACTCAAAAAAATGCTGTGATGATCGCAAAAGAGATCATTTCTCAAATTGATCATGATATAAAAGAAAAAAAATTAACAATAGGGCATTTAAAATTTTTTATCGAAACGGAATCTTTGAAAAAGAAGATAAGTATCACCAGCTCATTGCCATTCTCGTTCTATTCGTCGGACGAAAATGATTCAGCCCAGGCTAATTTACTAATTAATGCAAGGGTGGAAACTGAACCTGCAGTTTTACAACAAATAGTAAATGACACATTGAAGCAAATGGTACAAAAACATGATTGTAATATAATGGTGGAAAAATGGTCGGTGTTCAAGCCCGGTTATCCAAAACCTTTGCATAGAATTTCCTGATGTGCACTCGTCGGGAAAAAAGTAAAGTGAGTGCTTCACTTAGCTTACCTTGTGAATACTTATTTTTGAAAAATCATTTGTATGCAAAGAGCAAAAACGTTGGCAATGATGCTTTTTTGTCTTGTCTTATTCGGTTCCTCATATTGCCAATTGCCAGAGGGAGTGAAGAGGGAAAAAGACATTAAGCAAGCCCTTTGTCATACCTGGAATTTCGATCTCAAGGGTGACACTTCAGTAAAGTTGGTGCCGCCGCCGGAGTTGTTTTCGACAATTGAGTTCATGGATAACAACAGTTTAATAATTACAACAACTTCCGCTAAGGTCGCCTCCTGGAAATACGACGCAAAATCACACCATTTAATTGTGGATCTGAGAGGGCAGACTATTTCGTATAGAATTCTAAAGCTAACAAGTAAGGAATTGGTCCTGCAGGACGCTAATAACATGGAAAAGCCAGGTCGCTATTGGAGAAATGATTGATGTAAGGAAGCGAAATATAGCCATTTTCAAATCCAATCAATTTAGTTATGATAAAGATTTCCGTATGGTTTGCTTTTTCAATAATTATCTCATCTTATTTGTTTGGCCAGAAAAAGTTTGAAGTTGTTCTTTCTTTTCCTGACACACAAGTCCTGACCGACCTGAGAATACAAATTGATAATGGACTTGGCCGTACGATTGTTCCATACAAAATAGTGGATAATAATCAAGTGATGCTCTCGGACTTTTATTATTCAAAGTATGCAGCAGTTATTATTAGTTTGCCTAATCCGGGAAGCTGGGATTATAGGAATTTATTTTTCCTTGATGAAAAATCTGCAAGAATCAAATTCTTACCTGCACCAAAAGACTCATCACCTTTAGATAACTATGCCCTTGCGAATGCATATGATTTTAAATCGGAAAGAAATAAAATGAAAACTTTCGATGCTGCCGAAGTTGCAGAAGCTAAAAATTTTTATGAAAAATATGGAAGTGTGATCTTTGATGGCAATCATAACGACTTGCAAGAGCAATTTAACAAACTAGATCATAGTATTTACATAAAGGATATTGAATACATTAAGAAGACAGGCAACTCGTACTTTTCATTCTGGTATTTCAGAAGCAATGCCCACTATTCAGGTCTGGCAGTAGATTCCATTCTGTCTATTTTCAACAGTACTTTTCCTATCTCTTTTAAAAATAGTACTGAAGGCCATGCTTATAAACAACTATTAATAGGGAAATTGGAAACTAAAAAAGGAAACTCTGCATCGCAATTTTCTGCTAATGACATAAATGGAAACAAGGTTACATTATCGTCATTTAAAAATAAAAAATATGTCTTGCTTGATTTTTGGGCAACCTGGTGTGTGCCTTGTATCAAGGCAATGCCATTGCTTAGTAACCTGCGAGAAAAATATTCCGAAGAGTTAGAAATTATATCAATAGCCTATCCAACCAATATTTCTCAGGTTAAAGATCTCATAGCTAAGCAAAAAATGAATTGGATAAACATCTATAATGATATCAGTCTGATTAATTCCTACGGTGGTATGGGAGCTATTCCTAAATTGATTTTGATTGAGAAATCCGGAAAAATAATTTATGACAACCAGAAAGACAATGATGTCGATTTGAAGATTTTAGTTAACATTTTGGAACAAAATTTAGTTGCCAAATAATACTTTTAATGAATTAAGCCGGATATTTCTTCCTGGGATATTTATCACGCAGTAGTGGGTGGCAATGCAAATGGCAGGCGAGTATCAGTAAGCACAGGTATTCTGTTTGGATTTGGAAGCAATAAGAAATATGAACAGGACGGTAACTTAGAAGAACCGTCAGAAAGAAACTTTCTCCAGGGTAATACGACCATTACAAAAGCAAGTTATTACTCGATCGGTGTTCTGTTTGGCATTACCATCAATTTCAATAAAAAATCATAGAGGCATGTTATTGATTCGTTAACCCGAACCTTCTTTGTGTAATCAGTAAAGTTCATTTATATCTTTAGATAATACAAATTCAGCCGCATAGAGACATCTACAAAAGGTTTGCATTCGTATAATTCACCACACTAATTATCACCTGGAATATACCTGTACTGAAAAGCTCCCGACTAGTATTGGGGCTTCTGATCAAAAACCATAACCATTAACCTTATCCTATGAAAATTTTATACCTGGTGCAATTAGCAAAATTTATTCTCTACAGGATCTTGTCCGGAATAAAATTGTTATGTAATTTCTTTAGTACGATTTATCAACAGCGTAATACCCAGTCCTAATACTGCGATCACTGCAAATGAATATTGTAACCCTGCCAGTTGAGCAATATAGCCGATAAGCGGGGGTCCCATTAAAAATCCAAAGAAGCCAATACCGGAAACAGTTGCAATTGCAATACCACTCGCTACTTCTTTTACTTTTCCTGCAGTGCTGAACATAAGCGGGATAATACTGCTTACACCAAACCCAACAATTAAAAAACCAATTGTTGCTGTTACAATTGTTGGAAACAAAACAGCGATCATCATACCGGTAAAGATCAACACACCACTTAACTGAACCATTTTTTTACGACCAAATTTCAATGCTAGCCGGTCCCCCGTAAACCTTCCCGTTGCCATCATGATCATAAAAGAGGCGTAGCCAAGAGATACAAGTGAACCTTGTGCTTTTACTACTTGTTTGAAATAAACGCCACTCCAGTCGAACATACATCCTTCTGCACTCATACAACAAAAAGCAATAACGCCTAACAACATTAATGAACCGTGCGGCATTTTAAATTTTGTAAATGAGGAAGCAGACTTGCTGGTAGGTGTCAGTAAAAGATATTTATTAAAGATCAGCATCATGGTAATTGCAAACAATGCAATTATCCAGAAATGATAATAAGGTTTTATATCAAGTTTCATCATTTGTGAACCAATAAGTGCCCCGGTAAAACCTGCTGTACTCCAAATGCCATGAAATGAAGCCATGATCGGCCGACGATAAAGCGCTTCTGCATGAACAGCCTGCGTGTTAACAGAAATATTACAGAGGTTACCACAAATTCCAAATGCAAATAAAGCCAGTGCCAGTTGCCATGGCCTTTCCACCAAACCAATATTTGTAAGTGAAAGCACATAACCTACAATGGCTACTCTTAATACATACTTACTGCCGAATCTTGTAACAAGTCTTCCACTGAAAGGCATCGTTATTAATTGCCCGACAGGTAATGCAAGTAAAATACTTCCGAGTCCTGCTTCGCTTAAGTGTAGTGACGTTTTGATATCAGGTATCCGGCTGGCCCAGTTTGCAAAAGCTAGTCCCTGGCAAAAGAAAAAAACTGATACAGCAATTCGAACCTGTAGTTTATTTATAGGGGCTATTATAGTTGAACCAATGATCAAGTTTGAGTATTATGGTAAAAATAATTTAATTCATACTAGTCATTTATAGCTGATAATTTTTTTTATCATTTATCAATTGCTGGCCCATCTAATTCACCTTTTTTGATTCAATAACTGCTAACTTTATTTATATTGGGATTCTTATTCCGGCAATTTCAAAACCACACAAAGCTTACGCCATGCGAAAAAATAATTTTCTTTTCTTGGGCTTATTTTTTTTAACAACTACAATCTCAGCACAGGTAAAAGTTGTAAACCTGTTGACAGAGAATCGAACGAACCCAATTGGTCTTGATGTGCAACAGCCCCGTTTTAGCTGGCAATTGGTGAGTGAGCAAAGAAATATTTTTCAAACTGCGTATGAAATAACAGTTAGTAATTCAAAAGGAGCAGCATGGAAGAGTGGGAAGATCAGTTCGGATCGATCAGTACAAGTGCCTTATGCAGGTGCTGCATTGCAACCTGGAAAAAAATATACATGGGAAGTAAGAGTTTGGGATAATAATGACAAGCCATCAGCATGGAGTGAGTCTGCATTTTTTCAAACTTCAATGATGAGTCCAACTGATTGGAAAGCAAAATGGATCGAAGCCGATCTTACAGAAGATTCAATTAACAGGCCGGCACTATATTTCAGGAAACAATTTTCTTCCACAAAAAAAATTGCATCCGCTACAGTTTATATCACCGCACACGGTATGTATGAAGCGCAGATAAATGGAAAGCGGGTTGGTGATGCTTACTTAACTCCCGGCTGGACGAGTTATAAAAAGAGATTGCAATACCAGGTTTATGATGTTACCAATCTTGTTACAAACGGAAACAATGCGATCGGCGTTATTACAGGTAATGGATGGTATAGAGGATTCCTTGCATGGGGCGGAAATAAAGATATCTATGGTAAAAAGACAGGAATTTTATTTCAACTAGATATAAATTATTCAGATGGCACCACTGCAACAATTGTTTCAGATGAATCATGGAAGTCATCAACAGGCTCGATCCGCTTTTCGGAAATTTATCATGGAGAAACGATCGATGCAAGAGAAGAAAAAGCAGGTTGGTCAACTGCCGGTTATAATGATGGGGGCTGGTCGGGTGTAAAAACTCAAAACTATTCAAATGATATTTTACTCGCTACTTACAATGAGCCGGTAAAAAAACATGAAACATTTAAGCCATTAAAAATATTTACGACACCAAAAGGAGAGAAGGTGATCGATTTTGGGCAGAACCTTGTTGGCTGGGTAATAGTGAAAGCAAATGGTACTGCCGGAGATAAAATAACTATTCGCCATGCGGAGGTACTTGATAAACAAGGAAATTTTTATATCGATAATCTTCGTGCCGCCAATGCAACAGCTACTTATTTTTTATCAGGTAAGGGAGAAGAGACATTTGAACCGCATTTTACTTTTTTTGGATTTCGTTATATAAAAATTGAAGGTATCAATGATATAAAGCCTGAAAACTTTACAGCTGTTGCATTGTATTCTGATATGAAACCAACCGGCACATTTGTTTCATCAAATCCTTTGATCAATCAATTACAACATAATATTCAATGGGGACAAAGAGGAAATTTTTTAGATGTGCCCACTGATTGTCCCCAAAGAGATGAACGTCTTGGATGGACAGGTGATGCGCAGGCATTTTCAAGAACAGCTTCATTCAATTTCGGCGTAAATAATTTTTTTGCAAAATGGTTGCGTGATGTCGAAGCAGATCAACTTCCTTCTGGTAGTGTTCCGTTTGTTATTCCAAATGTTCTTGGTCCGAATGCAGGAGCAGCAACAGGCTGGGCTGATGTTGCTACGATCATTCCCTGGAATATGTACCTGGCTTATGGCGATAAGAAAATTTTAGAGAACCAGTATAATAGTATGGCAGCGTGGGTTGATTATATGGAAAAAGCAAGTAAAAATTATTTATGGAACATCGGTTTTCATTTTGGCGATTGGCTATTCTATCGCCCGTTCGATGATAATGATGGTAGATCTGCAGTGACGGATAAATATATGATAGCACAATGTTTTTTTGCCAACTCTGTGCAAATAATGATCAACACCGCGAGGGTGTTGGGTAAAAATGAAGATGCAGATAGATACACATCCTTGTTGAAAAATGTAAAAGATGCATTTTTAAAAGAATATGTAACTGCAAATGGAAGATTGGTGTCAGGAACACAAACGGCTTATGTGCTTGCATTGAATTTTGATATGCTTCCGGAGAATTTGCGTGAACAAACAGTAGATAAATTAGTGGAGAACATAAAAAGTTATAATAATCATCTAACCACTGGTTTTTTGGGAACGCCTTATTTATGTTATGTATTAAATCGTTTTGGTAAGACCGATGTAGCTTACACATTGCTGATGCAGGAAACTTATCCATCATGGTTATACCCCGTAAAAATGGGAGCTACAACAATATGGGAAAGATGGGGCGGCATTCATCCTGACAGCACATTCGAGCCTGCATCGATGAATTCATTTAATCACTATGCTTACGGTGCTATTGGGGATTGGATGTATCGTGTTGTTGCGGGATTGGATACTTATGATGATGCGCCGGGATATAAGCATATAAAAATCCAACCGCATATCGGCGGTGGATTAACGAATGCATCCGCAAGTTTGCAAACATATTATGGCAAAGCCAGCAGCGGATGGAAATTAGAAGGCAATAAAATTATTATGGATATTGAAATTCCTGCGAATACAACAGCAACGGTGTTTGTGCCTGCGGCAAATAAAGAAGCAATAACGGAAAATGGAAATCCTGTTTCTTCATCAAAGGATCTGCAGGTGTCAGGGACAGAAAATGGGTATGTCATTCTAAAAGTGAATTCAGGCAAATATCATTTTGAAATATCGAAGTAAAATTCATCTATGAAAAAAAGGTTTATTGGTTTTATTTTCTTTGCCATAAGCTTTTGTGTGGCGAACTCACAAACGATCAATCCATCTTTATTAAAGGAGACATGGTCAGCCAACTGGATCACTGCACCTGATGCGCCGGCAAAAACATATGGCGTATATTTTTTCAGAAAAAAGATTTGGTTAACGGAAAAACCCGATTCTTTTATTATTCATGTTACAGCAGATAACCGGTATGTGCTGATCATTAACGAAAGATATGTTTCACTGGGTCCTGCAAGAAATGATCTGTCTCACTGGAATTTTCAAACAATTGATATTGCATCTTATTTGATCAATGGAAATAATATTATTTCAGCCACAGTATGGAATGAGGGTGAATACAGGCCCGAAGGGCAGATATCAAACAGGACAGGATTTTTAATGCAGGGCAACACAAAAAAAGAAGAGGTAATAAATACAAATACTTCCTGGAAATGTTTTAAGAATATTGCATACACTCCATTGACCGGTATTGGGTATAATACTTATTATGTTGCTGGTCCGGGTGAGTTAGTTGATATGAATAAAATGCCGGACGGTTGGACAAAAAATAATTTTAATGATGATGCATGGCCAAATGCGGCAAGAGTTGGCTGGCGCGGTGGCACTCCAAAAGGTGCGGTTGATATTGCTGACTGGATGTTGGTTCCTTCCACATTGCCGCCAATGGAATTACACATTCAACGTTTTGCAGCTGCAAGAAAATCAGAAGGCGTTTCAATCCCTGATGGATTTCCGGCAACACAAAAAGCAATTACTATCCCGGCAAACACCAAAGCAACATTCCTGCTTGACCAATCTTTTTATACAAACGCATACCCGGAATTGGATTTCAGTAAAGGAAAAGATGCGGGGATCTTACTTACTTATGCCGAAGCTTTATTTAATGAAAAGCCTGATGGCCCTGGTAAAACATTTAAAAAAGGAAATCGTAATGAAGTGGAGGGTAAAATTATTGCAGGCAGAAAGGACAGCATTATATCGAATGGAAAAGATGATCAGAATTTCAGCACACTTAACTGGAGAACGTTTCGATATGTTGAAGTTAAAGTAACGACAAAAGAGGAGCCCCTGATCATTAATGATTTTTATAGCTTGTTCACCGGTTATCCTTTTCAGTTGAATGCAACATTTAATGCGAATGATAAAACACTGGACAAAATACTTGAAGTAGGCTGGCGAACTGCAAGATCATGTGCATGGGAGACCTATATGGATTGTCCTTATTATGAGCAATTGCAGTACATTGGTGATAGCCGTATACAGGCACTGGTTTCATTATATAACAGTGGTGATGATCGGTTGGTAAGAAATGCGATCACGCAAATGGATCATTCACGGATGGCAGAAGGTATTACATTAAGCCGTCATCCGTCTTTTTCTCCTCAGCAAATTCCCACTTTTTCTCTTTGGTATATTGGAATGGTAAATGATTACTGGATGTATCGTGGCGACGCTGCTTTTGTAAAAGATAAACTGCAGGGAACAAGAGATATACTTTGGTTCTTTAGTAAATATCAAAATGCAGAAGGATCATTACGAAATGTTCCTTATTGGATATATACCGATTGGGTGGAAGGAAAAACAGGATGGCCCGGCGGTGTTGGACCAATTGGAAAAGATGGTAGTTCCTCTTTATTGGACTTTCAGTTATTATGGGCATTGCAGGTAGCAGCGAAACTTGAAACAGAACTTGGATCACCGGCTATTGCAACTGAATATCAAAAGAAAGCTTTGCAACTTCAGCAAACAATTCAACGAAATTACTGGAGCGCTGATAAAAAACTTTATGCTGATACAAAAGATAAAGATCGTTATTCGCAGCATGCAAATACATTAGCAATACTTACCAATACAATTAAAGGAACTGCTGCAACTGAACTTGCAAAAAGAATTTTAAGTGATAAAACATTATCTCCCGCTTCTATTTATTTTAAGTATTATTTACATATGGCTTTAATTAAAGCAGGATTGGGAAATGATTATTTAAAATGGCTCGATAAGTGGAAAGAGAACATCGCAATGGGAATGACAACATGGGCGGAAATTTCTGAGATCGATAATGCACGTTCTGATTGCCATGCATGGGGATCCAGCCCAAATATTGAATTTTTCAGGACTGTATTGGGTATCGATTCAGATGCACCGGGCTTTAAGAAAGTAAAGATCGAACCGCATTTAGGTGATTTGAAAAATGTGAATGGAAAGATGCCACATCCGAATGGGTCTATTTTAGCGAATTATAAATTGGTAAATGGAAAATGGAACATAGAACTCACATTGCCGGAAAATATCGCTGGGAAATTTATCTGGAAAGGAAAAAATTATCCATTGAAACCCGGAACTAATAATTTTAATTTATAAAACCATTTTTATGATCTTAATATTTAAACCTCACTCACTTGCTTTGCTATTATGTGCTGGCTTGTTTTTATCTGCATGTAATGACGGTGCTAAAACAGATAAAGGATCTGATTCTACAGCATCAACTGTTGATCCTACCAAAGACTGGAAATTTGGAGTAGCATTATGGACTTTTCATGATGTAAATTTTCCTGAATCATTGAACCGAGTTGACAGTGCAGGCTTAAAGTATATTGAACCAAATACATTTCATAGTGCGGGCCCGGAATTAAAAGATTCTATCATATTGCGATTATCTCCTGCCGGGATCGAAAAATTAAAAGCATTAATAGCACAGAAAGGACTGATCTGTGAATCAATGTATATTGTTGGAGATTCCACTTTAAGTTCGTGGGTTAAGCAATTTGATATTGCAAAACAGTTTGGTGCCAAGTATGTGACTACCGAGCCACCATTGAAAATGTGGGATGCTATTGATAGCCTTGCCGGCGCTTACGGAATGAAGGTAGCCATCCATGAACATTGGAAGGAGTTTAGTCATTACTGGAATCCGGATACAACTTTGCTGGCTCTGCAGAATCATCCAAACTTCAGAGTATGTGCCGATCTTGGTCATTGGCCAAAAAGTGGAATAGATCCGTTGGATGCAGTAAAAAAATTAGCAGGTCATATTCTTGGTATTCATTTAAAAGATATTGCTGCCTACAATGATATTAAATTGAAAGATGTAGTTGTGGGAACAGGTGTTGTAAAATTTCCCGAGATATTTGCGGAATTAAAGAAACAAAACTTCAATGGCTATATCTACATTGAAAGAGATTCCATTGAGCATGGAGGTAATGTGTTATCTGTAAAGCAAGAAGTAAAATATTATAACGAACAGATCGGGAAGCTAAAATAATTTTATACGATTACTATAAGGATCTTCTTAGTGTTACTTTAAAAGGAACAGCAAGATGACTTCTTTGGTTGTTCAGGATCATTTCAGCGGTCATTGTTCCCATCTTTTCAAAATCTGTAGAGATCGTTGTTATTCCATCAAGGATAAATTGTTTCCAGGGTGTTTCATTATAGGAAATGATGCCAACATCCTTTCCGACTTTTAGTTTTGTTGCCTTGATCTTTTCAAGCAGAGTCAGCATGTCGTCTTCCATTAAGTTGATATATGCTTCACCATCTTTTATCGGCTCGTTGGCGATATCATTTACTATTTTACTTGTGAAAGCATATTGATGGCAAAATCTCTTGAAACCTTTTATGATTTCTTTTGGATGATAGGTGTACCCGGGAAAGATCATTTTTATCGTATGATATTTACTTAGCTGTTCTCTTAATTGATCAAGTGCATCGTAAATATCTTTTTCGAAATCTTCATAAACAGCAGCATAATTCCCGTTGATCCCAGGTATCAATTTATCCATCACCAGCAATTTATCAGTAGGTAGCTGGTTAATGATCTCATGAGCATCTTCACCACCATCAAGGAAATGAGGCACTATCACATAATGAGTAAACTCGTTCTTATTGTTTTGTATAAGCCTTTTGAACAAGGTATAATCATTATTGTATATGTAGAAGTCAATTGATGCCAGCTCGCCCAGGGTTTTTACAAAGGCGTCATACATTATTTTCTTGTGTACGCTGAGCTTGTTAAAGAGAAGAAATATTTTGAGATGTTGATTTACCTCAGTTGATTTTACAAAATAACCTTTGCCCGGCACGGAACCCAGTATCCCGATTTGTTTCAGATATTTGTAACCTTTCTCTGCCGTATCTCTTGATATTTCAAATTCAAAGCTGAGTTCATTAATGGAGGGCAATAGATCATCTTTTCCTATCTTTTCTTCATTAATGGCATTGATCACTGAATTTGCCAGTTGCATATACTTAGGAGTGGCCGATAAGTAATCAATATTTATATACTGGAAAAGGGCATTTTTTTTCATATCTGGCAGCAATAATTTCTATGTCCGAAAGGTAATTACTTTCAAATTATTAGAGAAGACTGAATTAAATTCGTTTGAAATAAAAGAATAGTATATGGAAAGAGTAGCATTCAAAATGAAATTATTCAAAGGCAGGGAGATCGAATACAAAAAAAGACATGATGAAATTTGGCCGGAACTTTCTGAGTTATTAAAAGAAAAGGGTGTACAGGAGTATTCAATCTTTTTGGATGAAGCAACTGGTTTTCTGTTTGGATCTCTGAAGATACCCGATGCAAAAAAGCTGGATGAATTACCATCTCATCCTGTTATGAAAAAATGGTGGGCATATATGAAAGATATCATGGAATCGAATCCTGATAATTCACCAGTTTCAACTTCTCTTGCTGAGGTTTTTTACATGCAATAGAAAAAGATTTTAATTTCATTATATGAAAAATATAATTCTCGTCTTCTTGCTTGCTCATTTCGGCAATGAGATATTTTGCCAGCAGGTAATTCAACTTTACAATGGTAAAGCCCCATGTTCTGAAAACTGGAACTGGGATGAGAGAGAAATTAAAGTTGACATTGGAACCATTTTATTTGATGTTTCGAAACCGTCATTAACAGCTTATCTTCCTTCTAATCCTAATGGCATAGCAGTGATCGTTGCACCAGGAGGAGCATTTCATGCTCTTGCTTATGATCTCGAAGGAACTGAAGTAGCAAAACGTTTAAATGCAAGAGGCATTACTGCTTTTGTGCTGAAATATCGTTTGGTTCATGATGATCCTGAACATCCTGAAAATAGCATTGGTAATTTAATGGCAACCGGGAATTTTAAAAAGCTTGATTCCCTAAACGCACCTGTTATACCACTTGCTCTTAAAGATGGAATGACTGCCGTAAAATATGTACGTCAGCATGCAGGTGAATATAAAATAGATCCCAATAAAATTGGATTCATGGGATTTTCTGCAGGCGCCACTTTAACAATGTCTGTTGTGTACAGCGCTACAGATGAAAGCCGGCCGAATTTTGTTGCACCAATTTATGCATATGAAAATGCTATTATAGGCACAACAGTTCCATCAGTAAGGACACCGATATTCATTGCTGCCGCAAGTGACGACGATCTGGGTCTCGCAACTCATAGTGTTCATATATATCTTAAATGGCTTGCTGCAAAACAACCAGCTGAATTGCACATGTATGAAAAAGGAAAACATGGCTTTGGTACAAAAAAGCAAGATCTTCCTGTGGATTCCTGGATGGAGCGATTTTTTGATTGGCTACAAAAACAGGAATTAACAAAAAAGTTTAATTGAAAACAGTTTTAAACAGACAGTACATGATAGGAGTTATAGAGAGGGACATTATTTTTATCACCCGGTTTTGCCATTTTAAAACAATCTACGAATGCAAGTCATATTAGGAGTTATTTTCCACTTTATCGGCGGTTTTGCGTCAGGCAGTTTTTATATCCCTTACAAAAAAGTAAAAGGATGGCATTGGGAAAGCTATTGGATCGTTGGAGGATTATTTTCATGGCTCATTGTTCCTCCACTTGCTGCATGGCTCACTATACCACATTTTAATGATATAATAAGTTCGACTGGTATTTCTACTCTTCTAATTACATTCTTCTTTGGATTGTTATGGGGGATAGGCGGTTTGACCTATGGTTTAGGAGTTCGTTATCTCGGCGTGTCATTGGGTAGCAGCATCATTCTTGGTTTATGTATGGTATTTGGTGCATTGATACCTTCTATCTATTATGATTTTTCACCAGTAGCAGGTAAAGATACTTTTAGTATGATGATTGGATCAAGTTGGGGATTGACAGTTTTATCTGGTTTAATTGTTTGCATTCTCGGCATTATTATTTGCGGCAAAGCAGGTACCATGAAAGAAAAACAGTTAAGAGCTTCAAGTGATCCGCATGGTATGGAAGTGAAAACAGAATACAAGTTTGCGCTGGGTATGTTTGTTTCAATTGTATCGGGTGTCCTTAGTGCTTGTTTTAATTTTGGATTAGAGGCCGGTCATTCTATGGGTGCGGCAGCAAATGAAGCGTGGAAGCTGGCTCATTACGGTGAAGGAGAATTTCTATATCGTAATAATGTTATTTATGTTGTTTTATTATGGGGAGGTCTTACCACCAACTTTATATGGTGTATGGTCCTGAATGCCCGTAATAAAACCTTTGGTGATTATACAAATAAGAAAACGCCGCTATCTTCTAATTACCTATTTGCAGCATTAGCCGGCACTACATGGTTTCTCCAATTCTTTTTCTATGGCATGGGCGAAAGTAAATTGGGAAATGGCCCCAGTTCATGGATCCTTCATATGGCATTTATCATTCTTGTTGCTAACATGTGGGGTATCATATTAAAAGAATGGAAAGGTGTAACTAAAAAAACAGCAAGAACAATTGCGGCTGGAATCATTACGATCATTCTTGCAGTTTTAATTGTGGGAATTGGAAATAACCGTCATGAGAAAACGAAACAACAAAAAGAGTTATCATATGTCAACAGCAACAGTCGAATTTAAACACGTGAGCTACTTGTGGGACGAGGCTAAAGCAGCAGCTTTAGCTGGAGATGAAGTAGCATTGTTGGTTTATCGCTCTAATTTGTTAGGGGCAGATCTTCGTCTTACAAATTACGGAGGTGGCAATACATCATGCAAGGCAATGGCGAAAGATCCATTGACTGGTAAGGAAACTGAAGTGATGTGGGTAAAAGGAAGTGGTGGCGATCTCGGCACAATGAAACGTAATGGGCTTGCAGCATTATATGTTGATCGATTGCGCAGTTTGAAAAATATTTATCGTGGTATTGATCATGAAGATGAAATGGTCGAGCTTTTTAATCATTGTATTTACGATCTGTCTTCAAAAGCTCCATCTATTGATACACCGTTGCATGGATTTCTTCCATTTAAGCATATCGATCATTTACATCCGGATGCAGCAATTGCAATTGCGGCAGCAAAAGATGGAAAGAAGATCACTAAAGAATTATTTAATGGAACAATTGGTTGGGTAGAATGGCAAAAACCTGGTTTTGATCTCGGGTTAAAACTTAAAAAATGTTTGGATGAAAACCCGGGAATACGTGGGATCATGCTTGGTTCACACGGATTATTTACATGGGGTGATACTGCCTATGAAAGTTATATTAATACATTAGAAGTAATTGAAACTTGTGCGCAATACCTCGAAGATAATTATGGAAAGAAAAGAGAGATCTTCGGTGGACAAAAAATACAATCTTTATCTAAAGATGAAAGATTAGCAAAAGCTGCATCATTAGCGCCTGTCTTAAGAGGGTTTTGTTCTTCTCAAACAAAAATGATCGGGCATTTCACAGATGATGATAGGGTTTTACAATATATCAATTCAAATGACCTGGAAAAATTGGCACCGTTAGGCACAAGTTGTCCTGATCATTTTTTACGGACAAAAATTTCTCCATTGATACTCAACCTTACGCCTAATGAAAGTATCAGCGAGGTAAAAGCCTTAAAAGAAAAATTACAACCGCTATTTGAAGCATACAGAAAAATGTATGCGGATTATTATAATAAGTGCAAACATCTTAACAGCCCGGCGATGCGAGATGCAAATCCAGTAGTGATCCTTTATCCCGGTGTTGGCATGTTCACATTTGCAAAAGATAAACAGACGGCAAGAGTTGCCGCAGAGTTTTATACAAATGCGATCAATGTAATGCGTGGGGCTGAAGCAATTTCGGAATACACTTCATTACCAAGACAAGAAGCATTTAATATTGAATACTGGCTATTGGAAGAAGCAAAGCTTCAACGGATGCCAAAACCCAAACCACTGAGTGGTCGTGTTGCATTAATAACCGGTAGTGCCGGTGGTATTGGAAAAGCTATTGCAAAAAAGTTTGCAGAAGAAGGCGCCTGTATTGTTATAAACGATGTGAATGTTGAAAGGCTTGGTGAAACGAATAAAGAATTCAGAAGTTCATTTGGAAACGACGTTATCAGCAGTACGCCGCTGAATGTAACCGATGATTGTTCCATTGCAGCTGCTTTTGATGAAGCTGCATTATCATTCGGTGGAGTTGATATTGTCATTAATAATGCAGGTATCAGTATTTCCAAATCAATTACGGAACATACGATCGATGAATGGAATAAGCTATATGATATTTTGGTAAAAGGTCAGTTCCTTGTTTCTAAAAAAGGAATTGAGCTTATGCGCAAACAAGGATTTGGTGGGGACATTGTAAATATTGTTTCTAAAAATGCAGTAGTAGCTGGCCCGAATAATCCTGGTTATGGTTCTGCAAAAGCGGCGCAGGCACATCTCACAAGATTGATGGCTGCAGAAGTTGGTGCTGATAAAATAAGAGTGAATACAGTTAATCCCGATGCAGTGATCGCTGATTCAAATATCTGGGCAGGCGGTTGGGCCGAAGGCCGTGCAAAAGCTTATGGCATTACTGTAGATGAGTTGCCGGCTTATTATGCAAAAAGAACTTTGTTGAACGAGGTTATTTTACCGGAAGATATTGCCAATGCATGCTTTGCTTTTGTGGGAGGCCTGTTAAATAAATCAACCGGCAATGCGCTTAATGTAGATGGTGGTGTGTCAATGGGATTTTACAGGTAACCCCCTGTCCCCCTAAAGGGGAGACTTAGGTTAGACATTTAAAATTGATCTGTTAGAGATTTTTTTTAGCGAGTAATTAATTGTGTGTTCCCTGCTTAAGCTCCTTGATCAACATTCGTTGCGTCGCACTCTTATACGTTCTGTTTGCTATTCGGCATAAATCAAAACGCCTTTTGCTTTATTGGATCAACTGAAAAAAGAAACATTAACTTAGAATATCGAAATATAATTTACAGAAAGCTATATGAGAATTGATAAAAAACAGATTGCAAACCATAATGATAAACACATTTCAAAACATCAGCAACGCTTTTCATTTATAAAAGGTGAAGTTGACAATGTTGAAGCAATAATAAAAAAGCTTATTGAATTCCAGGTGGCTATTCCATCCTGGGCATTGGGAACTGGCGGTACTCGTTTCGGTCGCTTTCCTGGTCCCGGCGAACCCGGAAATCTTGAACAAAAAATGGAAGATGTAGGATTGCTTCATGCACTCAATCGATCAAGCGGCGCTATATCACTTCATATTCCCTGGGATATTCCAAAAGATTATACAGCAATAAAAAAGCTGGCAGCTGATCTTGATCTAAAATTTGATGCTGTTAACTCAAATACATTCCAGGATCAACCAGACCAGGCACTGACTTATAAATTCGGTTCATTACAAAACGTAAATAAGGCGATCCGCAAGCAAGCTATTGATCACAATATTGAAGTGATCAAACATGGAGTTGAACTTGGCTCTGAAGCACTCACAGTTTGGTTAAGTGATGGCAGTTGTTTCCCGGGACAGTTGAATTTTAGAAAAGCATTTCAAAATACACTCGAAAGCTTACAGGAAATATATGCTGCCTTGCCTTCCAATTGGAAGGTGTTTGTAGAATACAAAGCGTATGAACCCAATTTTTATTCGGTGACAGTAGGGGATTGGGGTCAATCATTACTCTATACAAACAAACTTGGCCCGAAAGCTTATACACTGGTTGACCTTGGCCATCATTTACCTAATGCAAATATTGAACAGATCGTTTCATTATTATTAATGGAAGGGAAATTAGCAGGTTTTCATTTCAATGACAGTAAATATGGCGATGATGATCTTACCGTGGGAAGTATTAAACCCTACCAACTTTTTTTAATTTTTAATGAACTGGTGGAAGGCATGGATGCAAGAGGCATGAGCCATTCAAAAGACCTTGGATGGATGATCGATGCTTCACACAATGTAAAAGACCCGCTTGAAGATCTGCTGCAATCCGTTGATGCTATCATGCTGGCTTACACACATGCATTACTTGTGGACAGGAGTAAGTTGAATGCAGCACAGGATGCAAATGATGTAGTGGCAGCCCAACAAGTTTTGCAAGATACATTCCGTACAGATGTAAGAGCTATTGCAGCCGAAGCAAGAGTAAGAAGTGGCGGTGCATTAGATCCTTTGCAGTTTTATCGTGATGAAAAGGTCCGTAAGCAATTAACAAAAGAAAGAGGAACAAAAAATATTGCTACAGGTTTATAATGGCAAAAGCACCCGTCATATTGATCTTTGATGTGGGTAAAACAAATAAAAAGGTTTTACTTTTTAATGAGCAGTATGGGTTGGTCTTTGAAGAAGGTAAAAAATTTGAAGAGATAAAAGATGAGGATGGTTTTCCCTGTGAAGATGTTTCGGCGCTTACCGGCTGGGTAAAAGATTCATTTGACCGCTTAACTCAAAATAAAGATTTCGAGATCAAAGCAGTTAACTTCTCCGGCTATGGTGCCAGCTTTGTTTATCTTGATAAAGATCTCAACGTCATTCCTCCGTTATACAATTATCTGAAACCTTATACACCTTCTTTACAAAAGAAATTTTATAAAGGTTACGGCGGCGAAAGTTTGGTTTCAAAACAAACTGCTTCCCCTGTTCTTGGTAACTTGAATTCGGGTATGCAGCTGTACAGGTTGAAATATGAGAAACCTGGAATTTTTGAAAAAATAAAATATGCTTTGCATTTGCCACAGTATCTCAGTTTTATTCTTACTTCAAAATTATATTCCGATATAACAAGCATCGGTTGTCATACCAATCTTTGGAATTTCCAGGACAAGAAATATCATGAATGGGTGAATAAAGAAGGCATTGCAGAAAAACTTTCTCCTATTTTGTCGTATGACAAAGTAGCTACTAAAATAAATGATCAAATACCGGCAGGTGCAGGATTGCATGACAGTTCATCCGCGTTGATCCCCTATTTTATTTCATTTCATGAACCGTTTGTTCTGCTGTCAACAGGCACCTGGTGCATAACGATCAATCCTTTTAATAATACAATGTTGTCCGATTATGAATTAGATGAGGATTGTCTTTGCTATCTTTCTTACGAAGGCAAACCAGTTAAAGCATCAAGACTTTTTGCAGGGTATGAACATGAGCAACAGGTAAAGCGACTTGCTGATTTTTTTAAAAAACCAATGGATCATTATTCGTCAGTTAAATGTGATCCACAAACCCTGGCAGGATTAAACAAAAAGAGACTTGTAAAGACAAAAACAAACGATGATCGTCAATCTGATTTTCAGTTCAGAAAGCTTGAAGAGTTTTCATCGTATGAAGAAGCTTATCACCAGTTAATTGCGGATATAATGAAACAGCAGGTGAGAAGTACAAATCTTGTGTTGAAGGGTGGTCATGTAAAAAGGATATTTGTGGACGGTGGGTTTAGCAAAAATCCTATTTACATGTATTTGCTGGCTGAAGCATTTCCAAAAATCGAAGTTTATGCTGCTTCGGTGCCGCAGGCTTCAGCGTTGGGAGCCGCTTTAGCGATGCACCAGCATTGGAATACAAAAAAACTTCCTTCCGACATTATTGATTTAAAACTATATTCAATTACACAGGGAACAAAAGTGTAACAGGATTCTCAACTGTTAATAATATTAAATTTATAAAATGAAATTGAAGTATAATACAAGTTATCCTTCACTCGATGATCTGATAAAAAAAGCAAAAAAGAAAATTCCAAAGTTTGCTTTTGAATATCTCGATGGCGGATGTAATGAAGATGTAAATCTTTACAAGAACACTGCGGAGTTACGGGAAGTTGAGCTGCAACCTTTCTATCTTGCTAAATATACTTCTTCAGACATGAAAACAGAGTTGTTTGGTCATGTATATGATGCACCATTTGGAGTATCTCCTGTTGGATTGCAGGGATTGATGTGGCCCAATGCACCTGAGATCCTGGCTAAAGCTGCATTTGAACATAACATTCCATTTATATTGAGCACTGTAACTACATCAAGTATTGAAAGAATAAGTGAATTGACAGAAGGAAGGGCATGGTATCAACTTTATCATCCGGTAGAAAATGAGATCCGGAATAGTCTTATTAAAAGAGCAGAAGCTGCACATTGCCCTGTGTTAGTTATTTTATGTGATGTACCAACATTTGGTTACCGGCCAAGAGATATTCGTAATGGTTTGGCCATGCCTCCGAGGATGACACTTAAAAATATTTTACAAATAATGGGCAGACCTGATTGGGCAATCAGAACTTTAATTCATGGACAACCTGCATTTGCCAATATGAAACCTTATATGCCGAAAGGCTTGGACATGAAACAGCTTGGAGCATACATGAACAAAACTTTTTCAGGAAGATTGAATGAAGAGAAGATTGCACCTATTCGGGATATGTGGAAAGGAAAATTAGTTTTGAAAGGAGTTGCTTCACCAGAAGATACTGAAATGGCGATACGATTAGGATTAGACGGTATCATTATTTCAAATCATGGAGGAAGACAGATCGATGCTGGTCAATCAACGATAAGATCGTTAACTCCTATAGTAAAAAATTATAAAGGCAAAATAAAGATCATGATGGATAGTGGTATTCGTACGGGTCCTGATGTGGCGAGAGCTTTGGCATCTGGTGCAGAGTTTGCATTTCTCGGAAGAACATTTATGTATGGAGTATCAGCATTAGGAAATAAGGGAGGGGAACATACTATTTCAATTTTAAAAACACAACTACAACAAGTGATGGACCAGGTTGGTTGTGAAAGAACGACTGATTTTTGTAAGCACCTTATTTAATAATAAAGATTAGTCAAAATCTCATTTCCATACCTCTCTTTGATAATTTCCGGTAACGATTGCGTAAATTTCTTGCTTTTAGATTGATTTACATGATGACGCAGGATGGTTTTTGCCCGGTAGTCATTATTTTTAATTTGAGAACTAAAATAGGGTTGTAACTTACTATTTTAATTCTTGATTTTTCAACACATAAAACTGCTGCTATATGTTAAAACAAACTGCAATTTGCAGAAGTGTTTTCATGCTTACACTTCTGTTTTTTCTTTCACTTACTTCATTTTCTCAAACAACTTTTAAAGTATCCGGTAAAGTATCTGATGAAAACGGGAAACCTGTAGAAGGAGCCACTGTACAAGTGAAGGGTACCTCCATTGCTACGTCAACTAGCGCTGATGGCAGTTATTCATTGATGGCCCCTTCCGGAGCTGCAACGCTGGTGATCACATCAGTTGGATTTACTCAAATGGAAGTTGTCATTAATGACAAACCGGAAGTGAACGTACGCACAATGAGTATTGCTTCATCATTACAGGATGTAGTAGTAATTGGTTACACAACAGTTAAAAGAAAGGATGTAACCGGCGCAATTGGGGGTATCAATCAGAAGGATATCAAGTCTCGTCCGGTTGACAATGCATTGCAGGCCATGCAGGGTAAAGTTGCAGGTGTTGATATAGGTTCAAATGAACGCCCGGGTACTATTCCCTCTATTAACATCCGCGGGGTACGTTCTTTGACTGCATCAAACACACCATTATTTGTAGTTGATGGAATTCCATTAATAACTGGCAGCATTGATAATATCAACCCCCAGGATATTGAATCAATTGATGTCCTGAAAGATGCTTCTGCCACTGCTATTTACGGCTCTCGTGGCGCCAACGGAGTTGTTATCATTACTACAAAACAAGCGAAGGCAGGAAAATTGACATTAAGCCTCAATAGTTCTTTTACACTTGATGAATTAGTTGACAATACGGAAATGTTTAATGCCGGTGATTTCATTACTTTTCGTCGCTGGGCATATTATTATGCGGGGTTAAACACGACAACTGGTATCAGCACTTATCCCCGGGGAGACCAACCGGATATAAACAGAGACAAAGTTTATTTTAGCCAAACAGCTGATAAATATGCATGGGCTAATATAGCCCAGGGATGGGCTTCCGGAACATGGGATCCTTCTAAAGTTAAAACTACAGACTGGAGGGGGATGGTTACACAACAATCGATGACTACTGATAATATACTCAGTGTAAGTGGTGGAACAGATAAAATTAAAGCGTATGCTTCTTTCGGTTATTTGAATAATAAAGGAACCATAAAAGGACAGTCATTTGAAAGATATACTGCAAGGACTAACGTAGATCTTTCTGCTACTAAATGGCTTTCTTTTGGAACTAATTTAAACTTTAGTTATGGTACGCAACAATATGGGCAATCCGCTACTGGTGTATCCACTGTTGGTAACCCGCAGGGAGGATTATATGAATCCGCAAGAGCAAATTTCCCTTTTGCAGTACCTTTTGATTCTGCCGGTAACAGGATCTCATTTCCCGGAGGTGATAATGCTATTAAGACCATTGTTGATGAATGGAAATATAATATTGATGAAAGAGTAACACTGAGAGCTTTTGGAAGTTTATATGCGCAGGTAGATTTTGGTTCAATTGCCCCTGTATTAAAAGGATTGAAGTATCGTCTGAACTTTGGCCCGGACCTGTCTTATTATCGAGATGGAGTTTATATTGATAAGAACTCAGTGGCTAATGGAGGTAGCAGTAGCTATGCTTCGCTCACCAAAACCAGTACCTATTCATATACATTAGATAATTTGCTTTATTACGATAGAACCATTGGCCAACATACTTTTGGATTAACTTTATTACAAAGCGCAACAGGCTATACACAGGAAACAAGTAATTCAACAGGTCTTGGTGTTCCCTTATCTTCTCAGTTATGGAATGCATTAACCAGTGGTACTGTAACCGGTTCATTAAGTACATCTTCTAATATCATCGAACAGCAGCTCGTGTCATACATGGCAAGACTTAATTACAGCTTTAAGGATAAATATTTATTAACTGTTTCAGCCCGCCGGGATGGTTCTTCTGTTCTTGCAGAAGGACATAAATATTCATTGTTTCCCTCAGCTGCATTAGCCTGGAGAGTTAGCAAAGAAGGATTCATGAATGGTGTGGGTTGGATCAATGATTTAAAATTAAGAATTGGTGCTGGTCAAACAGGTAATTCAGCGATTGCACCTTATGCAACACAAGGTCCGGTAACATCACTTTTTTATCCTTTTTTTACGACCAGCACTGCAGGTTCAATACCGAATAGAATTTTGGCAAACCCGGAACTGGGGTGGGAAAAAACGACTCAATATAATGTCGGAATTGATTTCAGCTTATTCAAAAACAGAATTTCCGGAAGTTTGGATGTATATACTTCAAAGACTACAGATTTATTAATGAAGAGACTTATTCCATCTGTTACAGGTTTCGATACCACTTTTGTTAATATTGGTGAAACAGCAAACACGGGGTTTGATATTACGCTAACAACAGTGAATATTAGGCAAAAAGATCTAACATGGACTACTACAACGACTGCTGCATGGCAAAAAGAACATATTGTAACATTATCCAATGGGAAATCAAATGATATAAGCAATACTTGGTTCATTGATCAGCCAATTGGTGTGATTTATGGTTATAAGGCGCTTGGATTATGGCAACCGAACGATAAAACAGAAATGCAGGCATTTAATGCCAATGGTAATGCGTTTTCTGCTGGCAATGTAAGGGTTGAAGACGTTAACGGGGATCACAAAATTGATGGAAATAATGATCGTCAGATAATTGGATGGACCAGGCCTCGCTGGATAGTTGGTATGACAAATACTGTTAACTATAAACGATTCGAATTTTCTATCTTTTTATACGGTCGATTGAACTATATGTATAATTACGGAGGTGAAACAGAACCTGCACGGTATGTTACCAGGGAGGTTAACTATTATACTGAAAACAATACAAATGCTGAATTTCAAAAGCCCATCTTCAATGCAGGTGGTGCGCCACTCGATCCTTATTATGCGTCATTAGGGTATTTGCATGCTTCATTTATTAAGATCCGAAACATATCGTTGGGATATAATTTTAAAAGTATAGCCAAAGCGGGGATCACTAACTTAAGAATTTATGCCCAGGTGCAAAACCCCGGGATGCTCTATTCCCAGATTAAATTCCGTGATATGGATGTCGTGGGCCCAACCTGGAACAGGGGCTATACACTTGGAATCAATGCATCATTTTAATAATAATCAAATTGAATTATATGAATAAGTATAATATTTTTAAAGAATTAATAATTTTTGCAGGAGTACTTCTTATTATTCCGTCTTGCAAAAAAGATTTTTTGAAAGAAGAACTTACAACGGCATCCAATAATGAGTTTTATAAAACTGATGCTGGCATACAACAATTGGCCGTGGGTACGTATTACCAGGTTTTTGAGTTTCCGACAAACGGGGAATGGTATTATTGTGCTACTAATTATGGAACGGATGAATTTCATATCGGTGGAGATCCGTCCAATTCACCCTGGAACAATTATGATCCAACTTTTAATCCCGCACTTGCTAACAATGGCAATTTGCAAGGAGTCAATAATCAATGGGATGCCTTATATATAGGAGTCGGAGACGCTAATTTGTTAATTCAAAACGCTACAAATAGTACTTCCACATCCGATGCTATTAAGAAGATAGCTTTAGGGGAAGGATATTTTATGAGGGCATATTGCTATTTAAGATTGGTAAGTCAATTTGGTGCAGTACCGCTTAAGTTATTACCATCAACAACAGTTGAATTGGAATTTACAAGACAAGATCCAAAAGATATATACAATCAAATAATTAAGGATTTGCAACAGGCATCTAACCTGTTACCAACTGCGGGAGGCCCTTATCGTATTACAAAAGATGCTGCTTCACATTTCTTAGCAAAAGCATATTTATACAGGTCCAGTGAAATAAACAGTTCATGGAATTCTTCTACTGTAGCTGCAGATTTAGCGGCTGCTGTTACTCTTTGTGACCAGGTGATCGCAGGGCACCCATTAGCTGCCGATTTTAAAAGTATATGGAATTTTACGGGTATAAATTCAACAAATGAAACTTTACCGGAAGTTATCCTTTCTGCTCAATTAACCAATGATGTAACTACCAATCTTAATACAGGGAATACTCAGCATTTATATTTTGTCTCCAGGTATGATATCCAAGACCAAATGGCCCGTGATCTGACCGGCGACAGACCTTTTAGCAGGTTAGCGACCACTTACTACGACTACCGCTTATATGATATGGTTAATGATTCAAGATTTTGGAAATCCTTTAAAACTAAAAGTGCTGTAAATGGTACAACTACTGCTCCAAATATTAAAGGTGACCTGGGAATTATGTTCGTGATCAATCAACCCGGCGATACACGATTTCCTTTATCAAAAATTAGTAAAGGCACAATAGGTACAACCTATTCTCTGGTTACTGATGTTAATGGCACCGGGAGACCGATACCGACCACTTATGTAGCATATCCTAATGGCAGAACAACGGATGGTGCACTGAATACTGATTTGACAACGGCCTATCAAGCTTTCCCATCTTTAAGTAAATACCTGGATGGTTCAAGAAATGCTTTGAACGCTGTTGAGGGCCATCGGGATTTTATTTTAGCCCGTTCAGCCGAGACTTATTTAATTGCTGCTGAAGCAAAGATCAGGCTGGCTAAAGCAGGCACAGGTAGTTATGCTGATGCATTGCCTTATATTAATGCAGTTCGTACGAGGGGGCAATTCGTTAGTGGAGAAAACAGGGCTGCTTACAATGATGGAGGTAATACTTTACAGTCGGCATCTCTTCAACCAGCAGGTGTTTCGAATTCATTTTATCCGGGAAATTCATATTATGAATCAAATAATATTCCGGTAACTACTACTGCCTCTGCAAGTTTGGCTATTACTGATGTTAATAATTTACCGGTACAAGATCAATTTGTTATTAATACTTTAGGACTGTCTAGTCAATATGATAAAATGCTATGTCTTGTGTTAGATGAACGTTCCCGTGAATTAATGGGAGAATATCACCGCTGGGCAGATTTGTCCAGAACGAAAACATTAGTTTCAAGAGCCAAGGCATTTAATGTTGAAGCCGCAACTACTATTGCAGATAAACATCTTTTACGTCCGATTCCTCAAACATTCTTAGATGGAATACAAGCCGGTGGAGCTGC
>Ga0207641_10000921_pt1 | contig 30349 bp, 24 predicted proteins | sample KBSSwiS62_FD_184306 | JGI IMG/M metagenome (GOLD analysis project Ga0207641, IMG submission 184306) | Switchgrass rhizosphere microbial communities from Kellogg Biological Station, Michigan, USA - KBS Switchgrass S6-2 (SPAdes) (version 2) | ecosystem: Host-associated > Plants > Roots >... | reverse complement strand
AACACAGCGAGTCTTGATCCTTTTCCATCCCATGCCATAATGGGGTAGTTAGGATTCTTTTCATCTTCTCTTGATCTTGCTCCGAATTTTACCAACACTTTTCGGTTGGTAAAATTCTCATTCAGCACGATAGAATATTTTCCTTGCTTGAATTCTACCACGGCATAGCTCATATTTCGCGGAACAGGGTTCGCATTGAAACGGATATAATCTTTTTTCTTGATGAATTCACTCACTGATAACTGACCTTTCGGCGCTACTCTTCTGCCACGAATATCTTTCAGGTACTTCTGGCTTTCTTCTGTCATGAAATTAGTTAGCAGGGTTTTGAATTTTTTCTGCTTGGTAACACGATTGCAGGCCGCATTCAGATTACGATAAATGCGGGCCAGGTAAAGCATATAAGTTGTTTTGCTTTTACCATATTTATCACCCACCCACCGCCAAAAGCCATGACCGGCGAGCAAAGGTTTTTCATGAGCAAATTGGTAGAAATTGTTATATCGACCGCTTAATAAAGCAGATTTCAGATCATCATCCAGTTGAGCACTCCAGTTTTCAGCTGCATATGCAATATATCCGTCAGTAAGCCACTGCGGCAGATCGAGCAAGGCCTGGTTAGCGGCAAACTCACCTAGGTCATCTCCAAATAAAACATTATCGACAAGCACTTTTGCAATACCCTGTCTTATTTGTCTTTTCAAGTTTTCATGATTGCCATCGAAGAACAAAATAATTTTATTATTTACAAGTTTGGTGACACCCCCGGTGTTTTGCCAATCAATACCTAGTCCAATATTGCTTTGTTGAAATTCATCAAAGTTGTTATACACTACTATGTTGGCACGGCGTTGCAATCCATATTCAACAAATTCTTCAATGCTTGACAGTTCTTCTTCGGCCACTTGTGCCACATACTTGCCAAGAGCAAGACCATCCTGGCTGAAATAAGTATTAAAATTCTCTGTCTGGTAAAATTTCCAATTGAACTTCTGGTATTGCACCCGGTTCTTTCCAAATTCCACCGAGTTCACCTGCGCATTAGTTTTCATAGCGAAGAGAACCGCTGTAAAAAAGATAAGTCTGAATTCTTTCTTCATAAGATCTGTCCTGTTTCGTCTAAAAATTAAAAATCGGATTTAAATAAAGTATAGTTGCTACAATAGACTTATAGTTTTTGTTTGGAGGTCGGCATTTGAGCCTTAATGGGACTTCTGTTGCGACGCTCCGTTTAACTTTCAGTAATTCTAATCAACATTTCGTGAGATGTCAACGTCAGACCGAAATATGATCTAAATATTTTCATTTCTGGCATCTCACATTTCACGAAATTGCAGGTTCTAAAGTACGGAAAACCCTCCATGTTAAGCGTTAAGACATTTACATTTAATCCCGTCCAGGAAAATACCTACGTTTTATATAACGAAGCAAAGCTATGCTGCATTATTGATCCGGGGTGTTATTTTCAGCAAGAACAGGATGAGTTAAAGAATTTTATTGAGGAAAAGGCTCTTCAACCTGAGTTGCTGCTTAATACGCATTGTCACCTCGATCATGTATTTGGCAACAAATGGGCTGCCAAAAAATGGGATCTTACTCTTCATATCCATGAAAAAGAAAAACCCGTGCTTGATTTTGCACCGCAAAGCGGGGAAATGTGGCAAATGCCTTTTGAAAATTATGATGGAGAGCTGATCTATTTAAAAGAAGGAACAAATATCAAACTTGGAAATGACGAAATGGAGATCCGTTTCACTCCAGGTCATTCACCCGGTAGTGTTTGCTTTTATCATGAGCCCGGTGGTTTTGTGATTGGCGGTGATGTTTTATTTAATGGAAGTATTGGTCGTACCGATCTGCCTGGTGGCGATTTCAAAACTTTATTTAATAGTATTCAAACCCAGCTTTTCACTTTGCCTGATGAAACAAAAGTTTATTCAGGTCATGGTCCGATGACAACAGTTGGGTTTGAAAAAATGAATAACCCGTTTGTGAAGTTGTATTAATGAAAACTTTAAAACTCAAACCTGGTTTGAACAATTTTCGATGGATAAAATACCCCAATAATTACAAATGGATTATTTGCTCTACGCCGGTGCCATTCTGCGGTTGTTCCGAGAAAAAGATATAGGTCTTTTGTTTTAGCAAGCTCATCGAAATATTTTTGTCGAACTTTTTCAAGGGCAATTGTTTCATTGCCTTCTGCCCGTTTCAAACAATTCCAATATAATGCTCCTATTTCCCAATCTTCAATCATCATTTTAGATACTTTACCATTAGCATCAACTAAGTGGTATTTAAATTTGTATGGTACTTTTTGAATCGGAATTCTTGGGGCTAAATTTTCTTTATCATGAGAAGTAAAAAGATCAATTTGTTTTAACTGCTCAATCCAATCCCTCTTCCACTCTCTATCATCTTCCTCTATAATGAAATCAACAATTTTTGTGGGCTTAAAGGTTGCTAAAGATTTATTTGTAGGGTCTTTTGATAAGGCTAATAAATCATCCATTTTATCAAATACTTCCTTTAGCGCATATTTTTTTCTTTCTTCCCACTCATATTTTGTACCTATTTCTCCAAGGATTTTCATATCAGATAGATCTGGATAAACCGGAGAATGACTTTCTGGCCGAAAGTCAACCGTTCTAGGCTTTTTAAGATCTAACTCTATCCATTGATACTTTTTAAAACTAAGAAATTTGAAAGGGACAGGGTAAATTCTAATCCATTTACCATTTTCCAAAAATCCTCCAGTACAAACTAATTCATCATATGATCTTGATGGAAGTGGATAAGTTGTTACTGATATAAGAACTTTTGTAATTGCCATCAAATATGTTTTAGTTCATAATTCCATTCAGGGAGTTTAGTTATAGCTTCTGCTAGATGTTTTCTATGACACATACAAATATTAGCTTCAAAACATGTTAAGGCAATGCGATTTCTAGTTTTAAGTAAATTAAATATGTCTTGCTGATAAGAAATTGTTTTAGATAGATTGTTCTTTTGATAATCTATAAATAATTTATCATAATCTGATTGCTCGTTTAGTTCTTTTCGAAACTCTGGCTGAATTCCCACCTCAGGAATATGTATATATTCAATATATAGCTTCTCGCAGTATTTTTTTAATTGATTTTTTGAGAAGCCAAATTTCATACTTAATGGATTATTGCGAACATCCACTAATACTTTTACATCATTTTTTATTAGGCGATTAAAGTATTCCTCTAGAGAAATTCCTTCATACCCAATTGTAAAAAGAATTGTTTCTGTAGAGAATGGCTTAAAAGTTTTTACTTTCTCTAGTTCTTTTTTGGAGAGTAACTTTTCGGCAATTGACGATCTAATTGCTGTATATGGATAATTTAAATAAGTATAACGAATTAAATCATCAGAGGTCTTTTTAGCAAAACTCCCATGTATTGATAAAAGATTTTTTTTATCTGAATCCTTTAAATCCGATAAATAGTTTTTATTACCAACTTTATGAAACGATTTGTCATTTCCCTGCGTTATCATGTCCTTTTTAATCATAGTCTCTAAATCTGCATTAAGTGAGAAAGAGTAACAACCATACATATATGGAACAAAATCATATTCAGGTTTTTGTTGTTGTTTTGAAATTATAAGCAAAAGCTTATAAAGATTTATTTGAGGCAATTTACCGCCAAATACCTGTAATAGAGCCAATATCAGTTTGCGTCTGTAAAACATAGTGCAAAGTTACTTTTAAATAGTTTTTGGGATAAAGTATTTTCCAATAACAGGCAATCTCGCCAACTCTTTCTTTTCAATCCTTGAAACAAATAAGGCAAACAAAAATAAAAGTAAAGTAGCAGAGCCGATGCTAAACCAAATATTATTGTAAAGCATCAGCAAGCCACGGTGTACTAAATAGATCAATACAACCAAAACAAGATAGGAGATGAGTTTTTTCTTGGCATAAGGTACAGGGTAATGTTTCTGTCCCAGCATATAACTGATGATCATCATAAATAGATAACAACAAAAAGTTGCAATCGCAGCCCCGAGATAATGCAGTTTTGGGATAAGAATAATATTTAATGCAACGGTGATCACTGCCCCAATAAAAGTGATCATGGCGCCGGTCATATTTTTATTGGTCAGCTTATACCAAATACTCAGGTTATAATAAATACCGAGAAAAATATTTCCAAGAGCAAGGATCGGCACAATATATATTCCTTCGCCCCATTCTTTTGATTTTCTTGTGATCCCCCATTCCAGCACATCACGATAAAGCCCGATGAATAAAAACATAAAGCAACAGGCGATCACAAAAAATTTCATCACTCTTGAATAAACACGTTGTGGATTTTCCCCGGTTGACCTGTTAAAGAAAAAAGGCTCAGCCGCCATGCGGAAAGCCTGTATCATAACTGTTACCAAAACTGCAAGACGATAAAGGTTTCCAAAAATTCCTAATTCTTTATCCGCCTCCGCAGGTGATACTTCAACCACATGCCTGTAAACTAAACGACTCAGCATATCATTTATCATTCCACCCAGGCCAACAATGATCAATGGATAACTATAATCCATTACTTTTTTCCAAAGCCTGGTATTGAAGTTAAGATCAAGACCCTTGAATTCTTTCCATAGCAATAAAAATGTAAAAATGCTGCCGCACACATTTCCTAAAAGATAAAAACTGATGGTATCTGTTTTGTCAAAAACTACGCCCAGGAAACTGTCCGGGTTATTTTTTAAATATTCAGGAAGCAAACCAAGCGAAAGAATAACAACAAGAATATTTATTACAATACCTGCTACCCGGACGAATGCATATTTTCTTGGCCTTCCTTCCTGTCTGAGTTTTGCAAAAGGAAGTGTTGCCAATGTATCAAAGAAAATGATCCAGCACATCCATGTTACATATTGTGGATGTTTATTAAGTCCTGCTGCATCGGCTATTTGCGGACGAAATAGAAGAAGGCAAGCAGTAAATAAGACCGTTGTAAAAAAAACAGAAAGAGAAAGTGTACTATATAGTTTCTTTTTATCTTCTGATTGTGAAAATCGAAAATAGGCGGTCTCCATTCCATAAGTGAACAACACATTTAAAAATGGGATGATCGCATACACTTGCGTAAGATCTGCCGTGGTGCCTGCATGCGAAAAAATAAATGGCAGGCTCAGATTCATCAGGTAGCCGAGAAAACGACTGGCAATTGTGGGCACACCATACCATATAGTTTGCCCGGCTAGTTTTTTTATTCCACTCAAAGGATTTGAGATATTTAAGCAAATGTACTCTTTGACTCCTGATTAAGCAACGGCTTCAATGTATAGAGCAATTCATTTACATTTTTACTAACTTAAAAAAACATCTGAAATTGAGAAAGCATACTTAACATCTTGTTTTGGTGTTTACCTGTTCTATTAATGGCACAGGCTAAAGAAGGCACCATTGAATACAAAAAGAAAAAGCAACAATGCTTTTTTATTAACTATAACTTTCCTCCCGAAGCGGTTGAAAATGCTCTTATGGGTAAACTATCCCGCATGGGTTACAAAGGCAGAGAAGAAAAAGGAATGTTTAATAAGGACAAAGGATTTAATGTTTACAAAGAAACTACGCTGACAGACATTAGCCCTGGCAAATATGATTACGTTGTGAATATTGAAAGAAAAAGCAAAAAAGAAAGCGACGAAACTGTATTGTACCTGCTTATTCTTAATAATGATGTAAATGCTCTGCCTCTTTTAAGCAAAGAAGAAACCCGAAAAGCAAAATCTTTTCTTTAAGACTTAACATCAGAAGTAGAAGAAGCACATATTGATATTCTGATTGCGGCGCAATTAGGAGTAATTACCAATGCCGAAAAGAAAATGAAGCAACTGCAAATGGATTCGGTTGAACTGCAAAATAAAATAGTAAAACTGCAGGAAGAAATGCTGAATAACTCAAAGGCACAGGAGGCGCAGGTTGCAGAAATTGTCAACCAGAAAAAAATACTCGAAGCAATACAGAACCGCAAAAAAAATTAATGTGCCTGGTAGAACCGAAGGTCTTTTGTAAGTGTAGAATCCGTCAATGCTCTTAAAAAAGCAACCAGGTCAATGATCTCATTGCTGTTAAAATGGATCCCATTCTTCAATAGTGGATCGAGTGTAGAACTTTGTTGAACGTTGTTCCCGTAATGTTCAATACATGCATTTAAACTTTGGTAACGGCCATCATGCATATACGGAAAAGTAATTGAAACATTTCTTAAAGAAGGTACTTTGAATTTTAATGAATCTTCTTTTTTACCTGTAACCAGCAATCTTCCATAATCATTTAAGTAAGGACTTACTGAGAGACCGATATTTCTGTATGAATAATCAGTGAACATGGGTTCGGGATGACAGGAAGCACAATTGGCTTTATAGAGCTGGTAACCTCTTTGTTCATAATCGGTGTAAACATTCTCACCTCTTTTCACCTGGTCGTATTTTGAATTGGCGGTGATCATTGACACGGTGAATTGTGCCAATGCTTTTTCCATTCTTTCAATCGTTATTTCTTCAGTGCCAAATGCAGCTTTGAACATATACAGAGTATGCGGGTCTTTGCGAAGTTTGGTCAATACATTGCCGATCTCTTCTGCCATCTGATTTGGCGCTTGAATTGGATCCAAACATTCATCTTCCAAACTTTTAAATTTTCCATCGGTATGAAAAGCATCTTTCCATGCAAGATTAAAAAGAGGCGTTGCATTCCTGTTTGAATGCTGGTTGTTATAGCCATGGCTCAGATCATGATCATAAGTGCCAAATACAGCAACCTGGTGATGACAGGAGGCACATGGATAATTACCATCTTTAGAAAGACGGCCATCATAAAACAACATTTTACCAAGTTGAAAACCTTCTTCTGTCAATGGATTTTTTGAAAAGTCATAAAGTGGTTTGGGAAAGCCTGAAGGTATTGTAAACGTCAAACCTGTTTTGCCGGGTACATCTTCCTGGCCTTTTCTGCAGGCATTAATTAAGAAGTTTCCGGAAAGGGTTACAAGAAAAATTATAAAGGTCAGTCTCCACTTCATTCAGGCAGTAAATTTAAGAAATACATGTAGCATTACATATTATGAGGATCTACTCTTCTGCGACCTTCTTTTATATCGCCTTTTTTCTTTTTGCCATCCAACCGTTTTTCTTTTGCAGCTTTACTTATTTTGGTTGGTTTGCGTTTTTTCTTTTTTTCCAATGCTTTTACTACCAACTCATTTATTTTACGGATCACTTCATCTTTGTTTTCAAGCTGTGTACGATAGGTTTGTGATTTTACAAATAACATTCCTTCATTATTGATACGGTTGGCTAGTTTTTCAGCGATCGCGAATTTCTGTTCATCAGTAAGAATCTGAGATAGCCCAATATCGAAATATCCAATAACGGCAGTCTCCACCTTATTCACGTTTTGGCCGCCCTTACCGCCACTGCGTGTAGTTTGAAAAATTATTTCCGATGCCAGGTCAATAGAAGTCATAAATCAATGGTCAATATATTTGTAAAAAGTAAAGGTACAAATTATGAGAGCGGTCATTCAAAGAGTAAGGAAAGCCAGTGTAACAATTGATAATAAAATTTATTCTCAAATAGAACGTGGATTGCTCGTGTTAGTAGGAATAGAAGATGCGGATACTGCTGAAGATAGTGAATGGCTTTCTGGTAAAATTGTAAACCTTAGAGTTTTTAATGATGATGATGGAGTAATGAACGTTTCTGTAAAAGATATTAATGGAGATATTCTTGCTGTAAGCCAGTTTACCTTACATGCTTCTACTAAAAAAGGGAACAGGCCCTCTTATATAAAAGCAAGCAAGGCGGAATTTGCAATTCCGATGTATGAAAAGTTTGTCAAACAACTTTCAAATGATCTTGGTAAAACTGTAGGTACTGGAGTTTTTGGAGCAGAAATGAAAGTGGAATTATTAAACGACGGGCCGGTTACTATTGTGATAGATACGAAGAACAAAGAGTAGATAATAGTTCTTTAAGTTATCATCTATCAGTTTTCAAGCTATCCTCTATTTAACTCCCATTCTCTCTGTAAATCTTTTTCCCTCCGCCGTTTCGAGCATTATATAAAAGATCTTTTCTTTTGCCGGTACGGTAAATGAGTATGAATTGCCAGTAAGCGCCTTTTCTTCTACAAAACGATGACCGCTTGCGGTCCATACCATCAACGATCTTAAATTCTGTTTTGACTGGATAGTTATTTGTTTGCCATTTGTTAAAACCTTGAACGGTTTGGCAGATGCAGGGATAGTGATTTCTGATTTAGGTGATGGCTTCACCTGTCCATACATAAAACCAGTAATACAAAAAAGTGCGGAGGCGAAAATAGCTTTATGGATAAATGGCTTCATCATAGAATACTAAAATTGGAATTGAATAATTGGTTTTATAGTATCAAGGGGTCGGAGATAACACGAAAAGGGAGATGAAAACGTCAAGAATCATGCTAAATTGCACAGACTCAATAAAAATTTTGTTATGACTATAAATGAAGCCCAGCAACAAGTAGATGGATGGATTAAAACCGTTGGCGTCCGTTATTTCAGCGAGCTAACCAATATGGCGATACTAACAGAAGAAGTGGGAGAGCTGGCTCGCATTATGGCCCGTACTTATGGCGACCAGTCTTTTAAAAGAACCGATCTGAATAAAAACCTTGCTGATGAGATGGCTGATGTGCTATGGGTATTGATCTGTCTTGCTAACCAAACAGGTGTTAATTTAACGGAGGCATTTCAAAAGAATATTGAAAAGAAAACGAACAGGGATGCGGAAAGACATCAGCAGAATGAAAAGCTAAAATAGGTTTATATTCTTCTTAAACTCCTTTAACACCTTATCAATCAAATCGGACTTTTCTTTGGCACTATGTATGTAAGTTTTAGACATGACCATTTTCCCTTTTATGGCACCAAAAAGATTATGGAGTATACTCAAGAGATCTGTTTCTGACTTTATAGATGATAATATACTTAAGCTAAGTTCTTCGCTTGCTTTTTCTACCATCTTTTCATTACCGGGTTTATTAATCATCATTATCTGGTTTACCACCATTTTTTATGGACGTGAAATTATTGAAGGCACCATCTATAAACAGATAGAGGGGTTTGTAGGCTCAGCCGCTGCAAAAAGTATCCAGGAGGCAATGCAATCAACAATGCATTCTGATTCCAGTAAGCTGGCTACTATTATTGGTCTTAGTTCGCTTATTATCGGCGCCACGGCAGTGTTTGGAGAAATACAGGATTCGATCAATCTTATTTGGAAATTAAAATCAAAACCCAAAAAGGGTCGCGGATGGTTGCGATTAATAATTAATCGTCTTCTTTCTTTTTCTATAATCGTAAGTCTTGGTTTTATTCTTCTTGTATCATTAGTTATAAATGGAGCAATGGATCTTTTATTAAATGAGTTGCTGCGAAAATTCCCTGACCTTACAGTGGTAGCAATTTATATCGCGAATCTCGTTCTTACATTTTTTATTACTGCTTTTATTTTCGGTATCATCTTTAAAGTTCTTCCAGATGCAAAAATTGAATGGAGGCATGTACGAGTTGGTGCATTTACCACAGCCTTTTTCTTTATGGGTGGTAAATTTTTGATCAGCTATTATCTCGGTCATAGTCAAATGACAACTGCCTATGGAACTACTGGTTCTATTATTATAGTATTGCTATGGGTCTATTGCTCAGCAATGATCCTTTATTTTGGGGCTGCATTTACCAGGCAATACGCAATTGAGATGGGATCGAATATTTATCCCAACAAATATGCAGTGTGGGTAGAAAAAATTGAAGTGGATTCAAAACAACCGCTTCCTAAAACAACCGATGGACAGAAAGTAGAGGAAGAGAAAATACAAGAAGAAAAAGCACAGGAAGAAAAAATACAATCTAAAAACTCATAATATCCAAAGCTATTGAGAAAGCTTTTCGACTCCTATCTTTGCCGCTATGGCAAATGATTCGAACAGGTTCCAGGCAATTATTTCTCATGCGAAGGAGTATGGTTTTGTATTTCCCAGTAGCGAAATTTATGATGGATTGCAGGCCGTATATGATTATGGCCAATGGGGCAGTGAGCTGAAAAAAAATATCAAAGATTATTGGTGGGATAGTATGACCCGCATGTATGAAAATATTGTGGGTATTGATGCAGCCATCTTCATGCATCCAACAACATGGAAAGCATCCGGTCACGTTGATAATTTCAACGACCCGATGATCGATAATAAAGACAGTAAGAAGCGATATCGTGTTGACCATTTGATCGAAGGGTTTGCTGATTCTTTCGCAGTTGAGGCTGAAAAGATACTCGCCCAGACTTTTGATGAGGTGAATCGAATGGAAGGGTTGTCTGAAGATGAGAAAAAGAAAGTAGGAAATGATTTATTTAGAAAAAAAGGTGGCTCTGAGTTATTGGCTAAAGAAAAAACCATTCTTGAAGAAATGGATGCCCTACTTGCAAAAGATGATTTTGCAGGATTAAAAAAACTAATTGAGGATAATAAAATAAAATGTGCGGTTAGCGGAACAAGTAACTGGACAGATATCCGTCAATTCAATTTAATGTTCTCAACGGAATTTGGTTCTACGGTTTCAAGCGATGATGAAGACAATAAAGTTTATTTAAGACCGGAAACGGCGCAAGGGATTTTTGTCAATTTTTTAAATGTGCAGAAAACAGGAAGAATGAAAATTCCTTTTGGTATTGCACAGATCGGTAAGGCATTTCGTAATGAAATTGTAGCGAGACAATTTATTTTTCGCATGAGAGAGTTTGAGCAAATGGAAATGCAGTTCTTCATTCAGCCTGGCACACAGAAAAAATGGTATGAATACTGGAAAGAAGAAAGAATGAAATGGCATTTGGCGCTGGGTTTTGGAAAAGAGCAATATCGTTTTCATGATCATATCAAATTAGCACACTACGCAGATGCGGCATGTGATATTGAATTTAATTTCCCAATAGGGTTTAAAGAATTAGAAGGTATTCACAGTCGAACTGATTTTGATCTGAAGAATCACCAGGAATACAGCAAAAAGAAACAACAATATTTCGATAACGAAATTGATTCGGCAACTGGTAAACCTTATGGCAATTATATTCCTTATGTAATTGAAACCTCCATTGGTTTGGATAGAATGTTTTTGGCGGTATTAAGTTATTGTTATGAAGAACAGGATCTGAGCACCCCTGAAAAACAAGATAGTCGTGTGGTAATAAAGTTTCCGGCTAAACTTGCTCCGATGAAATTGGCTGTTCTTCCATTAATGAAAAAAGATGGATTGCCCGAAATAGCAAGAAAGATCATGGATGATTGCAAGTCTTCCTTCCGTTGTTTCTATGAAGAAAAAGATACGATCGGAAAACGTTACCGTCGTATGGATGCAATTGGTACTCCCTTCTGTGTTACGGTTGATCATCAAACAAAAGAAGATAATACAGTCACTATTCGTTATAGGGATTCGATGAAGCAAGATCGAATACCAATTGGCCAGGTAAAGGAGATCGTACTCACAGCAATCATTTAATCAGCGTATCATTATTGAAGCATCTTGTTTTTTATTATTTACCTGACTATCCTGCACAGTATTAATTATTTCAAGCAAAATTTAAATGTAAGTTTTGTTGGGAAAAAAATCGGTGGAATTCTTTTTGACAAAAGTGGAAAGGGAACGAAACTTGCTAATAGGGAAATGTTATCCGTAAAGCCTACTTTTTTGATGGGGCGAAGATTCCCCAAAATTTATTTCTGATTATTATTATTTTTTGTCAATAATAATTTTGATACTTTTGAATTACTCCTGCCCTAATCCTAATATCCTTCGTCCATTATCCTGCACCATTAACAATTATATTCACTCACTTCTAAGTCTATTTTATGAAAAAAGTTTTATCCTTAAGCTTAGGCCTAATTTTTATCGGCAATTATTTATTCGCAGCTACAGGAGATTACATATCTGTGGCAACCGGCAACTGGAATGCTACTACTACTTGGAACGCGGATTACGGAGCTGGTTTTGTTGCAGCTACTGATTTTCCTGGTCTGAATACGGGAACAGGTCAAGTAACAATTTCACTTGGAAATGTAGTAACTCTAAATGTTAGCCCGCTTAATGCCATCGGGTCACTTCAACTTATAATTGGCAATGGTACTGAAACCTTAAATATTTCCACTGGCTTTACCTTAAATGTTACGGGTAATATACTTATTGCAGGTGCAATCACTGGAGGTGCTAACAATAAAACTATTATAATGAATGGAACCGGAGTATTGAATTGTGCATCTTTAACGTTGACTCCGGGCAATGCAGATACCAAGAATGCAATTTTGCAATTTAATGGTGGTGGTACGGTCAATGTAACAGGAAATATAACTATGAGCGCAGCCACTCCTCAAAGAACTCAAATTAATTTTACCACTGCCGGCACTTTGAATGTTGGTGGCAATATTAGTGATGGACAAATAACTACTGGTATCGGCGGCACAATAAACTTTATCGGAGGTAGTACACAAACCAGTACTGCCGTATTGATACCCGCTAATACGCTGGTTAACCTGGGCGTGAATAATGCAGCCTCCACATTACAATTGGGGGCAAATTTAACAGTCACTGGTACGCTTGCTCTTACTAATGGTAAAATAAATACGGGGACCAACACATTGACGCTTTCCAACGCAACACCCGCCACCCAATTAACTGGCGGAAGTAGCACTTCATATGTTTATTCTACCGGTGCGGGACGTCTTCAACGTAATGGGCTTCTTGCAGCAACTGCATATCCTTTTCCGATCGGTACTGCCACTAATTATTTGCCAGTAACTGTAACGCCTACAACAACAAGCAATTTTGCAATGAATGCTTTTACTCCGGCAAGTACAAATGGAGTGCAAGGTGGCCCGGCATTCTCTGATAAATCCACAATGGTGGATGCGGTGTGGAATATTGACAGGCTTGTTGGCACCGGTAATTCTGTTATTACCATTCAATGGGCAGATGCACTCGAAGGAAGCAGTTTTTCTAATTATGGTAATACCGACATCGGCATTAGTCATTATACGGGTAGCTGGTCGGCCGCTACGGCAACAAGTGCAAATGCTGCCGGCAATACTGTAACTGCAACTTTTTCTGCGTTTGGGGCATTTGGTGTAGGGTTGATTGGTTCAGTATTACCAGTTAAATTTGGAGCTATAAAAGCCTACGAAAAACAAAACGGTATACAACTGGATTGGAAAGTTTATACAGAGTATAACGTAAAGAGCTATCAGATCGAACGATCAACTGATGGACGGACATACACTACTGTTGGATCATTACCTGCTTTGTATAATAACACTAACGATGGCGACTATGGGTTTTTTGATGCTAACCCGCTATCTGGTACAAGTTATTATAGAATAAAAAATACTGACCTTGATGGCAAATCAGCATACAGTATTGTAATAAGAGTGAACAGGAATAAATCCATCCATGGATTGAGTCTTTATCCAAATCCTGTAGTGAATGGAATTGTTTTACTCCAGGGAAGTGATCTTGGCCGTGGCAATTATAAGATAAACATATATGGCGCCAATGGGCAGGAGATACATAAGCAACAAATTACACACAACGGAGGAACCATTTCTCAAACAATAGTGCTGCCATCAACTATTAGTAAAGGTGTATACATGTTTTCAGTAAAAGATGAGAACGGTAATATTATTTATAAGGAGAAACTGGTTAATCAATAATAATAGTAAGAAATAGATCTTTACAGAATAAAACTATTTTAATACCCGTTTTTTACGGGTATTAAAATTTGTAACCGGAAAAAAATTTATTTATAGAGAAGCTTTTAGCTCTATTGGGTCATTAAGATCGAGTGAGAGAAATTGTATTGAAATAAATTAAAGATCATCCCCCTCGTGAGATAACCACGCCGATATAAGCCATAATTAAAGCGATAAGAAGGAGCAGTCTGCCCGTCCAGCTGGCAATCAATTTTATATTTTGATTTTCCGTTTGTTCAATTGCTTTTCTTCCGACAATAAGATCGTGCAACAAACTGATGGTTATCATTAAAACAAATAAAATAATTTTTAGTTCAACCAGCTGACCATACCGGGTCCTAATAAAAAAATTAAATGAGAAACTCAGGCCTCTAAAATAAATATTCAATAAACCGGTAATGAACAGCATAGCAAGAACGATGTATCCATAAAAACGGAATTTCAATCCTGTTGCCATTAATAAATTCTTTCTGTCAGGATGATTTTTAATTCCAGGAAGTAAAACAAATGGAAGGAATAGCATGCCGCCGATCCAGAACGAAGCGCCAACAATATGCAACCAAACACTTATGTAATACCAGGAGGTCATATGGACGAAGATAGATGAACAGAGGAATACTGCTGGTTCTTCTATAATGAAAAGAGAAGAACAGGTAAAACCCACATCAATCAGCCTCCAGATTGACTTATGTCATATTCCAAAACTGGGCATTCAGAGTACTTTGAGCAATATTTCTCACCTCAAAAATCTCTGAAATGGAAACCGCTCTTACTCCCTCAGTTGGTAAGCAATCCAATCATAAAGACAAGAATACCTTTTCCATCATGGATGGAAATGAAGCCGCTGCATACATTGCTTATAAAACAAGCGAGGTCTGTGCGATCTATCCCATCACGCCTTCTTCAGCTATGGGTGAATGGGCTGATGAATGGAGCAGTGATGATAGAAAAAATATTTTTGGCGAAATACCCAAGGTAATAGAAATGCAAAGTGAAGCCGGAGCTGCCGGGGCCATACATGGAGCATTACAAGGCGGTGCGCTGGCATCTACATTTACCTGCTCACAAGGCTTGCTGCTTATGATCCCAAACATGTATAAAATAGCAGGCGAATTAACGCCGGCAGTTTTTCATATAGCCGCAAGAGCAATTGCTACTCATGCACTTTCCATCTTCGGTGATCATAGTGATGTGATGGCAACAAGATCAACAGGCTTTGCAGAATTATTTGGCAGTAATCCTCAACAGGCGATGGATATGGCGATGATCGCACATGCTGCAACTTTGAAAGCAAAAATTCCTTTCTTAAATATTTTTGATGGCTTCCGCACTTCACATGAATTGAACCAGGTGGCAGTAATACCGGATGATGTCATTAAAAAGATGATCGATGAACAAGCAGTTAATGAACATCGCCATCGTTCTATGAATCCTGATCATCCCCATGTTCGCGGCACAGCACAAAATCCTGATGTATTTTTCCAAAGCCGTGAAGCATGTAATCGTTTTTACAATCATGTGCCTGAGATCGTGGAAGAAACAATGAAGAAGTTTGAAAAACTTACCGGACGTTCTTATAAACTATTTGATTATTATGGTCACCCGGAAGCAGAGCGTATTATTATAATCATGGGTTCCGGCTATGGTCCTGTACATGAAGTGACTGATTTCCTGAATGCCCGTGGTGAAAAAGTTGGCTATGTAAATGTGCATTTATTCCGCCCTTTCTCTATAAAACATTTAATGGATGCAATTCCACCGACTGTAAAAAGAATTGCAGTATTGGATCGTTGTAAAGAACCGGGTGCCATCGGGGAGCCTCTTTATATGGATATCATCAGCGCTTTGCACAGTGATTGGGAATTTAAAATGCCAAAAGTGATTGGCGGCCGCTACGGCCTGGCTTCAAAAGAGTTCAATGCCGGTATGGCTAAAGCAGTGTTTGATGAGTTGAGTAAAGAAAAGCCAAAGAATAATTTTACAATCGGGATTGATGATGATGTAACTCATACGAGTTTGGAATGGGATAAAGAATTTTCACTGGACTATCACCACCTCTTCCGCGGATTGTTCTTCGGTCTCGGCGCTGATGGAACTGTAAGTGCAAATAAAAACACCATTAAGATCGTTGGCGAAGTAACAGATGATTATGTACAAGGATACTTTGTCTACGATTCAAAAAAATCCGGTTCACTTACCGTATCACATTTACGTTTCAGTGAACATCCTATACGTTCTACTTACCTCGTTAACTCGGCAAACTTTATTGCATGCCACCACTTTAATTATTTAAAAAAGTATGATGTACTAAATGATGCTGAAGAAGGAGCGGTATTCCTTTTGAATTCTCCATATCCAACTGAAGAAGTATGGAGGGAATTGCCAATGAAAATCCAGGAAGAGATCATTCATAAGAAATTAAAATTTTATGTAATCAATGCATCAAAGGTGGCAAAAGAAACAGGCATGGGTTCACGTATCAATTCAATTTTACAAACCTGCTTCTTTGCGATCAGCAATGTAATGCCAAAAGATGAAGCGATACAGTATATTAAAAGTGCTATTAAGAAAACATATGGTCGCAAAGGCGAGGAAGTTGTACAGAAAAATTTTAAAGCGGTAGATCAAACACTGGAAAACCTTTTTGAAATTGACTATTCCAATTTTAAAATTGGTAATAAAGAAATAGAAGCACCGATCAGTGGTGATGCTCCTGAGTTTGTACAAAATGTTTTGGTAAAAATCATTTCCGGTGATGGCGATGATCTGGCAGTAAGTGCCTTCCCGGTTGATGGCACCTATCCAAGCGGCACAACCAAATGGGAAAAAAGAAATATTGCCGAGCAAGTTCCTGTTTGGGATCCACAACTCTGTTCACAATGTGGTAAATGTTATTTCGTTTGTCCGCATGCGGCAATAAGAGTAAAAGTTTATGATCGTGATTTTTTATCCGATGCTCCCTCTTACTTCAAACACACTGACCCGATCGGTAAAGAATTTTTCAAAGACAAAGAAGCATATACTTTACAGGTTGCTGTTGAAGATTGTACCGGATGTAAACTTTGCACTGAAGTTTGCCCAATTGAAAGCAAAGCAGAACCGGGTCACAAAGCAATTGACATGATGGATGTGCTCCCGTTAAAAGAAACAGAAAAACAGAACTGGGATTACTTCCTTTCATTGCCGGATATTGACAGGACAAGAGTGAATAAATCAACCGTCAAAGGTTCACAATTACTTGAGCCACTTTTTGAATTTTCCGGAGCCTGCAGCGGCTGTGGTGAAACACCTTATTTAAAATTGCTTACACAATTGTTTGGTGATCGTATGCTTGTTGCAAATGCAACAGGTTGTTCATCCATCTTTGGGGCTAACCTGCCAACAACACCGTGGACAACTAATGACCAAGGGCATGGACCAGCCTGGTCTAACTCACTCTTTGAAGACAATGCAGAATTCGGTTTAGGTATCAAACTCGCAACTGATAAGAAAAGAGAAATGGCTTTGCGACTGCTGAGGGAATTACGTGAAGAAGTCGGATCAGAATTGGCAGATGCAATTTTAGCAAACGCAGAGAATAGTGAATCGGAAATGATACAGCAGCGCAAGTATGTGAATGAATTAAAGAAACGATTAAGAGACTTGAGGAGAGAAGATTCATGGCGGCTTTATCTGCTTGCAGAATTTTTAGAAAAGAAATCTGTTTGGATCGTCGGTGGTGATGGCTGGGCATATGATATTGGTTTCAGCGGAGTTGATCATGTGCTTAGCACCGGTGAGAATGTAAACATACTGGTGATGGATACAGAGGTTTATAGTAATACGGGTGGACAAAAATCAAAAGCATCGCCAATTGGCGCCAGCGCAAAATTTTCTATCAAAGGAAAAACTACAGGCAAAAAAGACCTGGCGATGCAGGCAATTGCACATGGTAGCGCCTATGTAGCGCAAATTGCGATGGGTGCAAATGATGTGCATGCACTCAAAACAATTTTAGAAGCAGAAGCTTACCCGGGTCCATCGATCGTTATTGCTTACAGTCATTGTATTGCACACGGATACGATATGTGCCATGGATTGGAACAACAAAGTCTCGCTGTTAAAACCGGTTATTGGCCATTGTTCCGTTATAATCCAATGAAGGAAAAGGGACAACGGTTTACGCTGGATTGCAAACCGCCTTCAGTTGCATTGAATGAATTCCTGTATCATGAGAACAGGTTCGCAACTATCAAGAATAATGATCCTGCGAAAGGAGAAGAGTTTCTTGCTTTAGCCAATGCAGGTGTACTGCGCAGGTGGGAAACCATCGAAGCATTAAAAGATCTCTAACGATTAGTAGCTGTCTTGTGAATAAAAGGAACTTCAAAAAAACAGAGGTCCCTTTTTTTGCCTTCTTGTGTGAAAGTTGGCATCATTTTCATTAATAAAAAAATAATTAACCAGTTATGTTATGCCATCTTCAGTTGTTGCAGCAATAAGGTATGATGAGAAGGCAAACAAATTGCGGATCATTTTCCAATCCGGTAGCATCTATGATTATTTGAAAGTTCCTGCCAAAATTTTTAATGAAATGAAAATGGCTTCTTCCAAAGGAGAGTTTCTCAATAAGCATATTAAGCCTAACTATGAATTTGAAAAGATCAGGTAATTAGTTTTAATGGGTATTCTTTCAGTTTAATTTCTATGATTCATTGCTTCCACTACCTTTTAAGAATGGTTTCAACAGATCAATAGGAACCGGGAAAATAGTTGTTGAATTTTTTTCAGTTGCTATTTCACGAAGTGTTTGCAGGTATCGCAGGGTCAAAGCGCTGGGCTGACCTGCCAATATCTCGGCCGCATCAGCAAGACGTTGGGATGCCTGGAACTCTCCTTCCGCTGCAATTACTTTACTGCGGCGTTCTCTTTCTGCCTCCGCTTGCTTGGCCATCGCTCTTTGCATTTCCTGCGGTAGATCGATCTGTTTTACCTCTACGTTAGAAACTTTAACTCCCCATGGTTCTGTATGTGTATCAATGATCTGTTGTAGTTTCATATTTATTTTTTCTCTTTGAGAAAGAAGATCATCAAGATCAGATTGTCCCAGTACACTTCGCAGCGTAGTTTGTGAAAGTTGCGAAGTTGCTACTAAAAAATTTTCAACTCCCACAATTGCTTTCTGAGGTTCTATTACCCTGAAATAAACAACTGCATTTACTTTTATCGATACATTGTCCCGCGTGATGACGTCCTGTGTCGGCACATCCATTACTACTGTACGCAGACTTACTTTTACCATTTTGTCAATTACCGGTATCAGTAAAATAAGACCAGGTCCCTTAATACCGCTGCCACCAATTAAACGACCGAGCCGAAAAATGACAGCTCGTTCATATTCACGCAAAATTTTTATAGCGCTGAACAATATGAACACGACAAATAAAATAATGACGACTACGATGGTGGGAAATTGTTCCATGATTTCTTTTTTAAGTGTTATTTACTCTTTCTACAAAAAGTTTAAGTTGGTTAATTTCTTTTATCCTTACTTTTTCTCCTTTATCAATTGTACCGGCCAGCGATTCGGCATTCCATATTTCTCCCTGTACTTTTATAATACCGGTTGGTGATAGTGTTTCCATCACTTCACCAGTTTCTCCCACTAACCCTTCAATACCTGTTACCACTTTGCGACGCTGTGCCCTAATGCCAAACCCAACAACAAACAAAAAGAAAAGTGCAGATACGATCGTTGCTCCAAGTATAACTCCCCGTGAAATTTTTACCATTTCCAGTGACGAATTGGATCTTATCAACATCATTGAACCAAGTAAGAGGGAAATTACACCTCCTATTGCAAGCAGACCATGACTTACAATTTTTATTTCGAGCAGGAACAATATCACAGCGAAAATGATCAGCGCAAGCCCGGCATAATTAATTGGCAAAGTATGCATCGAATACAAGGCGAGTATCAAAGCGATGACGCCAACAATTCCCGGTAAAATAGAACCTGGATTATATAACTCAAACATGAGCCCATACATTCCCAGCAGGAATAAGATATAAGCTATATTGGGATCGCTGATAATATTCAATACCTTTTCCCATCCACTCATTTTATGTTCTTTTACAATTGCAGAGGCAGTATGCAATGTTTTAGTGCCTGAACTAAGTTCTACCACCTTACCATCAATCTTCGCCAGCAACTCTGTTTCGTTTTTAGCAATTATATCAATTGCGGAATCTTTCAGTGCTTCTGTTTCTGAATAAGAAAAACTTTTACGAACTGCATTTTCCGCCCATTCTATATTGTGGTGCCTCTTTTCTGCGATTGATCTTATAAATGCAGCTGCATCATTGGTAACTTTTTCATTCATGGTGCTGTCCATTTGGTTCTGCAGAGTTACCGGGTGTGCTGCGCCAATGTTTGTACCCGGTGCCATGGCTGCAATATGAGCTGCCAGTGTAATAAAAACTCCTGCGGAACCTGCCTGTGAACCGCCTGGCGAAATATAAACAATCACCGGCACCGGCGATTCAAGTATATCGCTTACAATCACTCTTGTTGATTTTAATAACCCACCGGGAGTGTTTAGATGAATGATGATGCACTCCGCTTTTTCACGTTTAGCTTTTTCAATACCATTATGAATAAAATCTGCCGATGCAGGATTGATAGTACCATCAATCTTCATTGAGATCACCGTTTGTGCATCAATAGCAGGCGGAAATAAAAAAAGAAAAAGACAATATAATAAAATACGCTTCATAAGAAGCCTGACTTTGACAGGCAGTCCGAGGTTGAAAAGACCTTTTGTAAGTTACTGAAATCGGTGGATAATGAATAATTTAACCTGTGGGCAGATGTTGCACATAGTAAAAGACGTCCACAAGTTTACAGGCAATTAATACCGCTTTCTTCAAAAATGAGTATTGAATATCTTAATAAAGCATATAAAATCAAACATCGAATTTGAAAATGTCAGGTGATGAGTGAATAGAAAAAATCTCAGTAGACTTACTATAGATGTGATGGAGAATTACTATTTCAAACATAAAATCGAAGTTGGTTAGAAACCTTTGCAAAAAATTATTAATTTGTATTTCTCGTTATCCACTATCCAATAGAAGTCTATGGAACTAAGCCAATACCGCCTTCACCACCTGCTTGGTAAATTAAAAACTCCCCGGGTAAGCAGACCTAATGTTTTTCTGAAACAGAATCTGATCTCTTTATTGCAACGAATCAAGACACTCGGTTATAAAGAAACAATGGAAGAATATGAGTTGCGCAAGTTGGGAATATTTAATCAACTGAATTTTTTTCAATCGCTCTCAGGTGTATTTATTTTTTTTACCTGCATTTTTTATCATCAAAAATTTTCAGGCTGGATCTGCTTATTAAGTTGCCTGCCTTTGCTTGTTAGCCTTCTTGCATTATACCTCAATAGTCAATATAAACACAAGTCTGCCCTGATTGCTTATTTTATTCTGCATCCTCTTGCTGCCAGCTTTATTTTCATGAATGGTATGCATCTCGGCATTGATCTTTATTTTATTTTATATGGCATTCTCGCAGTTTTCTTTTTGAAAGACCTGGCATTCATGGTCTTTACAATAGCATTTTCGATGGTCAATTTTTTTGTCCTGTCTGTAGTATTAAATCAATTTCTTTACCAGCTCGAGAATATGAATGAATTCATTTACCTCGTTAATGAAGGAGTTTCGATCGTGTTTATTTTTTATGGATTATACCTCGTCAAAAATGAAAATACTATTTACCAGCTAAGCATTCTTGACAAGAACAATGCCCTGCAACAAAAGAATGTGCAAATTCAAATACAATCGGAAAAGATTAAAAAGGATGCGAGCCTTCTTGAAAAACAAACAGAAGAATTAACTGAGTTAAATGCATTAAAAAATAAATTATTCAGCATTATTTCTCATGACTTGAAAGCGCCAATGTATGCAATGCGCAATTTTTTCGGTGAAGTGCAGCAAAATAAAATGCCGGTGCGGGAATTAAAAAAAATGATCCCTGCAGTAGTAAATGACCTCACATATACAACGAGCTTAATGGATAATTTGCTTCAATGGGCAAAAGCTCAAATGCAATCACATGCGGTATATCCGCAAAAAATTGATATAGGAAAATCAATCGAGGAGACATTGAATTTATTACGGAGGCAATCAGAAAATAAACAAATTGTTATTGAAAGTGATAGCCAGGAGGGAGTCTATGGCTTTATGGATAAAGATATGCTGAGCCTTGTGTTGCGCAACCTGGTCTCGAATGCCATTAAGTTTACACCTGAAAAAGGGACAATAAAAATAGGCGTGCATGAAAATTGTACACTTGTTGAAGTATTTGTGCAGGATACCGGAACCGGTATCAGTCCTGAAGCATTGAAAAAGATCAACAGCAATGATTTTTATTCAACTAAAGGAACAGCCAATGAATCAGGAACTGGGTTGGGATTAAAACTTTGTAAAGAATTCATGGTAAAAAATGGCGGACAGCTTTATATTGAAAGTAAACCCGGCGAGGGAAGTACTTTTTCTTTTTCATTGCCGAAAGCAAGTTGATACATAAACTGAGGTTGCTCTTCTTCGGGCTGTTTAAAAAAAATTCTTCAGCAACAACTGCTCAATCCTAAAGGAAAGATCTACACTTTTAGCTTAGTTTCCTGCTTCAGGAAATTATAGGTTATAGTATCTTCAGGCAAACAAATAGTATGCACCACCTTGCAATATGTTTTATACTTCTATTAGCATCCTGTACGGCGCCTAAGAATATTATTAGTTATACATCACGTACCATACCTATATATGCAGTAGACCCACCCCCGCAAAAAATTATATTGCTTAATAGTTATGATGTAGCAGCTAAAAAATACCGTGATAACAAAGAACAATTATTCGTGCAGCTTATTGATACGATGATGTATTGGGCAGGTAAACGGATAAATGAAAATACGGGGATTGAGACTGAGGTGATCAGGGGTTATACCTCCGCAAATAGTGATAGTTCCATTTCTTCATTGATAGCAATTCACAAGGCCTCACATGCTATTTCAGTAAGCTATTTTGATGTTTCATTCGAACAGACAAGGGTAGAAGTAACAAAAGATAACAATGGAAGCAAAAGCAGGGAAGCTTATTATGATATTGTAGCCGATATAAATTATTCATTTTATGCACATGACTCGCTGATCAAAAAAAGGGATCTTCATCAATCCCGGTTTCACTCTTCCCGTTCAGTTGCAAGTGGATTACTGGCCGCAGGCCCCAATATAGTAGTGCAGAAAGATGATGCATACCGGATCGTACAGGAAAGCTGGCAGCAGTACCTGGATTATTTTTTTCCCGGTGAAAAGATGCGGAGTCGCCCGGTTTTTATTAATAAAGGATTTGAAGCCGTAGGTCAGGCTATATCCAAACAGGATTACGAAGCAGCACTAACAGAAAGCTTGCGGTTTATTGATGATCCGGATAAAACAAAAGCTGCGAAAGCCTGTTATAACTGTGCTGTTTTTTTTGAAAAGAAAAATCAACCCGAGGAAGCAAAAAAATATCTGCGCCAATCGCTTTCTTTTGCTACACTGTTTGAAGCGAAGCAAATGTGGAATGATTTTGAATAAGCAGGGGTATTATATATTAATGGAAGAAATTCTTTACTAAATTCATCAAATGAAAAGGGTCATCCTGCTTTATTTTTTATTCCTTGCTTTTATTCAAACTGTAATCTCCCAAACAGTTGCCATAAATTTTAATAAAACTTCTTCGCAACAAAGTTATGCAGCAATGCGGATAGAAAATGCTTTAGAAGAAAAAGGATATAAATTATCTAGTATGCCTGCAGCTTTTCAAATCGATCTTTCAATACAGGCTAACCTTGGTTCGGAATCTTTTTCAATAAAAAAAGAAAAACAAACAATCAACATCACCGGTGGTGATGAAAGGGGTTTGATCTACGGTTGCCTTTCATTGGCAGAAGATATCGGTAATGGCATTTCTTTAAACAACTGTAAAACAAAAAGTGAAAAACCATTTCTTGCTTTTCGTGCTATCAAATATGATCTTCCATGGGATACTTATCGTCATAGCTATGCATTGGAGTTGCATGATCAAACCTGTCGGGATACCAGTTATTGGAAAGCATTTCTCGATATGATGGCGGCAAATCGCTTCAATACACTTACACTCTGGAATCTTCATCCTTATACTTTTTTGATCAGGCCAAAGAATTTTCCTGAAGCAAGTCCATGGAATGAAGCAGAGATGAAAGAGTGGCAACAGCTTTTTCATTCGATCATCAATATGGCAACAGAAAGAGCAATTGAAACATATATTATTCCTTTCAACATTTTTGTTACTCCTGAATTTGCCAAAGCACATAATGTTGCAATGGATAATTTAACACATGAATATTTTGTAAATGGCGATACTTCAGAAATCATAAAAAGGTATACCCGTGAATGTGTCACTCAGATGTTGGAAGAATATCCTGGTCTTACAGGTATGGGACTTACATTGGGAGAGGGCATGGGTGGTATGACGCCGGAGCAACGGGAAGCGTGGATGCGGGAAACCATTATTGAAGGAATGCGATTGGCAAAACGCAAATCAAAACTCATTCATCGAATTCCTTTTTCAAGTACTACTGGTTCATTGGGAGTTACAAGTATTGAAACTGAACAACTCACACGACAAGGGATAGAAAAAGAAGCCGCGTTGGGTTTTACTGAGGGACCAATATGGGCCGATCTGAAATTCAACTGGTCACATGCACACTCTACAACAAAGCTTATTAAAGTGCATGGTGGAAAATTATATGATACTTACTTCAAACCTGAGCCGACGGCGTATAAAATTGTATGGACTGCCCGCAATGAAGATTTCTTTTGTCTTCGCTGGGGAGTTCCATCTTTTGTTCGTAGCCATGTTTTGCAAAACAAAAGATCATATTCTGGCGGTTATATAATTGGCTCTGAAACATATATACCGGCTAAAGATTATTTTACCAAAGACACAGTTGATCTTTCCTGGAAATATGCATTCGAAAGACAATGGTTGTTTTATAAACTATGGGGAAGATTAATGTATGATCCAGATATTTCCGACGATATATTTAAAAAAGAATTTACCCGACGCTATGGAAATGCTGGTGAGCAATTATTCGCTGCTTCTTCATTAGCGGGCAATACACCATTGCAAATAGCTTCTTATTTCGATTGCGGCTGGGATTTTACATTGTACAGTGAAGGCATGATGGCGTTGGATAATACAACCAAAAGGGTTGAATATATTTCTGTTGATCGTCTTATCAAACAACCGCCATTAGATTCAAGTTATGTTTCAATTGCTGATTACGTAAAACGAGTTGGGTCTAAAACGAGCTTTGATAAAAAAGAGATCACCCCAACAATGCTTGCAGAAATGCTGGAGAAAGACTGTAACAAAGCATTAAAGCTTGTCAGCAAAATAAATACATCAGGTAATAAAGCCCTGCTTTATGAAGTAGCTGATATAAAAGCATGGTCCTATCTTGGTCTGCACCTCGCGGAAAAAATAAAAGGAGGTATTGCTTTGCAAACATATCGTACCCGCGGCGGTGAAAATAATAAGCAGAATGCGATACAACATTTGCAAATGACATTGACCTATTGGGATAAAATTGTCAGCATTACAAAACCATTATATAAAAACATGCCGCTGGTACATTTAAGTCAGCAGGGTGGTAAAGAAAGTAATGAAAATTTTTATCTCACTTTTCATTGGGAAGGGATCCGGCCGGACGTAGCGAAAGATATTGAAATAGCACAACAAGCAGTATCCACAAAACAATAGATACTTGATTGATGGAATAATTTTATCTCAATTCAGCTTATCATTCATCATTCATAACTTTAGGCAATGAAGATCGCAACATATAATGTAAATGGAGTTAATGGTAGGCTGAATGTTTTGCTTCGTTGGTTGGATGAATCAAAACCGGATATAGTTTGTTTGCAGGAATTAAAAGCTCCAAATGAAAAATTTCCGTTAAGTGCAATTAATGATGCAGGTTATACTGCGAAATGGCATGGCCAAAAAAGCTGGAATGGCGTAGCGATCCTTTCTAAAGTTGGAGAAATTCAGGAACTAAGACGGGTTTTACCAGGCGATCCTGTAGATAGTCATAGCCGTTATATTGAAGCAATTGTAAGTAACATGATTATTGGGTGCCTTTACCTTCCTAATGGGAATCCATGGCCGGGGCCAAAGTTCGATTATAAATTAAAATGGTTTAAGCGTTTGACCACTCATGCAAAAAAATTATTGGAACAAAAAACACCAGTTGCATTGATCGGTGACTTTAATGTAATGCCAACTGAGCTTGATGTATATAAACCTGAGAGATGGGTGAATGATGCTTTATTTAGAATGGAGGTTCGGGATGCCTATAAAAAATTACTTGAACAAGGCTGGACCGATGCTATTCGTAAACTTTATCCCAAAGAAAAAATCTATACGTTTTGGGACTATTTCAGAAATGCCTATCAACGCGATGCTGGTCTTAGGATAGATCATTTTTTAATAAGCTCTCAATTAAAAAGCAAACTTGTAAAAGCTGGCGTTGATAAACATGTAAGGGGATGGGAAAAAACAAGCGACCATGCGCCAGTATGGATCGAGCTAAAAGAAAAATAAACGAGTGCTTCTGGATATGAAGAACAAAATTTTTAGTATAGGTTTTTTGTTTTGTGCAGCGGTCATGATGGCACCATCATATTTCATAAAACCTAAATCAAAGCCAGTTATCATTGGCTACGTGGGTGGGTTTCGCGGATTGATCGCAACAGATTCTATTGATGTATGGCGGCTTTCACATATTAATTATGCTTTTGTTGATATTAAAGATAATCGTGCATGGCTGCACAATGAAGCTACAGATACTATGAACCTGCGCAAGTTAAGTGAGTTAAAAAAGATGAATCCTGATCTGAAAATATTGATCTCGATAGGCGGATGGACCTGGAGTAAAAATTTTTCCGATGCAACACTTACTGACACATCTACCAAAAACTTTGCTTTGAGTGCAGTGGATATTGTTTCAAAATATAATTTAGATGGTGTTGATATAGATTGGGAATATCCAGGTATGATTGGAGATAGTAACGTTTACCGGCCCGAAGACAAACAACATTATACAGCTCTTTTTAAAGAATTAAGAGAGGGCCTTAATAATCTAAGTCAGTCAACAAAGATGAAATATTATGTAACAACAGCTGTTGGAGGATCTCAGAGTTATATTGATCATACAGAAATGGATAAAGTGCAGCAGTATACCGACTACATAAATATTATGAGCTATGACTATGCTGGTGGCTTGGATGCTATCTCAGGCCACCATACTAATTTGTATGTTTCTTCAGGTGACAGCAATCAATATTCTGCACACAGATCAATACAGGCATTTATAGCAGCGGGAGTACCGGCTGCTAAAATTGTTATGGGAATGGCATTCTATGGTAAAGGCTGGCAAATGGAATCAACTGATAACAATGGTTTATACAGAAAAGCACTCAAATCTGCACGTGGCGGTGGATTTACTTATTTAAAAGATAGCCTTATTAATAAGAATGGTTATAAAGAATATTGGGATGCCAAAGCGAAAGCTCCTTATCTATTCAATGCGGTAAAAAAAATATTTATCTCATACGATAATGAGCGATCAGTGAAAGAGAAATGTAAATATGTAAAGCAACATCATTTAGCCGGCGCCATGTTTTGGGAGTATAATAATGATAAAAAAGAATATCTTCTTAAGGTTATTGCTTATAAATTTAAGTATGCAAAGATTTAAATATTTGAATTATTTCAAAGCACTGATCTGAATTTCATTATCGGGTACCAATGTTTATTTTTTTATCACTCATACCATAGCCAATTTGTTCTTTGCAACAAACTGTTTCAATTCCTAAGGAATAGACTCCAGGAGGTAATTTGTCTTTAAGTATGATAACCGCGAAGCCACTGTAATCAAGTAAAGGATTTTTAAAATAGGAACTTACATCAGCTCTTCTTACTATATCAGTATTAATTCGATAAGTTATTCCCGTAGTGTCCTGAAAGATTAAATTAATTTTTGTATTCCTTGAATCTGCGTTTTTAAAAAAAGCCCAGCCATCAATAAGGATCTCGTTTCCATTTTCTTCAACCGAAGCAATATTGTATTCAATATCATTTTTCTGAACTTGAAGTGAGTGAATAGAGCTTAATTTTTCAATTTTGTAGTGGCTTCTGATCAATAAATGATTATCAGGAATATAATTGAACCATTTTTTCAAGCTATCTTTATACATGACTGCAATTCCAATTTGATAATCGCCTGGTTCTAGTTGAGATCCGCTAACAGTTGAGATGAACCCTGCGTTGGATATGTCCGGTCTTTTAAAATATGCTGCCACATCGGATCTGGCTAACAGCTTAGTTGGCAATTCATATATCTTGTCTTTTGATCGTAAAATAGTTTTTATTATCGCATCTTCGTTATTTGCATTTTCACGATAAGCCCAACCACTAATTTCAATAATTTGAGAATGGTTTTTGTAATACTCTATACCTATTCGGATATTATCTTTGGCCAGGACCGAAGAATCAATTTCAATGGGTTTATATCTATTAAGAAGTTCTGCTGTGCTCAGACTATCTGCAATCTGTTCGGCGGGTGACTTATCCCTGAATTTATAATAGGTGGTTACCATCTTAATGTTATCCTTAAATCCACTATGTATTGAATCAGGTCCAATCCGGATTTTTTTAACATCAGAATTGAGAAGCCCTTTTGATTGCATTAAGAGTTGAAATTCTTGCAAGGCATCAATATACTTATTCACTAAAACGCCTTCAGCCAGAATTGGCTTGATTGCCCGGAAGGTCCTGATTTCACCATTCTGAAGTGTGAATGTTACTTTTAATTCCGGAGGTTGATAGAATATACGTCTCAGCTTTCCCCAGTTACTATACTCAATGATAAATTGGGAATATTGAAGATCATTTGTTTTCCTGACAGGAATATCTTGCCCAAATGTTACATTAACAACTTCAACTTCTTTTAACAAATCTATATTTTCAGTGTCTTTTTTCTTAAGTATTAGGTCATCCTTAAATTCTCCCACGATACGGTACCTGTTGAGTAGAGCCAATTTTGTTTTTGATTCATCAAAAAAAGGAAAGCGTCCATCAATACTGCTGTGCGAGAACAATACATAATCAGGGGCACTGGCAGACATATATTTCTGATAATTTAGGCTATCAAGAAATTCATTATAGACAGCATAAGATTGTATGACGGGCCTGGGATTATAATGTAATCCGTAAAAATAGATTTTCGAAATTTCAAAAGGAATGATATCTACGGTAGCATTTCCAATAATTTTTTTGAGTTCATTATCTTCCCTATCCAGGTTGTTTGAAGCAGCTACAGCTTTATTATAATCAACAATGCCTCTGATGTAGTTTTTAATTTCTTCTATTTTGATCGGTAGAAAACTCAGATTTTTGATTCGTGAATACGGTCGGTAACCTCCCGGAATATTATTCATTGCCCAAAATGAAATGATAAGTACAATCCAGCTACATACACTTGCAATTTTTCTTTGAATTCCCTGAGGGCTATACAAAAACAAGAAGGGTGTAAGCAGAATGACGCCTTTAAAAAACATATGAAAATGACTTTCTCCTCTTACAAATCCGAGTTTGAAAAATATATACATAGCCAAAGCCAGGATTCCATAGACAACTATCTCATCAGAATTTTTAAGAAATTCTTTTTTACGAAACGACGCAAATATTCTATACATAATCCAGATAGCGATAATGAGAATTATACTCAGAGCTGTAATAATAAAAATAAAATATTCACTGTTTATAGGCTTAAACATTGAATCATTGTAACCATTAATTAAATATAAACCGGTTGTTATGTATCCTTTTAGATCTACATGTAGTAGTATAGCGCTTAAACCAATTGAGAATATATATATAAGAATTACCGAAAGAAAAACTTTGTAATTTATCTTCCTGCAGATGACTAAATATGTTATAATGGCAAAAAAAATGATTATCACGATCATTCCTAAACTCATTTTAAAGTAAAATAATATAAGTGATAACAGCATTGCCTGGATTAGATAAATTCTCTTACTGAACTCTTTGAGAAGGGAAAAAAGATAGAAAAGAAAAAAGAAAAAATACCATACTTCAAATGATTCATTCATGGTAGTAATAATTCCGAAGAAAATAAAAAAAACCAGGCCAATACCAAAATGACTTGCAAAGATTTTCTTCATTACAAAAAACAAGGTTCCTAGAAAATAAAGATCAAAGAGTAAATACACAAATAAGTTGATTGAAATCGGATGCCTTGAATGAAGAATGCCCAGCGGTCCATAGGTAAAGACAAAGTCTTTCCCAAATACTAAATGATATTTATAAGCGAGATGAATCGCAATATCCCAGGAAGCATCTATACCCTCTACTGGTCGATGATAAAAAGAAGCTGGAACAAAC
>Ga0207641_10000917_pt1 | contig 30463 bp, 24 predicted proteins | sample KBSSwiS62_FD_184306 | JGI IMG/M metagenome (GOLD analysis project Ga0207641, IMG submission 184306) | Switchgrass rhizosphere microbial communities from Kellogg Biological Station, Michigan, USA - KBS Switchgrass S6-2 (SPAdes) (version 2) | ecosystem: Host-associated > Plants > Roots >... | reverse complement strand
GCAGGTACGTGCGACATGCCAATTACTTCTGTCTGGCTTGCGTATTGTACGCTGTATGATTTTATTAGTTGTCCGCTTGCATTGGTTAACCGGTAACTGATGTTTTTACCCTGCCAGTTCTGCGGAATGGTAACCCTTACATCATTTACCACCGGGTTGGGGTAAGCCAATATTTTTACACCCTCTTCAGATTTACCGATGCGTACGATTCTTATATCGGAAGTTGTATAACGTCCATCCATATCCACCATTTTAAGGCGATAGTATATGATGCCGCTGTTGCCTGCCGGAACTTTATCGTTGTAAGAATAATTTACACTGATATCACTGTTACCTGCTGCAAACAACATAGCGATGTCTGAATAGTCACTGCCGTCAAAACTTCTCTCAATAATAAAATGACTGGCGTTTCTTTCTGATGTAGTGGTCCATTTTAAAGCGATATTGCTGTTTATGTAAGCAGCATTCCAGTTAATAAGCATTACCGGTAAAGAAGAGGTTGCTGGTGCACTGCCATGGAAAAGAAGGCTAAACTGGTCATTTCCACTCCAGCCATTGCTGGTCTGATTAAAACCAAATTTCACATCAAATGAAGAAGCAAACGAGCTGGTTACGACAAATGAATTACTTTGATTAGCTGTATCAATTGACTGGCTGAGACTTGAATTGGTGCTCGTGCCCTGTATAAGATTACCCGTTTGTGTTACACTTACACCAGGTGTGCCATTGGCATAATGCCAGCTATCGTTGGCCATATCGATGGATGCATATTCATTAATCTGGTTGCTACCGTTCAAGTCAAAGAATGTCCCGTCAAAATTTACCATATTGACTGGCGTCGAGGTACCTGCTTGTACAAAATCAATATGGAACAATGCGTAGTGGTCGCCTTTCCCGTTTATAGAACTTACCATTGGCTGGAAGCCCGGTGCTGTACCGGTATAGGCGGAATCGATGCTTTTCAACTGAAGGTTATACAATGTTGTAACAGTTACCAGGGCATCTACTGTACCTGTAGAAGTAACATTTGAAAACCTGTATACTGCGCCAGCAGAAAGATTGGTTCCGGACTGGAGCGTATAATTGGAGAAATCAAGATTTTGTGCAGATAAAGTAAAACTGAAAGCAGTTAAAAGAATTAATAACCGGGTGTGCAATTTTGTGAATAATAATTGCAGGATGGCATGGGGGTACAAACGTTTCATAAAGTAAATTTTAAGGGGTGAAGATTAAATTGTACTGCCACAGGCATTGGAGAAAAATCGGGATGAATTTTCGAGGAGATTGGGAGAATTATAATAAATAGAAATCAGTGACTAATGACTGTTGGAGATTGGGTACGGTCGATTCAGAAGGAAGATTGGTACGATTGTTCAGAAGGAAGATCGGGGGTGGTGTGTTCAGCAGGAAAATTGGGTGTGTTTGTTCCGGTGAGTAACCCGGTAACACAAAGATTGATCGCATTTTTTGAAAATGCAAGCTTTTTTAAAAAAATATAAAAAAAAATTATGAACAGCTTATTTTCAATTAACCCATTACCAATTCAATTTTTATCAACTATGATTCCTTTGCATGTTGCTGAAAAAGGCAAAGATCACCACATGCCCCGGATTGCTTCCATGTACGTTTTTTATACTGCCCTGTTCAAAAGGAGCTTTCTGCGAGGCAAACCTGACATTACATAAAGAGACATCATTCAAAAATACCTGTTGAGCAATTGAATCGCTGCTCCAGAAATTGCACTTTTTTTCCATAAAATGGAATGAGGAGCAGCCATATTAAGTATATAATACTAAAATCCAATAGCTTGCAAATTGGTATGGCATTAGTAGCATCTTTAATATGAAAAAATTGTTTATAGCAGCAATTAATTTATTACTAGGTGCATTGGTAGTACTGGCCTGGGCACTGCAAAGTAAATACAGGACTGAAAATTATAATGAGGTGGTAACGCTGTACTTACCCAAAATATTACTGTCGTTTACGGTGCTGGTTTTCTTAATCCTTATCAGTTCCCTGATTACAAATAAAGACAGGCAATGATGTTTCATTTAATGGAATATTGTGGACAATGCTATCAGCCTGCTTCATTAAATTGTAGTAACTTACTGTATTAATCCTCCAGGTTATGTTTTCCTCCTTAAACCCCGGCCCCAATAACATGTTTGTCAGCACCGTGCATGTACTGTCAGACGGTAAAATTATTTCCTCCCGCGAGGCATTTGAAAAAGTGCAGCAGCGATTTGAATGGGCAGACAGGAAGACCTGTATTCAGCGGATACTGCAGCTTAAGCTCCTTACAAGCCGCGGAAAGAAATCCATCATAGTATATTATGAGACCGGTCACCTGATAAAAGAACATATCAATGTGGAAACTGATTTTCTTCCATTGACGTTTACTTAAATCTGAATAACTTCTCCAACTAAACTGATCATTAAACCCAGGATTTATTCCATAGCAATTCCTGTAAACAATTCAATGGCCTTGAAAAATTGTAATTGCGAATTGGCAATTGCTGTTTTTTTAAAAAAGAAATAAATAATGCATAGCTGGCAGCTTTGTGGCCATTGTTGAGCCTGTCTGCAATAAAAGCATTGCGTAATAATCCTTGTATCCTTTCGTATTTCCTATAAAATAGCACGTAAAAAAACCGTCTTCTTATGGGCTATTTTCGTCCTCAAAAAGAATGAATCCACCTTGCATTTGCAATTCATTATTATTAGGTTTGCTGCTGTTTACTAAAAACCAATAAATATGAAAATCTGCAAGTTCCGGGGCCAGGCAACTGTGCTCTTTCTGATTACCACGTTCGCTGCTATTACTGTCCTGTCTTCTTCCTGTTCCAAAAGCGCTTCCAATGCACAGATCCAGGTAAGGCTGGTAGATAACCCGGCTGTTAATGTAAAAGCTGTTTGGGTAGACATTCAGCAAATAGAGATTATTACCAGTGCAGCAGGCCCCGTTATGCTGACAGGCATCCACCCCGGCATCTACAATTTGATGGACTTAACAAACGGAAAAGATACATTGCTGGCTGATGCCGTGATACCAGCCGGAAAGGTGAGCCAGCTAAGGCTGATACTGGGAGACAATAATTACATCATTGATACCGCCGGTCAAAAGATTAGCCTGAAAACACCCAGCGCACAACAATCCGGTTTGAAAGTGCAGATTCACGAAGACCTGTCTGGCGGAATATTATACCGGTTGACACTTGATTTTGATGCTGCAAGATCCATTGTACCGGCAGGTAACAGCGGCGATATCAATTTAAAGCCAGTGCTCCGCGTGCTTTCTTTTGCACCATCGGGTGGAAATATACAGGGAGTTGTATTGCCCGGAAACATACCCGCAGCGATATTCGCTATCAATGGTAATGATACTGTAGCAACAACTTTTACCAATCCCCCCTCCGGCGGTTTCCTGATAAAAGACATACCTGCGGGTAATTACCAACTTTCAATTGTTCCAACAGACGCCACTTACCAGCCAGTTCAAAAAACTGCCGTTGTTGTTTTAGGACAATCAGCAGTCGTCGATACCGTTCACCTGCAATATTGATATGCTCACTGATTTAAGTGCAAAAAAATCCTGCGAAGTCGCGGGATTTTTTTTATTGTATTACAAGGTTATATACTGATCTCCTGAGAAAAACCCTACCCCTGCACGCGATCTGGCCATTACACTGTTAATATTTGTTTATAATTTGGAAGGTATTTGTCTATGGTCGTAAATTTGAAGTCCAAAACAAAAGACCACCAGGTCCTGCAATGAAAACGATTGATTTTATAACACTTGCCGCCATTGGCTGTTTTCTCCTTTCCTTTTTTATCGGCAAGAATGCCATCCGTATAACACTGATAGCCGGAGCTGTAATAGCAGGAGGCTGGGCCCTGGATGATCTGACCAGCGGTACAAGTGTCAACTGGACGGCTACCAAACAAATATTAATATTCGCTACACTGGCCGGTGCCGGATGGGAAATTGTCAGCAGGCTTTCCAATTCCCTGCATCGCAAATCCGCAGAACGTTAACCTGTTTTTCCAGCAATACAGTAACCAGTCGCTCGTTGGCACGTCAAAACGGTGGTGAAGAAATTTAAGATCGCCGGTAGGCAGGTACTACACGTTAAGCGTTTACAACTGGGCAAAGGTGTCTGTATCATAACACCGGCCTCCATTTTTTACAGGCTCTTTTTCCCCGCTATCTTTTTTCTGATCCAGTTCCATACCGCAAATATTAAAACGACCAGAACAGCGGTTCCGATAATCGGGTACCAGGAAGGCCCGCCGGTCATAGTGCCCTGCCAGCCTGCAAACTGCCAGCCGTTTGCGCCAGCCACCCATATTTCTGTATAGTGTACGGCCGCTACCTGGATAGACTTTATATAAAATTGTGCTTTCCCTGTGATAATGGCGGTCAGGCCATATCGGCGAATTTGCTGATCAGACAGGCGAAAAGTGGAGCCCTTGAACTTACCAAATTCGTTCATTGTTTCCACCCGCGATTGCATCCTGCCATCTGCATTGATAGTTACATAATCCGGAGCAAACAGTTTTTCAGCCGCGGGTTTGTCACCGTTACAGACGGCCGAAAACATTTCTCTTTCTTTTGATAATAATAGCGCTGTTGTGTCCTGTCCTGCAACGGTGTAACCAATACAGGTAAAAATCAAACCGATGATCAGTTTCATGTTGTTGTGTTTATTTAAAGATATGTCTTCTCCTGCCATCCGACCAGCCATTTTGAACATTTGGTTTTGTGAAGCCACTGGACCGTTGGTATTGGCTACAAGAGCAGTACGCGATTAGGGAAGGTCGTTAAGGTATATCAGCTCCTCACCAGCCACACCGCTCCTAACCTTCCGGATTTGCATATCCGCCGTGTTTTATTATCTTGTGGGCGGTACGTCCAATGCCGCTTTTATTGAACCCCATACCTTATAGAAATTTACACCATGCGTTTTTTTAATACCACTACTTTTTCAGCAGTCTCCATACTTTTTATTTTTTATTTAATCGCAATTGCTCCAGGTTGCAGCAAAAGCACTGTTACCGCTCCAGACAATATCCAGAATACAGAGGGCACTTTCTATATTCAAGTGTTGCAACAATCCGGCGGTTTCAGGCTCGACAAGGTTGACGCAGGTACTGGCTTTACAGGCTGGGAAATCCCTATGATGAACACTTTCGCGTCTTTCGGATCACCTGTTGATTATAGCGACGGGCTGTTATTTCATGGCAATTATTCAGGAGTATCTGCCTATAATATACAATCGAGCGAACCGCAGTGGGGTGTAGGTTGGCTAGCCACCACTGAAGCATCTTCTGCAAGAATACTGGCATTTAAAGATAGCCTTGTTTTCTTTGCCAGTTCATCCAACTCGTATTCTTCGGCCGATGCATATTGTGTGAACAAATACAATGGGGCAATAATATGGCAGCAAAGAATTGATTCAGGCGGCTGGACATTTTACAATTTCAGCTCAATTCCGGTGGTTTCGGATGACAAACCGATCATGCTTACCAGGGATAAAAATGGACATAAACAACTTAGAGCTTTCCGCGCAACAGACGGTAAACTGGTCTGGCAATCACCCATCAATGACCTGCTTTTGCCGACAATAAAAACAGATAATGGCAAAATATATGCGACAGGAGGCGGTTTCATGTTTTGTTATAATGCCACAGATGGCAGCCTTCTCTGGAAAACAGATATTCAATATAAAAACGCATTCGGTGTTTATTTTTTTTATGATGCTACCAAACTGGTTGTTGCTGCAGACGGGTGGCCGGTAATGGTGCTGGATAAAACGAATGGCACTATTCTCAGCAGTTTTGATTTACCCCTGCCGGTCACAAATCCTAACTCGTTCCTGTACAAAGACAATGTGCTCTATGCCTCTGGGCTTCCAATTGATACCGTCTTCCAGGTCAGGGCGTTTGATATTACCGCCAAAACGCAAAAGTGGATCTTCAGGTATACAACAAATTGTTACTCCCAAGCATCGCCAATTATTACCGACAAATACCTGGTGGTGCCAGTGAGCACTGCTGAGCCATCGGATGTAAACAACAACCAGTTGAAAATGATCTTTGTAGACTTTTCTGGTAAACTGGTAAAACAATTTCCATTCCTGGGATATTCAGCAGACCATTTTATTTATGTAAATTCCAATAATGTTTATCGCGAACAAATGTATTAACCGCCCTAAAGCAACAAAATGCAAACAAGGAACATTTATTATATACTATTGACAAGCAGTATTGTATTACTGGCTCTTTCATGCTCGAAAGATAATAACCAGCCCGCACCGGATACACAAAAGGAAAGCGAAGTGGCAAAATATTACATCCGCACAGAAAATCCTTCATTTGGCAGTTACCGTGCCTATTTATACAACCTGGATTATTCATTGAAATGGAAGGTGGATCTCAGCGGCCAGTATTACCTGCTGACTTCGGTAGCCAATCAAACTATATATTTTACGTCCGATTTTGCCATCACTGCGGTTAATATTGAAACAGGCACAACCCGGTGGCAGGTTGCCGGAGCTTCCGGCTACTTCAGCAATCTGGCCATCCGAAATGATACCCTCTATTGCACCCGGTTTGCAACCAACACCAGCACGGTACAAGCGAGGAGCGCTTTGACTGGTGAGTTATACTGGAGTGTACCATTGGGTACGGTAAGCAGTTCTTTGACGCCAGGCCAACTGGATGGCGATCACTATTACTTTATTGCAGGCGCACTACAGTCTTTTAACCTCGGTACAAGAAAATCAGAATGGCAAAAAGTTGTGAGCCCATCAATAACTATACCTTTTGCAATTGTGCATAATCACATTATACTGTTAAGGCCGGTAGACATAAGTGGAAACGCCGACCTCTATTCCATTGACAAAGGAACTGGCTACGTAAACTGGAACCGGCCCGATGCATCAGGCGGTTTCTGGATGTATAAAAATTATATCATTTCCAAAAATGCGGCCAGTGATCAGGGCTTAATTGCATTTGATACGGCAACAGCGGATATTGCCTGGAAGCGGTTTAATAAAACATTAATCAGCGCTGCAGATATGGCCGGCAGCCGTGCGTTTATTGCAGGCTACCACAACCCTAATGGGGCCGTTTTCTTTTGTGCCGATGTTATTACCGGAGATACGCTTTGGAAACGCCCATTAACCAACCTGATGTTTGACAAACTACTGGTGGTAAACAACGTGTTGTATGCAAACGTCAACCCATTTTCTGTTACACCGGCACCTGCCAGTGGCACTACAATGAGTTTTAATGCGCAGACGGGCGCCCTTATCGATTCAGCAAAAATCGGCCCCGATTTGATGGTCTTGACCGCTTCGGGAAAATTGCTCTATTAATCAATGTGGCCCAACTTGACTGCTGGCAATTCTGGATATCAACTGACTGATGAATATACTTTCATAAAAAATAACAGAAAAGCCTAACCGCTCTTATGATTATGAAGAACCCAACTTTTTGTGAAGTAAAATGGATTAACACTATGCGCCTGGACAATTGCTTTTACAAGGCAAGCTGATAAAAGACGGACAGAATAATATTCAGGTTAAAAGCTTACCGGCTGGGATTTATTTCTATAGGTTTGATTCAAATAGAAATACACTATTAACCTGAAAAATTGTTAAGCAATAACACAAACAGCCCTCACGGTTCAGGAAATAATTCGTTCAATGAACAGACCTTAATTAGCGGACTCCATTCAATGCATTGCCGTTTTTTGAAAATTCACTGCTCACACTTTATTGATCCTTCGGGCCTGCTATCAATGCGCCCTGCCCTGTTCGCTCTCCGCACTGCCCGTCTCACGCCTGCGCGGGCTCTCAAACGCTTTACCAAAATTGTAAGTGAACGTAAGTGTTGCTACGCGGCTATCAAAATAATTATGAAAGCTGGAGGTGGCGCCCGGTATGCTCGTAATCTCGCCCGAAGAACTGGTGGTATGAAACAGGTCGCGCACATTAAAGCGTACAGAAGCTTTGTTCTGCCATATCTTTTTTTGCACGCCCACATTCACCGCACCACTGGGATAAATGAGAAACTGCCCGTATGCCCGGCGCGATGCGTAGTATCCGCTCAGTTCAGCACTCCAGCCCTTTGCAAGGGGAAACTGGTTGTTGGCATTGGCCGAAAATGAAGTGACCGAATGATCCAGGTACCCATTTACAAATGCCCCGGAAAAAGTATTGTTGTATACTTCGGCATAAAAATTCACGGTCCACCATTTGGCAGGCTTCAGGTTTACATTCAGGGAGAGGTCGATACTTTTTAGTGCACCAATATTGCCCGTGGTGCTGATAAAAATACTGCCGCTGGGCCGGATGGTCTCTGACTGGTAACCCGAGGTATAATTGTACAGCGCCGAGATGGTAAAAAGGCTTTTGTAGCTATATGCCAGCTTGTAATTGTTGGTATACTGTGGCTTTAAAAAAGGGTTGCCCGCGAAATAGGTATACTTGTCTACAAAGAAAACAAAAGGATTAAGGCTGGCATAGTTGGGCCGGCCGATTCGCCGCCCATAAGAAGCCACCAATGTGTTGTTGCCTGCCGAATCCAGCTTATAAGAAAAATAAGCGGTAGGAAAAAGATTGGTATAATGATTGGTGAAACTGGAATCGCGCACATATATATTGCCCAACTGGTGACCACTGCCATTGGTATTCTCCAGTCGCAGACCCGACTGCAGGCTGAACCGTTTCCACTGCCTGTTGTAATTAACATATGCAGCATTGATGTTTTCCTTATAGATAAAGCGGTTGGTATTATTATAGTCAGGCGTACTCACATTGCCCACCACATTGAAATAATTGGCAGCATTATCTGTATTCACCTGGCTTATCTTGAGGCCGGCATCAAACTCCGTTTTGTTTTTCATGGGCAGGCTAAGATCTGCTTTGGCGGCATAGATATTAATGTAAGATGGCAGATCATCGGTAATGGTTTCAGAAGACTTGAGGCTGCCACCCGGGCCATAGGCATTGTTCAGAAAACTTTGTTTACTGCCTGCTTCGTCGCGTACATAATCGGCGTCGAAAGTAATCATCTTGCCCAGGCTGTCGAATTTGTGGGTATAGTTAATATTGACGGCACCGTTATAAAATGTATTGTGTGAAGTATTGAGCGAGTTAACAGTTGAATCTACCTCGCGGCTGGCATTGTATATGGTGCTGATAACCGGACTTTGATCCCGGTTCGGTTGCAGGGCACCGGTGAAGACGATACCCCAGGTAGTTTTTGGTGAGATATAATAATCTGCGCCAAGTTTAACATTGGCATTGTGATAACGCGGCCTGAAATAAGACACATCCTGCAGGTAGGAGCTGGCATGGCCTGTATTGTCCAGGTAATCGCGGTCAATCTCCAGGCGACGGTAATTGCGACTGAAGTTGTATGACAAATTAGTAAAGAAATTAAGTTTGTTAAGCCGGTAATTCATGGTTAGGTTTTCCGTAGTGCGGCCATAAACACCCAGTGAGTAACCAACAGAAGCATTACCATTCAGCCCGCGTATATTGTTCTTTTTGGTGCGGATATTGATGACGCCGGCGTTGCCTGACGCATCATACCTGGCCGGTGGATTGTCCATCAGTTCAATTTTGTCCAGCGCAGAAGATGGCAATGAACGCAGGTAATTGGCCAAACTGGTGGCCGACAAATACGTGGGTTTATCGTCAATCAGCACCAATACACTGGTTTTGCCTTTAAAACTGATATTGCCGTTTTCATCTACCGTAACACCGGGCGTATTCTGCAATACTTCCAGCGCATTGGCGCCATTGTTGCTGATAAGCCCATTTACATTCACCACCGTGCGGTCGGCCTTTTGTTCAATAAACTTTTTCTGGGCGGTTACCTCCACGGCTTTGAGGGTTCTGTTGACGGGCGACAGTGTAGTCACCGGCAGGCTGACCTGCTTTTGATCAGTAATGGTAATGATACCGCTGCGATAGCTTTGATAACTGGTAGCGGAAATCTGCAGCTGGTAGCTGTTGGCAGTTAGCCCGTTAAAAGTAAAGCTGCCATCCGGTTTGCTGATGGTGGTTTTTACGATGGCCGAATCTTTTGCATGCAGCAGGTTAACCGTGGCAGCACTGATGGGGTTGCCATCGGCACTGGCAATTTTGCCCGATAACTGTGCCGTGCCTGACTGTGACATGGCTGACTGAGTGATAATAAGGATGCCCAGTACACAGAGTGTGTTTATTAGTCTTTTTATCATGAGATAGTATCGTTTATTATCTTACCAGGCCTGCCTGCTGTCCGTTGGTTCTATGACGCGGATATACAGTGTATGTTACAGGATAGTATTGCCCTGTTTCTACTTGAAAACTTAATCGGCGATGAATTTCGTACTATAAGGAAAATGAACACATTAATTTAGACAAACCTGCAAATAATGTAGATGAACGGTTTGTCGTTCAACCTGGTGACACGCATTTTTATTACGGTCTTTTATAAACTGCCGAAAAAAAATTAACCACCAGAATTTTTCGCCGGAGATTTGTGCGCAAACTGTTTGCCGATCGGCGGTTAACTGCCTTATACGAATGCCTCAAATTTTCTGATTTATTTTCAAATCAGTTTTCAAATCAACTTTTTTCATATCCCGGATATAGATCACCGGGGGAGCGGGCAGTTCAAAGCTATTTTTTTCAATCAACACATTTTTGCAGGCTGTCAAATCAATGGCTGCGGTAATTTTCTCTTCCTTCACCAAGCCGGTGTATACAATTTTATTGCCGGTAAAAAGAAGATGATCAACACTTCTTGCAGCAAGCACTGCATAGCTGGTCGTTCTAAATGTATTGTTCACAATACTGATATTATGGTGCACCATGTTGCCCGGCAACAACTCATGATTTTCCGGCGCAATGGTAATGGCACCACTGCCGGAATTATAGCCACATTCTTCAAATATATTGTCGCTGATGGTCACATCCTGTACGGCGCCCGATTCGTACCAACCCGATGCATCATCGGCAATCAAAATGGGGTACATGCCGGTGCGGTAGAATGAATTGTTTTGAATAACCACTTTCCTGCGTGTGGTAATAAGCAATCCCCTTGTATTGGTTCGCTCAAAGCGGCTGTTCCGGATAATCACTTCGGGTGTCCATGTCAGGTTTTCAATACAACAACCGGCATTAACAAATGAGGGCATTGTCCCATCTACTTCGATTTCCATTTCCCTCGTGTTAATGAGTTTTGCCGATTTCAGTTTTGCAGTTCCCAAAGACATCAATGTTTGGGGGTTGATAAATGCAATGCTGTCGCCCGCAAAAAAGGCATTGAAGCCATAGGTTTGATGGTGCATGAACCGAACCTTCAGCTTCCCTGCATCAACTGCCGTTATTTGTAAATGGGTACCGTGTACATTCACGGGATCGTCGTGCGATCCTGATGTAAAACAACTGTCTATCTTAACCAATCCCCTGCATCCCGAAAAATGAAAACAATCTGCAAAGGCAGCAATGATGCGTCCCGAACTTTCACGGGGGGCCACTGCTACTTTCAATAAAGAAATATTTTCTGAGAACTGCGATACAATGCCCAACCCGTGCATGTAATGCATTTTTACGGCTTCAAGCCGGATGTTTTTACTGAGGTGAATAAATGCACCGCAATTATCCCTGTAAGGATCCCTTATTGTAAGCACTTCACCCGGATGAAAGCTGGTCTTTGAAAAATCGCCTTCAAAGCGTACACGAAACGGACTAAGCGGAACAGCCCTGCTTTCAAGAAAAGGTTTAAAACTGCTGTAATGAAGCGTATTGTTAACCGGGTTAAAAAGAATGGTATGATATGCTTTTGTTTTCCAGCCTTCTCCATAAAAATCAATTTTTTCATTATTGATTACATATTTTGAATCCGGATGTATGCTGGCCTCAACGATACTGTCTGTAAATGATGTAATGGTTAGTTCCGACATGGTGGGCCGTTCATAATCGAACCGGATATTCCTGATGGTAATATCGCTGCTGTTGAGTATGGCAAACGAAATCATCTTGCCGTGCAGGATCACCAATGTATTATTGCCATCCAGCGTTAAGCGTTTACAATTTTCAAAGAGAAAGGCAATGTCTTTAACTTTTGTCAGCGTATCGTCTTCGGTTGAATTGGAAATGTACAGCTCACGCTTCACTGCGCCTTCGGGCCAGATATCGATGCGCCCTCCCGGCAACAATAAAACGGCATCCTGTTTTGTTTTGCAAACTTCAATGGCCTTTTGCAGACCAGCTGCAGCGTTTTCAAAACTATTTGCCTTTACACCAAAGTCGGATGCTTGAATAATTGTTTGCGCAAAACTGTTGCTGCAAACAGTAAAGAATAACACCAGGAGGCATCCGGAAACACGGTGCCGCTGCCGGGTTTTATTTCGTGGCATAAAAAGAATACCAGGCAAACAGCCTTTTAACAAGCAGGTTGTAAACATTCAGGGTCGAAATTATTACAAAAATGTTACACTCATTTTTCTTCCTGTTTTGCGCGTCATAATGTATCAAAAGCGCACAACCGCTGTAACAGAAATGAACAGTTTCATAACCCACCAATTGCTACTACGCTACATATCAATTACATATTATTCCGGCACAGGGTTGGCAATTTATAACTGCCCATTGTTGTCTTTACTACCGAAAATAAATTCTCATGCTAAAGAATTATTTCCCTGCAGGATACTTTGTAAAAACTGCTTTTCGCAATCTTACTAAAAACAAGATGCATTCCTTTATCAATATTGCCGGCCTGTCGGCAGGAATGGCAGTAACCCTCTTAATCGGCCTTTGGATCAACGATGAACTGTCTTTTGACAAGTACCACGATAATTATAATAGCATTGCCCAGGTCATGCAAAACCAAACCCTTAACGGGGAGGTTTCCACGCAACCAACCGTCCCAATGCCACTTGGAGGCGAATTACGAACAACCTATGGACGCGAATTCAGTAAAATAGTAATGTCATCCGGCAACGGAAAACACATATTGGCATCAGCCAATAATCATTTTGTGAAAACCGGGAAATACATGCAGGCGGATGCGCCTTCATTATTTTCATTGAAGATGATAAGCGGGTCTGGTAACGGTTTACAGGATCCCTATTCTATCCTGTTATCACGTTCAGTTGCCACTGCTATTTTTGGCAATACAGATCCAATAAACAGGGTAATAAAATTTGATGACACAGCAAGTCTTAAAATTACCGGTGTATATGAAGACCTGCCGCAGAACACCACAATGCACGATCTTGAATTTATAGTGCCGTGGGATTTACAGGCAAATGCAATAAAAAATAACATTCAAAACTGGAATAATAATAATTGCCAAATTTATGTTCAGGTGGCAGACGGGGTTGATATGAATAAAGCCTCTGCAAAAGTTAAGAACGCAAAATATGACAAGGCGGGTGTTGACAACCATAAGTACAGCCCGGTTATTTTTCTTCAACCCATGAGCAAATGGCATTTGTATCCGGAGTTTAAGAACGGACTAAATGTGGGTGGCCGGATACAATATGTATGGCTGTTTGGTATAATTGGGTTGTTTGTGCTGCTGCTGGCCTGCATTAATTTTATGAACCTGGCCACCGCCAAAAGCGAGAAACGGGCGAAAGAAGTGGGCATCCGAAAGGCTATAGGATCACAGAGAAAACAACTGATATACCAGTTTTTCAGTGAATCATTGCTGATGGCATTTATGGCCTTTGTGGTGTCTTTATTGCTGGTAGTTATATTGTTGCCCTTTTTTAATGAAGTAGCGGGCAAAAACATCAACCTGCCGCTTCAGCACCCCTTGTTTTGGGCCGCCGGGCTTGGCTGTACCCTTGTGGCGGGTTTGATTGCCGGCAGTTATCCGGCACTGTATCTTTCTTCTTTTCAACCCGTGAAAGTATTAAAAGGCAGTTACAAAGCCGGCCGGCTGGCGGCTATGCCACGTAAGGTGCTGGTTGTTTTGCAGTTTACCGCCTGCATCGCACTCATCATCGGCACCATTGTTGTTTTCCGGCAGATACAATTTGCCAGGAACAGACCGGTAGGTTATAGCAGGGACGGATTGATTACCGTTGAATCGCTTACGCCCGATATCTATGCGCATTTCGGTGCTTTCCGCGACGATCTCATTAAAACCGGTGCCGTATCAGCCGTTGCCTGGTCTTCCACTCCGGTTACGGAATCGTGGAATTCTCAATCTAATTTCGACTGGTCGGGAAGGGACAAAACAGGCACACAAAATTTTGCAACAGTAGGTATTTCCAGGGATTATGGGCAGGTTATTGGCTGGCAATTCATAGCCGGCAGAGATTACAGAACGGAGACGGGAGGGGCAGATGGGTTCACCTTCGTGTTGAATGAGTCCGCTGCCAAAATGATGGGTTTTAAAAATCCCATTGGTGAAACCGTACACTGGTATGGTTACGATTTTCACATTATTGGAATAATAAAAGACATGGTAATGAATTCACCATTTAGCCCGGTGCAGCCAACCGTGTTCTTTATGTCGCCCGGGAAGCTGAAGGTGCTGAATATAAAAATAAATCCGGGCGCGGGTGTTCGGGAAGCACTTAAAAAAGTTGGGCAGGTATATACACAATATAATCCCGGACAACCTTTTGAATACAAGTTCGCCGATGAGGAATATGCCAGGAAGTTTGATGTGGAAGAAAGAGTAGGAAAACTGGCGGGTTTCTTTGCTGTGCTGGCTATTTTTATTTCTTGCCTGGGCATATTTGGAATGGCTTCATTTATAGCAGAGCAGCGTGTAAAAGAAATTGGTGTACGGAAAGTGCTGGGCGCTTCTGTATTCAATCTCTGGAAATTGTTATCGAAAGATTTTGTACTGCTGGTATTTATTTCATTGCTGATAGCTTCGCCGCTGGCATTTTATTTCATGAATGGATGGCTGCAGAATTATGATTACAGATCAAATATATCATGGTGGATTTTTGCCGCAGCAGGCATTGGCGCATTACTGTTAACAATAGTAACAGTAAGCTTCCGGGCCATCAAAGCAGCTATGGCAAACCCGGTGAAGAGTTTAAGAACGGAATAATGGCGTGAGTGGTGAGGCGTCAGTAGTGAGTGGTGAGTGGTGAGTGAGGGCGCGAGACATGAAACTTGAGATAATCTGGCTGCGCAAGTAATGAAGTTTGTTGCCCGTTTGTGCAGGGCTGAAAGGCCGCCAGATGCCAGATGGGGGCACAGTCCCCACGCCTGAAAGGGCGTCATATGGTAGCCCGGGCGCGACACGGGGCATAACAAAAGAAATCAGCTATCGTCATATCAGACATCATCACATCAGACATCAGCCACAACCCCATCATGCAACGATTTATCCGGCACCAGTGGCCCCATCAAAAAAATTAAGATAAAAACGCCAATGACAGCCAGCACACCAAAACCTACGAACAGCAGATGGTAGGCGATGGTATATCCGTAAACGGCCGATGCATATTTAAGTGTTATACCCGAAACAGCCTGAAAAATGGCACCGCCTATTCCATTGCCGATACAGCTCAGTCCCCATGCAGATGCGGCGGAGCCTTTTGGCACCACGTCTGCGGGTAATGCCAATATATTAGCTGTATAGGAGGTATAGCCAAACCCTGCAAGGCCAAAAACAATCAGCGCAGACATGGGCGTTGTAACAATAAATGGAGCAGACAACAGCGGGATGATCATAATTATACCAGACATGCCCAGCGCAATTCTTCTTGCTGCAGGAACAGGAACCCCTTTTTTAATAATAAACTGTGTAAAATAACCACCGGCTATATTGCCCATGTCTGCAATCAGGAATGGTATTACTGCATACCAGCCAATCTTTTTGAGATTCCAATGATGCACATCTACCAGGTAACGGCCAATCCAGAAAGTAACAAAATACCAAACGGGCTCAATAAATATTTTTGCCAGCAGTAACATGGAAACAAAACGTGTTTTTAGCAATTTTATAGCCGGTATAGTACGTGCTTTGGGTTGGTTGCCTGTTTGCTTTGGAGTGTAATACATAAACCAGAATGCGGCCAGCCACAGGTAACCAAATACAGCCAGTATAATAAAAGTAGATTGCCATCCATAATGGGCACTCATTACCGCTATCAACGGCGGCACAATAATAGCCCCCAATGCAGAACCGCTGTTAAAAATACCCGATGCCGTAGATCGCTCGTGTTGCGGAAACCATTCACTGGTTAGTTTCAGGGCAGCCGGCCAGTTACCTGCTTCGCCAATTCCCAGCATAAAACGGCAGACACCAAACTGTAAGGGTGTAATGGCAAATGCATGCACCAAACCAGCTGTTGTCCACCAGGCCATACACAGTGCATAACCGGCCCTTGTTCCCAACCTGTCAATCACCAAACCGGAAAAAGCATTTGATATCATGTAGGCAACAAAGAATGCAGCGCCGATATAGCCGAACGCATCATCCGGTATCAGTTTACGCAGATCGCCATCAGCACTTAAATAGTTAAAAGAAAGCCGGTGTATATAGTTCAGCAGGGTTGCCAAAAATGCCAGGGTCACCATCACCCAGCGCATCTTTAAAGGCTTGTCAACAACAAGATTTGGCAAGTGCTCCATAAAAATTTACAGCATGTTTACCTGTTCAGTTTATCGTTCAGCAATCATTACAACGTTTTCACCGTTACCAATGCTGCAGCACCTCCTGCTATTGACAGTTTGTTTTGCAGCGGCCTGCCCAATCCTTTCCAATGAACGCGCATGGTATCGCCGTTTTGCAATGCAATGCCTTTTCCAAAACTAAAAGCATCTGCACCAAAAAAATGTACATGCGCCTGCCATGGAATACGGTGCGCTGCATATTTGAAATGATGGTGTTCAAGATTTTGCAGGGAATGAGCCATATTGCTTTCGCCTGTTTTTATATCCTGCGACCAGCATGATTTCTTATCTCTTACCACTTCAACCAGCCCTTCAATATCTTTAAATACTCCACCAATGGCTATTTCCGGACCGATTGCGCAATTACGCAGTTTTGATGGCGCCAGGTACAAATAATTTTTCTTTTCCATTACATGATCAGAAAATTCGTTGCCGGTTGTAAAGCCAATACGAAAGGGCTGACCATCCGGACCGATAATATAAACACCGGCTACTTCCGGCTCTTCGCCGCCATCATCGGCGTAAGCAGGCAATTCCAGTTCAGCGTTATGTGCCTTTAGTATATCTCCGGTGCCTTTGTAAAACCATTCCGGTTGTACGCCAATATGGCCGCGTTCAGGTTGACCACCCTCAAGCCCCCATTGGTAAATTTTCATGCTATCGGTAAGCACATCATTTCCGGCTTTGTGCATCATCTGCCGGTTAAGCGCGCTGTTTTTATGGGTGAGGCCGGTACCCGAAACCAGGCAGGCAAAGGAATTGGAAGGATGATCAAAAGACGGAAGCAATGTCCATTCACTAACCCCATTGTACACTGCATCGTAATCAATTTTTTCTTCGGTCATCCGGGCCAGGGCAAGTTCCTGTATTGATTTATCCTGGTGGATGGCATCCAGGGCCAGTTCGTATACAGCATTTGTATTTGCCAATATCACCAGCAAAGGCTCCTGCACAATAGCCACCCGCCTTCCCAGTGTGGGATGATGAAGTTGTACAAGCCTGATTGTTTCCTGCATAATAATTCGTGTTTTTAAATGGCCACCCAACCACCATCTATTAAGAAACCGGCACCTGTAGTATAACTGCTGGCCGGACTGGCAAGATATAATGCAATGCCGCCTATTTCATGCAGTTCTCCCCAGCGGCCCATGGGCACCCTGGCAATAAATGACTGGTATTTTTCCGGGTCCTCCATCAAAGGAAGATTGATAGCTGTTCCGAAAGGCCCCGGCAAAATTGCATTCACCGTAATTTTTTCCTTAGCCAGTTCAATAGCCAGCGAACGGGTTAACTGCAGGATGGCGCCTTTACTGGTAGCATAGGGAGTGCGTTCTGGTATGGCCGTTAGAGACAACATAGAACCGATATTAATAATTTTTCCATACCCGTTTTTTTTCATAATGGGAACTACCTCACGGCAGGCTATCCAGGTACCCGTTACATTTACCTGCTGCACTTTATTGAAATCTGCTACTGACAAATTTTCAATGGCACCGCGGATATTAATGCCGGCTGAGTTAATGAGAATATCAATTCTTCCAAATTTATCAAACGTATGGCGCACCGCGTCTTTTACCTCCTGTTCTACAGTTACATCGCAACGGCAACTGATGCAATCCCTGCCATACATGTCTTCGATTTCATTAACGGCTTTGTGGTTTTCAGCTTCGTCTCTTGCTGCAATGGCAATCCGGGCGCCTGCTTCCGCCACTGCTTTTGCCATGGCCAGGCCAAGCCCCCGGTTACCACCTATCACCAATGCCACCTGTCCGTCTAAATTAAAAAGCTCCAGAATACTTGTTTTACTCATAGCTTAATAGGGTTTATCAATGATGTTAAACTGATCAAGGTAATCGTCTTTCAACGTCAATCCCATGCCGGGCTTTTTATCGTCCAGTTGCAGGCGGCCGTTTTCAGCGATGGCCTCTCCGTTAAAAATATACCAGAACATCTCGTTGCCCACTTCAATCTCCGTTTGCGGAAAATATTCAGCCATGGGCGATGCCATTGAACTCATTACTACATGCAGGTTATGCATCTGTCCGCCATGCGGTATCACTTCCACACCATGCATCAATGCCATGGCGCATATTTTCTGGGCTTCTGTAAATCCACCCACACGATTGGTATCGAATTGAAAAATATCCAGGGCTTTTGCCTGTAGCAGGTCATGAAAACCATACCGTGTATATTCGTGTTCACCACCCGAAAGTGGTATGGTAGTATGCTGTTTTAATTTTGCGAAGTTGTGTATTTCGTCCGGCAATAATAATTCTTCGGCCCAACGCAGGTTATAGGGCTCCAGTTCCTTTAGCAATTGTCTTGCATAGGGATAATTAAATCCCATATAGGCTTCCAGCATAATGTCCACATCATCGCCCACGGTTTCTCTTACCACTCTTACCATCTCCACATTTTTTTTCATACCTGCAATGCCTTCTGTCAGCGGATAACCGCAACGCAGTTTCATACCGGAAAATCCTGCTGCTTTATAATGCGCCGCCTCCGCCTGCAGGTTATCCAGGTTACGGGTGTATAAACGACTGTAATAAGTTGGAATAGAAACCTTGGTTCTTCCCCCCAGCAGCATAAAAACCGGTTGCTGCATTACCAGACCCTTAATATCCCATAAGGCAATGTCGACGGCGCTGATGGCCGCAAGAACGGCACCCTTGCGACCATAGGCAATGGTAGCGCGGAACATTTTTTCGTACAGGTATTCCGTATTCAGCGGGTTCTCGTTCAATAAAAGAGAAACCAGTTTTGAATCAATGATATGCTTGGTAATATCAGGACATAAACCTGCGTTGCCATAACCGGTATGGCCTTCATCCGTTGTAATTTCTATTACCAGCCAGCTAAAGAAACGAAAAGGTGCCTGCGCATCATCCTGGAACGGCAGCGCACTTAATGGTGTTGCAAAAATGGTGTCTGTAGTTTTTACAGGTCCTTTCCATTGGTACAATTTCGTTTTGATGGATTGTATTTTCATCGGCTTCTGTGTTTTGCATCTTAAGGTAGTTTACCAGGTAACCCGAAGTAATGAAATGCCCTGCCTGGGCAAATCAATATCCAGTCTTATTTCTCCATTGGTGTTTTGTATCCATACCGGCGAATGAAGCATTTCCAGCTGCCCTGCTTTTTCCAGTATGGCAACCTGCTGTTCATCCGGGTTTTGCGGCGAACCCATTTTTTTCCATGCGGTATAGGCATTGCTGTGTTCCTGGTCTATACGATAATGCGTGAGCAACAGCTTCTTTGCCATCAACCCTTTCAGTTTTAAAGTTACGGGAGATGAGGGCAGATCCAATTTATTATCATCGTGATAATTCCAGACCATCACCGTTGCAGCATGTTCATTTTTTGCTGCCAGTGCATTGATATCTGGCTGGTTGCCCCTTACACCAGAATCTGTGACCAGTTTATAATTGAAGGCCAGGTTTTCATTTACATATGCCCTGTCGCCCTCCATCATGCCAAACATTCTGAATACGTTTAACACGGGTTTGTCGACACCATTGGTTGCCATATCCCTGAAACCGCGGAACCAGGGCTGATTTTCAAACTCAAAAGCCCAGGTAACAACGCCGCGTAAATTGACGCCATGTTTTTGCGCCAGGTCATACTTGCGGGCAAAAGAAGCAGCCGTATAGCTCGCATACATTGTACCATTCCTGTATGCATTGTGCGGATACACATCTTCCGAACAGGCAGCGCAGCCTTCAGGATCAGATTCACCAATAATGATCGGCAACTTTTTAAGAGACGGGTAAGATGCAATGATCTCAAACCCCTTATCAATATTCCTGAGTTGTTTGCCGATGTCCATGCGAACAATACCATTTACGAGTTTCGGATCGCCTTTGGCATGAAACGTAATAAAATCTAAAGGTGTTCCCACCTTGCCGGTTACATAATTCCTGCCACTCACTATATGGGTAAGAAATGTTTTCAGGAACAAGGCAGCAGATGCAGAACTGGGATTGGTTGTTTCCGGTCCGCCAATTTTTGCGGTGGGCAATGCCCGTTTTACCGCATCGGCTGAATAGTCGTATAATTGTACGTATTCTTCTGTGGTGCCTTTCCAGTAACTGATATCGGGTTCATTCCATACTTCCCAGTACCATTGTTCCACTTCTTTTGTGCCATAGCGGGCAACACTATGTTTCACCCATTCAAAAACAAGGGCGGCAAATTTTTTATAGTCCGACGGCGGATAGCCCCAACCCGTGTAGTGGTACACTTTTTTATGATCGGGTGTTTCCTGGAATTTGTCTGATTCCGGTTTTATTGAAAGCGCTTCGGGCATAAATCCAATCTGCGCAATGGGGTGCATTCCCCGTTTGATAAAAGTATCGAATATGCTGTCTATGATTGTCCAGCTATAAACGGGTTTGCCATTGGCATCTTCGGTATAGGCATTTGTAGAACCCCATTTCAATGACGGTTCACCATGACCGGTAGTGAGCAAATTGTGTACGCGCACATATACGGGTACCGGGCTTAGCGCAGCAAACTCCGACAACAGCTTCCTGCCATCCTTCATATAGGTATAATTGGGTTCATCATAACCCCACATGGCCCAGAATGGCTTTAGTGGCCCGTTCAGTTTTTTACTGAAGTCTACCTGTATGGAAACGGTATCGGACACCGGCTGCGAAACCGCGTAGCTGCCTGAAACTAACAGGCTGACCATCTGTAATGATCTGAATAAGCGTTTTATTATCATACCAATAACTGTTTGCAGGACGCATTTTACATATTGAATTAACCAGCCCTTCAAACCATCTGTTTCAAAAACACTGTTTAGTTTTATTCAACTCTGTTGAATAAATATAGAAAGATTTTTTTAACACGCGGTTTTTTTTATTGGGCAGGTTGAATGGAGCGCGGGTGACTGGCAGGAAATAGCATATAACCCAACCACGATGCTGCGTATATGGTATGATTTACAAATCCGGTAACGGGCTATCAGACAAATATATCCAGGTAAACAACTTCGCCCGAGACGGGCATGATGCCGTGTTTTTGAAGGGAGTTAAAATACAGGCTGTCACCTGTTTTCATAAGATATTCCACCTCTCCCACCTGCATTTTCATCTGGCCGCTGACAACATAAATGAATTCCTCTCCTTCGTGTGATACTTCATGCAATTTTACTTCCCCTTTCCTGGCAACAAAGAGAAATGGCTGCATCTTTTTTTCATGGTATTCAGAACCGTATGGGTAAATATAATAGCCTTTATCGGTAATGGTGAGGTTGTCTTCTGCTTTTTTCCGGGTAGTTAAAATGGCATTGAGAAAGGCATCGTGTTCCAGCAATCCTGATATGGTTGTTCCCAGCGCCCTGGCAATTTTTACCAGCGCAGCAACCGATGGTACGGCCTTGTTGTTCTCAATTTTAGAGATCATGCTCCTGGAGAGATCGCTTGCATCGGCAATTTCCTGCAACGTTCTTTTTTGATTGGATCGCAATACCCTTAACCGGTCGCCTATTTTTATATTGTTGATTTGCGCTTCGTGTGATGCATCCACTGGCATTAATTAATCATTTACTGGTACTGTAATTCAACAAAGTTTACCAAATATAACCCTCATCGGCGAGATTATTACATGAGGTATTATTCCTGCCGGTTGCAGATTGGCCCCGTGTTAAGAATCCCATTTCGTTTGGCAAAACTAAAAGTGCCGTATCGCCTGTTGAATATCCATCAAAGGCATTTAAAGCAATTTTTTTATTTCAGGGCGGGCGTCATTTTATTATGCTATTGGCAAAAGCCGGATCACCTGCAACTGTTCTGGAAGCAACCAGTCTCTCTACGTTGAAAAATAAGCTTACACAAACAAACCCCGCCGGGGCAGGGTCTGTTGTATCGGATTTACTGCTTATTTATTAAAAACAGGAAGGCTGTCCAAACCTGATGGAAATACGCGCATTGAACCTGCCGTGATTAGACCTTTCATATTCATTTCTCCTGTCATAACCGTAATCATGGCGATCATAACGATCATTGTCATGAAACCTGCGATCGTTGCCGCGGTCATCAAAACGCCTGTCATTTTCATAGGCATAACCATTATTTTGGTCATAGCGATTGCGCTGCTGATAACCATTTTCAGCCTGCTGCGGTTGGTGGTATCCTCCATTGGGCTGGCTATATCCACCCGTTGACTGACTGTTATTTGCATAACCATTTGACTGGTTATGGTTATCAGCCTGCTGGTTGCGGTGCTGACCGTAATTGCCGTTCTGTGCCATCGCTGTTGTCATTAAACCGGCAAAAAATAAAAATGTAAAAATCTTTTTCATAACTATAAATTTTTTGGTGCTATTCAATGTATATGAGAAGGCCTTTGTTGTGCATTGTTTACCAAGGGAATGTTAATACAGAATCTTCAGAATTGACGACCCAGCCACAAAAAACCAGGCCCTGGGCAACAAGACCTGGTTAGCCAAAACCAACTGCATAGCTGCAGGTATGTTAAAGTGTTAAAACTTTCCAGGAAACAAAACCCTGCCGCCTGATACCCTGTTACGTCCGGCAGATAATCAGGCCCTGCCCTGCTCTAATTTCCATTTTTCTGTACCTGCTCAATTAAACTTATACACGCTTAATGTGTACACTATTACAAACAACATCATTTGAACTACCTGGATAGCTGTAAGCCTGTTTTTAATGACGGCCAGTTTTTCAACTGGTGTACTCATTGAAACATCTGCTGCAAATATCTTTTTCAATTGTGTCCCAACACGTCTGCGCAGGCCAAGACCATTTACAATAATAAGCAACAGGATGCCCATCTTAATCCTGAACCAGGTCTGGGCACCCCATAGCTCATGAAGTTTTACCATCATGGCCACGCCGGAAAGAAGAATAACCAGCATTCCTATGCCCATAAATTGCTGCAGCTTATACAAATAACCGGCTATTACAGCATCTTTTGCCTTGTCCGCACCAAAAGATTTATTGAAAAAACGGAAAGTAACGAAATCAATAAAAGTGGTTCCCGCCATTACGGTAATGCCTATGATATGAAATACCAGGGCGAGGTGATAGATTGACTGGCTCATTTGTTTACATTATTTATTTGTTGCAAATCATTTTTCGACACATAATATATCCCGGCGAGGATGAGTAATAAATCAAACGATACAAAAATTATTTTAGAAACAGGGTCGCCGCTGCATATATGCGCTATTAATGCAGATACCATAGAGATACAAAATCCGGCATATATCCATTCTTTGACCCGGAAAGAAGTAACGGGCAGGAGCAATAAAATGGCGCCAATAATTTTTGCAGTAACCAGTTCTATCCTGAAATAACCAGGAAAACCCAGCAACTGTAAATCCCTGGGGTGAGCATATGAAAACCAGGCACTGAAAAGTATAAAGGAGCTGATAAAATACCTGGCTACCCAGTATAGTGTTGTACGTTTTGTTGTTTGTTCCATGTCTTTTAGTTTATACGTTATCGTAGTTTATTTATCAAATTTAAAACGTTTTCGTTATATATTATACATTTTGGTAGTTTTTTTTATACTTTTACTACGATATCGAATCATATTGTATGAACAGGACCATTGAACTGGTGAACCATTGGGGCGCGTTTGAAGAAAATCACCCCGGCGCAGGTATTGAAGATTTTTGCAGGCATTACCTGGCGCATTTACAGCGGAAAAGAATCAGGGGCATACTGGTGGGTGGCGTTGTGCCCGCTGTCAATGATGGCCTGCTGTTAAAGATAATTGGCAGAATCAGCAAGCTGAATATGGCTTATGCAAACATCGCATTGAAACGAACCGGCCTGCACCAGATTGAGGAATTCGGCATTTTACAAACCATTAAAAAGGAGAAAAATCCGAAAAAAACCGAAGTCATTTATGCCAATCTTTTTGAGTTATCCAGCGGTACCGGTATGCTGAACCGGATGAAAAAAAGAGGGTTGATAAGGGAATATGCCGATAAGGAAGATAAGCGTGCAAAGAGAATTGAATTGACAGCGCTGGGAGAAAAAGTTGCCAGTACCTGCCTGGCAAAAATTGTAAAAAATGCCACTATGCTCATGAAAGATTTGTCGGATGATGATAAGGATCTTTGCATACAACTGCTGCAAAATATTGAAGTTAAATTTTCAGCCTTATGGCAAAAACACAGGAACAGGGAGTTTGCACAGATCTATAAAGAATTAATGAACAAAGAATTAATGAACGACCCGCCCAATAAAACCCACTAACACCCGGTTTGGTGGCGCAGGCAGTAATTGCAATAAAACGCTTAATGAATTTGACCATAACTACCGGAGAAATGATGCAGTAAGAATGGCACCCGGCAGGTACTAACACTATCAATTTACCCCGGCATCAGATGGCCAGGCGGTATCTATCAGTTTCACGAGCTTTGAAAAATTAAATGGCTTTTCAAGAACTGCATTTGCACCGTATTCGTTGTATGATTTTAACCCGCTGGCATTGGCGGATACCATAATAACCGGTATATGCCGGTACTCGGCGTGTTCTTTTATTTTTCTGCACATATCCCTGCCATCTTCAGTACCTACATTAACGTCCAGTATCACTACATCCGGACGAAACGCATAAAAAATGGCCAGCCCCTCTTCGCAGGAACGCGAAGCACGTGGTTCGTAGCCTTTGAGCTGCAGAAAAGTTTTCAACATCAGCAGAACGTCCTCGTCGTCATCAACGACCAGAATTTTTTTCATGCGGTAAAGGTTTATAAGGATTCATGCCCAATCTGCCCCAATCCATGTGCCAGTATTCGCCCCGCATTTTTTTCATATTTTATCAATAGTTCAACAATTAATTGCAGATTTTCTACTACAAGGTGATGACAACAGTGGAAAGCACCGCTGGCTGTGGACTTAATTACCCGCAGGGCCGGCAATCCCACCCGCTAAACCAAATGAAAGTATTACCCTGTTGCACTAAATTGATCTTCCTGTGCCGATGATTGCCTGTGGTACTTTATCCTAATCCAGGAGGCAGCCAGTAAAATGAACAGGCATGCCCAGCATACCAGTTTTTCGCCATCGAACCAGTCTGTTGCACGGTCTTTTAATTCCGGATCCATTTTGAATCCATGCACAATAAAAAGCATGGCAGTGGCATAAGAAACCAGGTGAATATTCTTCCAGAGCCGGAAAGTCATTTTTCTTTTTACTATCTGCTGGGTCGTTATAATAACCACTATTAATGCAAACATTGCCAGCGTTCCTAATAACACAAAAAACCGTTGATGCGGCGCATGTAAGGGAAAGACGATATCGGCCAGCCTGAATTTTGTATCCTTGTCAAAAACCAGTAATACCGGGTGAACAAGTACCAGCAGGAGCGCCAGGTAGGCGGTTTGGTTGTGCAGCCTTCGGATATTCATTTTTCGTAAGAATATGGGCAGTTTTTTCCACCACCTGCTGGCCTTATACCCGGTACTTAGCAACATGCCAAATAATACATTGACCGTCAAGGTTACCATGGCACAAAGACCTGTAACCGCAGAAACATCCAGTAAAGCAATTTCCATCGGGCTTATTATTATTCCTTTGGTATACCAATAGCCGGTACCTGGCTGTTCAATATAAGCTTGTTCAGCGCGGGTATTTCTGTTGTCATCAGGTGTTCCAGCTTTTTTAACTGTTGATCACTTTGCGCACTAAGATCAGCAAATGCCTCACGCGCCTGTTTGCTGGGCGTATTCTCCCCGCTTGATGCCACATCAAATATACCCGCCAGCTTATCATTCAGCCGTATCGGAAAATTGAGCACATCCTGCCCGCTTTTTGATTTGGTTTGATAAAGCGCCTCTTCAATGCCGGTCAATTGGCGGGTAATGGTATCAGCGGCTGTTTTGATATTTTTTGCCGCAACCGTATCGCTGATGCGGCCGGTAAAATCATTGATTTGCGTACGCAACTGCCGGATATGCTTAATTGCACCCTGCACTTCATTGAACTTATCGCGCACCTGCAATAAAAAAGCAACACGTGAATCATAATCAGCTTCAGTCATTTCATATCCAGGGTTGGGCTTAATGGTAAAGCCGATATCTGCAGAATCTTTTTCAAAGCGCAGGCGCGCGGTGTATTTACCGGGAGCTGCTTTTACGGCGCCCACGCCGCCATTCCATAATATCAACCCATCCACTTTTTCGCCCGGCGGATAGAGCATGTCCCAGGCAAACTGGTTCATGCCATTGTGAAAATCTATTTTATCGCCTGCTTCTTTTGCTTTTGAACTGAATGTTTTTATTGGCTTATTGGCCTTGTCGAAAATAGTAACTGATACAACAGCAGAGTCTGATGGGTTTTTCAGGAAATAATTAAACACCACGCCGGTTAACGGATTCTCACCGGCACTGTGAACGGCTATCTTTCTTACCCGCCTCGGCCCCGCCCCGCCGGCCGTTCTGAACACATCGTTTACCGCAAATACTTTTAATGGTTCAGTGGGCAGCGCGTCTGCTTTTTGCTGCAGCATACTCAGATCATCAATCACCCAAAACGCCCGTCCCTGTGTTGCCACAATAAGGTCATTGTTCTTTATGGTCATATCTGTTACCGGTACCTCCGGTAAATTAAGCTGAAACTTTTCCCAGTTGTTGCCGGCATCATAACTGATATACATACCATATTCAGTGCCGGCGTACAATAAACCTGCACGTTTTTTATCTGCACGCAATGCCCTGGTAAAATGCATTTTGTTAATGCCAGCAGTAATCAGCTTCCAGGTATTGCCATAATCTTCTGTTTTAAATATATAGGGTGCAAAATCATCCAGTTTATATTTGGTGCCCACAAAATAGGCGGTCCCTTTTTTAAAAGGATCGGTCTCAATGCAATTCCACATCATCCATTTGCCTGCAGCGGGCGGCGTTACATTTTTCCAGTTTTTACCGGCGTCCCTGCTTATATAAACCAGTCCGTCATCACTACCCGTCCATAGCAAATCTTTTTCAAGCGCAGATTCTGCAGCGGTAAAAATGGTACAGTAATATTCAACAGAAGTATTGTCTTTTGTTATGGGGCCGCCACTGGGTGCCTGCTTTGATTTATCATCGGTGGTTAAATCGGGACTGATCATTTCCCAGCTCTGCCCCTGGTTTTCCGTCACAAATAAATGGTTACCGGCAACGTATAAACGCTTTGGATTATTGGGCGAAAAAAAGATAGGGAAATTCCATTGAAACCGGTACTTCTGTACATCTGCTCCTGCGCCCATCGGGTTATCGGGCCAAACATTGATGGCGCGGTTTTCGCCTGTTTTGTGATCAAGCCTTGCTATATATCCCCCGTAATTTCCACCGTAAACAATATCGGGGTTCAGCGGGTCTGCCACCACATAGCCGCTTTCAGCGCCTGCAGTGCCTTCCCAGGCAGCATCTGTTATCCCTTCAGGGCTATCGGTGCTGCTTTTTATCCGTATGGTAGAATTGTCCTGTTGTGCACCCAGGATATGGTAAGGATAGGCATTGTCTGCAGTAACCCTGTAAATCTGCGCGGTGGGTTGGTTATTCAGCGTGCTCCAGGAAGACGCCCCGTCAAAGCTGATTTGCGCACCTCCATCATCGGCAATAATCATCCGTTTACCATCTTCCGGGTCAATCCATAGATCGTGATGATCGCCATGCGGCGTTTCTACGGCCTTAAAAGTTTTGCCGCCATCCATGCTGCGCATAAACTGCACATTGGGACAATACACCAGGTCTTCATTTTTAGGATCAACGAATACTGTATTATAATACCAGGCCCGCTGGCGTATATTGTTGTCTCCACTGGTTAATACCCAGCTTTCGCCCGCATCTTCACTCATATACAATCCGCCTTTTGCATTTTCCACCATGGCATACACTTTATCTGTATTGGAGGGTGCCACGGCCACATTCACCACACCCCAGACGCCCTTTGGTAATCCTTTTTTTGCACTGATATTTGTCCAGGTTTCTCCGCCGTCCATGCTTTTGAATAATCCACTGCCATCGCCGCCGCTTTCCATACTATATGGTGTGCGGCGTACACGCCACATACCGGCATATAACACCAGCGGATTACCGGGTTCTGCTACCAAATCAGAACATCCTGTATCATTGTTTACAAACAAAACTTTACGCCAGGTTTTTCCACCGTCAGTTGTTTTAAAAACACCTCTTTCAGCATTTGGCCCAAATAAATGCCCCATAGCAGCCACCAAAACCGTATTGGGATCCCTTGGGTCAATAAGTATCCTTACAATATGCCTTGCCTCTTTCAGGCCAATGTTTTTCCAGTTACGGCCGCCATCATTGCTGCGCCAGATTCCATTTAGCCCTTCAGATACATTTCCCCTTAACGTATTCTCTCCTTCCCCAACATATACAACAGATTCATCGGAAGGAGCAACTGCCACCGATCCTATTGTACCTCCAAATTGTTTGTCGGAAATATTTTTCCAGGTAAGACCGCCATCGGTTGTTTTCCATACGCCCCCACCGGTGGCTCCAAAGTAAAAAGTGTTTTTATTCCTGTAGCTGCCCGCCACAGCACCGCTTCTTCCGCCACGAAAAGGCCCTATGGGCCGGTATTTTATACTGGAATACCAAACAGAGTCTGCAATTCTTTTATCGGGCGCTGCCGGCTTTCCCTGGCCGTTGCCAATCTGTACAAAAAAAACCATGGCGGCCGGGAAGAGCAATACTGTTTTTAAGAATCGGAACATAGTTATCAGCAATTTTATTTTATCACTTAATTGTTTCAAGATGCAGGCGGTTCAGCGACGCATTCAGTTTTTCCAAACGATGGCCTGAAAGGTTGCTAAACCATGCCCGGAGGCTGTTATAATTTTTTTCTAATTCGGCAATACCGCCCGTTGCCTGCTCAGTTACCGGCATATCGCTCTCCTGCAATAAATTCATCAGTTGCAATGAGCGGCTATGCATAGTTTTAAAAGTCACGGTTGCAGCAGCTGAACCGTTACCCAGCATTGTTGCAATATCAGTATCCAGCACATGCAGGCTGTCTGTTAAGGCTGCATTTGCTGCCGGCGATATCTTTTTTACCTGTTGCTGTATTTTTTCCAGTTTATCGGTCATGGTTAAAATGGATTGCAATTCAATATAGCAGGTATTACTTAAACGATACTGTTTTTGCAATTCAGCGGCCGGTGTTTCTACCCTTGGATCCATCTTCACCGTCAGGGGCCTGGTAAATGTTTTTCCTTCTACCGTTAATCTTACGGTATAATTTCCCGGCAATACCCAGGGCGATGTGGGATTGGGAGCTGTTTGGCCATAGATAGCGGCAATATCGTAACTGGCGGGAATGTTCAGGGGTTGCGTATGTAAATCCCATACCCACCGGTGTGCACCCTGTGTAACCTGCAGCAACTGCTGTGGACGTATCCAGTACAAAGGGATATTAACCGGTGGCACTTCATAGGGTTTATCTGTGCTGGAGGCCACGCGTATTGTTTTGCCAGAGGCATCCAGAATTTCCAATTGTACAGCAGAGGAAGCATCGTGGTCAAGGTAGTAATCGATAACTGCCCCATCGGGCGGGTTTTCACCTGCCGGTTCTTCCTGCGGCAATGGTGTGTCGGTATTCATATTCCATCTTACCCGATAGGCAAGACCCGGAGCATACAGCGTGGTAGCGGCAGGCGGATTTTTGGCAATGTCCCGTAACGCACTGATGCCGTCCAGTATCCAGAAAGAGCGGCCATGCGTGCCCACTACCAGGTCATTGTCTTTTATAACCAGGTCGCGTACCGACGTGGCCGGCATATTGAGGCGCAATGGTTGCCAGTTTTCGCCATCGTTG